>Ga0228701_1001853_pt1 | contig 13604 bp, 12 predicted proteins | sample McNCre117_Aug_MG_2_FD_178017 | JGI IMG/M metagenome (GOLD analysis project Ga0228701, IMG submission 178017) | Freshwater microbial communities from McNutts Creek, Athens, Georgia, United States - 11-17_Aug_MG | ecosystem: Environmental > Aquatic > Freshwater > Creek | place: USA: Georgia...
TTGGAATCAGCTGGTGATAGTGGACTGACATGATTCTCCTAGGTGGATTTTTGGTGAAGTTGCGTTCAATGCCATCAAATCTATATCAGACTAGGAAAGTGAATCTTCCGCTTGTCTTTGGCCACCGAGGTGCGTCTGCTTATCGCCCCGAGAACACCCTCGAAGCCTTCCGACTGGCATTCGAGATGGGTGCTGACGCCATCGAGTGCGATTTGGTTCCCACTAAAGACGGCAGGCTGATTATTCGCCACGAGAGTGAACTCTCTGGCACCACCGACGTGGCTAATCACCCGGAATATGCGGACCGCAAACGCACCCAAACTTTCTATGGTGTTTGGACGGTTACCGGTTGGTTCAGTGAAGACTTCACCCTGGATGAGATCAAGACTCTGCGAGCCATCGAGCGCATGCCGGATGTGCGTCCCGGAAGTGCCAAGTTCGACGGCGAGTATGAGATCCCAACCATCGAAGAGCTGCTGAATTCGCCATTTTGCGATGGCAAGACCCTGATTCTTGAAATAAAGCACGGCGTGCACTTTAGAAGCATCGGACACGACACAGTTGCTGCGCTTGCTCGCGCCGTTGAGCAATCTAACTGGCAGTCCCGTGGCATCAACTTGGTTTTTGAAAGCTTCCACCTCGAGTTGGTCGAGGCCATGAAACAAAAGCTAGGCAAGTACGGCAAGGTTATCTACCTGCTTGAGAGCTGGGGAATGCCAGCCGATGGCACTGCGGGAGTGCCCTCCTGGCTTGATGGGCTGGTTGGCAAAGTGGATGGCGTCAGCTTTGACGTTGAGCTGCTGTTTGAGCACGTAGATCATGACGGGCACAAGGCCCAGTACTCTTCACCCAACCAGATTGTTGGCTGGGCCCATGATCGCGGGCTGTTGGTTTACACCTGGACCGCACGTGCCGAGGCCGCGAAGTACAGCGTGGATGAGTACTACCAGCACTTCATCGACCTGGGCACCGATGGCGTTTTTGCCGATCATCCCGATCTGTTCCGTGCGGTGGTCGACGCTCAACTTTAGATGTCGGTTGCCAAAGGTAAACTTGGCAGGTTATGACCGAGCTATTCTCCCTCCACGACTTCGACCGCTCTAGCCAGTTGGTTGAGGGGCTAAACCCGCAGCAGCGCGCCGCAGTAGAACACCGCGGCCCAGCGTTGCTAATCGTTGCAGGTGCCGGCTCGGGCAAGACCCGCGTGCTAACCCACCGCATCGCTCACTTCCTTAGCCAGCGAGAGCTCTGGCCAAGCCAGATTCTGGCCATCACCTTTACCAACAAGGCCGCCGCCGAAATGCGCGAGCGCGTTCGTCACCTGCTTGGCGAAGATTCCAGCGGCATGTGGATCAAGACCTTCCACAGCGCCTGCGTGCTCATCCTTCGTCGCGAGGCCGAACGCCTCGGCCACAACGCCAACTTCACCATCTACGATTCGGGCGATAGTCGCGCCATCTTTAAGCGCCTCATCAAAGAGCTTGGTGCCGACATCCACAAGCTCACCCCGGCCGCGGTTTCGGCGGTCATCAGCAAGGCAAAGAACGAGCTGGCAGATTCAGCTTCGTTTGCCCGCGCCGGCGACAACGCCGACCCAGTTCACCGCATGCTGGTAGAAATCTTCGAGCGCTACGAGCGCGAGCTGCGCCGCAACAACGCCTTCGACTTCGACGACCTCATTGCCGAGACCGTGCACCTGTTCCGCAACTTCCCAGATGTGCGCGCCGCCTATCAGCGCAAGTTCCGTCACATCTTGGTAGACGAGTACCAGGACACCAACCACGCGCAGTATGCCCTCATCCGCGAGCTCACCATGCCGCTGGAAGCAGAGCACGCCAACGTAGACGAGCGCACCGGCCAGATCATGCCGCCGGCATCGCTCACCGTAGTGGGAGACTCCGACCAGTCCATCTACGCCTTCCGCGGTGCGGACATTCGCAACATCTCAGAGTTTGAAAAAGACTTCCCAGGTGCCAAGACCATCCTGCTGGAGCAGAACTACCGAAGCACCCAGAACATCCTTTCTGCCGCCAACGCGGTAATCAGCAACAACTTCGACCGCCCGGCCAAGAACCTCTGGACCGACTCGGGAGACGGCGAGCACATCGTTGGCTACACCGGCTACAGCGCTCACGACGAAGCCCAGTTTGTTGCCGACGAGATTCAGAAACTTCACCGCGAGGGCATGTCCTACCGAGACATCGCCGTCATCTATCGAACCAACTCGCAGACCCGTGCCCTCGAAGAAATTTTTGTGCGTTCGGCTCTGCCTTACCGCGTCATCGGTGGCACCAAGTTCTACGAGCGCCAGGAAATCAAGGACGCATTCGGCTACCTGGTTGCCGTTGCCAACGGCAAGGACGACCTGGCTACCCGCCGCATTCTTAACGTGCCAAAACGCGGCATCGGCGATGCCACTGAGACCCAGCTAGCCAGCTTCGCCGAGAACTACTCGATGTCGGTTCGCGAATCTCTAGACCACGTTGAAGAGCTTGGCTTTGGCCCAAAGATCACCAACTCCATCAAAGACCTGGGCGCGCTGCTGCATCACCTAGAGGGCATGATTGAAACCGCAAGCGTAGACAACCTGCTTCGTGAGGCGCTCAACCGCAGCGGCTACCTCGATACCCTCAAGGCCAGCCGAGACCCGCAGGACGAAGCCCGGGTTGAGAACCTCGAGGAACTTGTAAACGTTGCTCGCGAATTCCAGCGCAACAACCCGGATGGCAAGCTGCCAGACTTCCTAAACGAAGTTGCCCTGGTTGCCGCCGCCGACGACCTCGACGACGCCTCCGGAACCGTTAGCCTCATGACGCTGCACACCGCCAAGGGCCTCGAGTACGACGCGGTATTCCTCACCGGCATCGAAGAGGGTCTGTTGCCACACCGCATGGCCTTCATCGAACCGGGTGGTCTCTCCGAAGAGCGTCGTCTTTTCTACGTGGGAATCACCCGCGCCAAGAAGAACCTCCACCTCAGCCTGGCAATGAGCCGCAGCACCTTCGGCGAGACCGATGCCGCAACCCCAAGCCGCTTCCTAAACGAGATTCCGGCCAACCTAATCAAGTGGCGCGAGTCTGGTGCCGGTCGTGGTGCTCCTGCCTATCGCCCATCCATCGCGGATCAGCAGGGTTACCGCGGGGCAAGCGCTTCGCTGGGCTCGTCTAGCGGTTACGGTGGCACCCCAAGTGACAAACCAAAGACCGTCTACCCAGGCGCAATCTCAAGCGTGCGCAACAACGGAGATCTCGAACTCGAGGCCGGTCAGATGGTTGAGCACGCCGACTTTGGCAAGGGCAAAGTTGTCTCCGTTAGCGGCAAGCCACCTCGCCAGACCGCCGAAATCCACTTCGGTTCGATGGGTGTAAAGAAGCTTCTGGTCAAGGTAGCGCCAATCACCGTTCTCTAGATTGGTTATCAACTGGGCAACAATGCCCGTGTTCCACAGATTGCATCAACCTGCGCGGCAGGAAGTTTGCCGTGGCCAAAATAGTGATTATGGCTACAATTATGTACATGAGAACGCTGTCGCTGGCCGAGGCCCGAGCCGAATTTTCGAAGATCGTTTCCGAGGCGCAAGAAACCCACGAGCGGTTTGACATCACCAAGAATGGTGAACGAGCTGCAGTGCTTTTGAGCGCCGACGAGTATGACAGCCTGATCGAAACATTAGAAATCATGGCTGACCCACAACTGGTGGCAGCGCTGGCCAGGTCCCGACAAGAGGTCGAATCCGGTGACGTTTTCAAACTCCAGGATGTCATCGACGAAATGAAATCCAACGGTAAGTATCTCCAGTGACCTATGAAATCGAGCTCACTCGTTCGGCAAAAAAGGCGCTCGCAAATGAGATTCCGGCTCGCTATGCCACAGCAATCCTCAATTTCATTTTGGGCCCGCTTCGCGAGAATCCCCACCGGGTAGGCAAGAAGCTGGTTGGCGCATTTGATGGCTACTACTCGGCTAGACGAGGTGATTACCGAGTGATCTATCAAATTCTGGAAGATCGGGTACTCGTGATGGTTGAATCGGTAGCCCACCGCGTCGACGCCTACCGCAGCTGATTTCCTTCCGCTCACTGGTAAACCTCTGTTAAACAAGTGTCTTTTTCAGCACACTCCTGTTATTTCAGCGTTATCGCGAGGTTTAGACTTTAAAAGGCTTTCAGCCTCTCATTCCAGTCGAAATGGACCAAACGTGGATTTATTTGAGTATCAGGCACGCGACCTGTTTGAGGCCTACGGAGTTCCAGTACTCCAGGGTCTAATCGCAGACACCCCAGAAGAGGCAGCCGAAGCTGCAGCCAAGATCGGCGGCACCGTCGTTGTTAAGGCTCAGGTTCAGGTTGGCGGCCGCGGCAAGGCCGGCGGTGTCAAGGTTGTTCACAGCCCAGAAGAGGCTCGTGAAGCAGCCAGCAAGATTCTTGGTCTCGACATCAAGGGCCACGTTGTAAAGCGTGTAATGATCGCCCAGGGTGCGGCCATTGAGAAGGAGTTCTACTTCTCGATTCTGCTAGACCGATCCAACCGCACCTTCCTCTCGCTTTGCAGCGTTGAGGGTGGCATGGAGATCGAGCAGCTTGCAGTTGAGCGCCCAGAGGCACTAGCCAAGATTCCGGTAGACGCCATGCTTGGCATCGACCTAGACAAGGCTCTCGAGATTGCCAAGGCTGGTGGCTTCGATGACGCCATGGCAGCCAAGGTTGCTCCGGTATTCGTTCAGCTTTGGCGCGTATTCAAGGACGAGGACACCACCCTCGTTGAGGTGAACCCACTTGTTCTAGACAAGAGCGGCAACATCCTCGCCCTTGACGGCAAGGTCTCGCTAGACGAGAACGCCGACTTCCGCCACAGCGAGCGCGAGGTTGTAAACATCGCCAAGGTTGACCCTCTAGAGGAGAAGGCCAAGGCTCTTGGTCTCAACTACGTAAAGCTTGACGGCCAGGTTGGTGTCATCGGTAACGGTGCAGGTCTGGTTATGTCCACCCTCGACGTAGTTGCCTACGCCGGTGAGAAGCACGGCGGCGTCAAGCCAGCCAACTTCCTCGACATCGGTGGTGGCGCTAGCGCAGAGGTCATGGCCAACGGTCTTGACGTCATCCTCAACGACCCGCAGGTCAAGAGCGTTTTCGTAAACGTCTTCGGTGGAATCACCGCCTGTGACGCAGTTGCAAACGGTATCGTCGGTGCACTGAACACCCTTGGCGCTTCGGCTTCGAAGCCACTGGTTGTTCGCCTAGACGGCAACAACGTCATCGAGGGTCGTCGCATCCTCGCCGAGTACGCTCACCCACTGGTGACCGTTGTAGAGACCATGGACGAGGCAGCCGACAAGGCCGCCGAGTTGGCAAACAAGTAAGCGCGAGAGGAAACATAAAATGTCGATTTTTCTAGACCAGAACTCGCGAATCATTGTTCAGGGTATGACCGGCGCCGAGGGCATGAAGCACACCCGCCGCATGCTCGCCGGTGGCTCAAACATCGTTGGTGGCGTGAACCCACGCAAGGCCGGCGAGACCGTTGATGTTGACGGCACCCTGCTTCCGGTATTCGGTACCGTTGCTGAGGCCATGTCGGCTACCGGCGCAAACGTATCGGTTATCTTCGTTCCACCAGCCTTCGCAAAGGCAGCAATCATCGAGGCTATCGACGCCGAGATCGCGCTTGCAGTTGCAATCACCGAGGGCATCCCAGTGCACGACTCGGCAGAGGCATGGGCCTACAACGTGGCCAAGGGTGAGAAGACCCGCCTAATCGGCCCTAACTGCCCAGGCATCATCAGCCCAGGAAAGTCCAACGCCGGAATCACCCCTTGGGACATCGCAGGTGCGGGTCCAATCGGTCTGGTTTCTAAGTCGGGTACCCTCACCTACCAGATGATGTTCGAGCTCCGCGAAATCGGTATCTCGACCGCAATCGGTATCGGTGGAGACCCAATCATCGGCACCACCCACATCGATGCTCTTGCTGCGTTCCAGGCAGACCCTGAGACCAAGGCAATCGTGCTAATCGGTGAGATCGGTGGAGACTCCGAAGAGAAGGCTGCTGCCTACATCCAGGCAAACGTCACCAAGCCAGTGGTTGCTTATGTTGCGGGCTTCACCGCTCCAGAGGGCAAGACCATGGGTCACGCTGGTGCGATTGTTTCGGGTTCGGCTGGTACCGCTCAGGCCAAGAAGGAGGCCTTCGAGGCCGCCGGCGTGAAGGTTGGCAAGACCCCAAGCGAGACCGCTGCGCTAATGCGTGAGGTTTACGCAAGCCTGGCCTAATCCCAGTTTGAAATAGACCCTGCGAACCGAAAAGGCTCGCAGGGTCTATTCATTTAAAGGTCAAGTCGCACTTGAAGGGATGCCATTAGTTGGGGGTCAATGTTCTCAACTATTTTTCTTGCAGCGGACGCGAGGTTTTGCAACTCATCGGCACTGAGGCTGTCCGCAATCAGGCGACGAACTTCGTTGCTGTGGGCGGGAGTGACTTCGTTCAAAATATTCTGACCGGCCTTGGTTAGTTTCACATCTGTGCGTCGGCCGCCATCGGGGGAGGCGAGGCGTTCCACCAATCCCTGCTTTGCAAGGCGGGAAACGGCATGGCTGAGTCTGGAGATGGATCCGTGGCTCCATTTTGCCAAAGCTGACATTTGGATTTGCCTATTCGGAGCATCTTCAATCGCGGCTAACACTCCGTATTCGAAGCTGTTAATTTCGGCGTCACGTTTGAGTTGAGTATCCAGGGCCTGGGGTACGAGCGTGATCATTGCAGCAATTTGCATCCATTGAAGACGCTGTTCTCGACTGAGGGGACGAAGGTCTTTATTGCTAGCCATGGTTCAAAGTTTAGAGTAATTTGAATGTTCAAGTTAGGCTGAATACTATTATTTGAACATTCAAATTAGGGGAAGGATCCGCAATGGATTCGACAACGTCAAGCCGACCCGAGGACAAAGATGCCTGGGACGAACTCAATGCGCGTAAAACCCCGGAATGGTTCGATCGGAGCCGACTGGGGATATTCGTTCACTGGGGAGCATATTCGGTGGCCGGATGGGCATAGCCGATCGGTGCGCTCGGCACAATCGATGATTCAACCTGGTTCCCACATAACCCTTACGCCGAATGGTTTTACAACACGATTCGCATCGAAGGGTCACCAGCCAAGGCATACTTTGAAAAGAACTGGCCAGGCCGAAATTACGATGACCTGCTTGATGCTTGGGAAACCCCAACCGTGGACTATCAAGCCTTGCTTGCTAGCTTCAAGGAAGCTGGGGCAGGCTACGTTGTTCTGACTACTAAGCATCATGACGGCATTGCACTTTGGGATGCCCCAGACACTCACGGCAGAAATACCGTAGCCCGCGGTCCGCGCCATGATTTGGTTGCCGAGTATAAGGCCGCTGCCGAAAAGAACGGACTGAGGTTTGGTGCCTATTACTCCGGAGGCCTTGATTGGCATGTTCGACCCTACCCGGCACATCAAACGCAGGCATCTGTGTTAGGCGATCGTCCCCAGGACGAAGAGTACGCAGCCTTTGCCGGGGCGCACGTCAGGGATTTGATTCACCGATACTCGCCCGACTTGTTGTGGGACGATTTGGGTTGGCCTGAGGCTGGCAAAACCTTTGCGGAAAATGGCATCGGCAAAATCTTTCAGGAGTATTACGCCACGGTGCCGGAAGGCGTAGTCAACGATCGTTGGCATGTGCCTCACCATGGCTACAGAACAAGTGAGTACCAGTTCATGCAGGAAAGCGAAGATGCCCAAGCTTGGGAAAACTGCAGGGGAATCGGTTTCTCGTTTGGCTACAACGCTAATGAAGAAAAGGAAAGCCTAGATTCGAGAGGGGTTATTAGGCACTTGGTTGACGTTGCGAGCCGTGGCGGGCATCTGCTCCTGGGTGTTGGCCCCAAAGCCGATGGCTCGCTTCCCGAGTTTCAGCAGAGGGTGCTAGCCGGAATGGCCACGTGGATGGCTGAAGGCGGCAATACTTTGGGTGGCCTCAGGCCTAGTCGCGAGTCATTCGCAACGTTGGCATCGCCTGGCTTTATTCGTGAGGGTCAAACCAATTCTTCGCACTATGTCTATGTGGATTCCGATGACCCAGTCGAATCCGTTTTGCTGCAAACGACTAAAAAACCTTCGTTGCTTACAGGGTCATTCGCTTCTCTAAAGCAGGTGGACGCAGGTTACTTGGTTGAACTAGGACCCAATCGAAACGGGCCGGCAGTTCTTGAGCTCAGCTAATGCGTGAGGTTTACGCAAGCCTGGCCTAATCCCAGTTTTAACAGCTGACGGCTCCCGCGAAATGCGGGGGCCGTTACTGTTTGGCGGTTACCCTTGATAGGTGTTTAGCCGCAAAGCCACCTTCATCGCCGCCGCCCTCGAGGCAGCCGTTGGTGTAGCCGTAGGCCTCGGCATTTTGGTGGTTCCGTTCATCGTGCTTTGGATCGCCGAGAACAATTCATCGGTTGATTTGACCGCCGCCTACCGCGCTGCCGCCGACATCTGGTTGGCCGCCCATGGCGTGCACATCGTGGTTCCGGCCCAGAAAATTGTGGGCATCGCGGTACCCGATTTTGTGCTTAGCCTCATTCCGCTGGGCATCAGCCTGATCATCGGGTCTACCGCCTACCGTCTTGGTCGCCGTCTTGCCGCCACCCAGAGTCTGTGGCCCGGCTGGGTTGGTGCCATTGGTGTTTACGGTGCATTTAGCCTGCTGATCACCACCACCGCCAAGAGCGACTTGGCATTCCCACTTGCCGTTCAGGGTACCTACCAACCACCACTGGTCTTTGGCCTGATTGTGGTTCTGGCCTCAATCTTTGCCAAGCCAATCGACCTGGGCGTGGCCAACCTGCCTCAGGCCCCGGAACGCCTTGCGGTAAAGACTTGGGTCAAGAAGACCACCGATGGCTTTGGCTGGTGGTTCCACGCGGTTTCCATTCCGGCGCTGCGAGCCGGAACCGCGGTTGTGGTTTCGCTGCTTGCCGTATCTGCCGTTGCGGTTGCACTGTTGCTGGCCTTCAACTGGATTGACGTGATTCGCCTCTACGAGGGCCTTCAGCTGACCCTCATCGGTGGCGTGCTGCTTACCGTGGGTCAGATTGGACTGCTGCCAAACCTGGTGGTTATGGCGGCCGACTGGTTTACCGGAGTTGGCTTCTCGATTGGTACCGGCTCGCTGGTTAGTCCACTGGGCAGCCAGCTGGGCCCGCTACCTTCGCTGCCGATTTTTGCGGCCCTGCCATCGGGTGAGTTGAACTTCGGAATGATCGCCATCGCGGTCCCTGTGATTGCCGCCTTCCTGGCCACCCTTCGAGTTCGCGAGCACGCCGAGGCCATCCGCTTCGAGTTTGCGTCGGCCTTCAGCGCCGCCCTCTCGCTGGGTCTGGCCATCGGTGCGGTTGCAGCAATTGAGTTCTGGGTGCTGAACATCTTGGCCGGGGGAGCGATTGGCCCGGGCCGCCTGCAAGACTTTGGAGGCAACCCATGGTTGGCTGCCCTGGTGCTCTTTGCCGAGACCGCTCTGGTGTCCACCCTGGCCGCGTTCTACAGCGCCAAGCCGGAGTCGCCCGACAGCCATCTCCTGACCAAGGCACAGCAACCTAAAGTAAACTAGACGGGTGCTGTCGGTAGTCGTTCTAATCTCTGGTGGAGGGTCAAACCTCAAGGCGCTTTTGAGCGCAACCGAGGATCCAAACTATCCGGTGCGCATTTTGGCCGTGGGTGCAGATAACCCCGCCGATGGTCTAGCCCACGCCGAAGCGTACGGCGTTCCAACCTTTGTGGTTCCACCAAGGTCTTTTGCCAGCCGCGATGAGTGGGCAGCCGAGTTGCTTACCAACATCCAGGGCTTCAAGCCAGACATGATTGTGCTGGCCGGTTTCATGCGCATTCTGCCGGCATCATTCGTGAGTGCCGTCTCGCCAAACCTCATCAACACCCACCCATCGTTGCTTCCGCTGTTCCCTGGCGCTCACGCAGTGCACGACGCCATGGTTGCCGGTGCCAAGCAAACCGGAGTCACCATTCACATCGTCGACGAGGGCGTCGACACCGGACCACACCTGGCTCAGGCCACCGTGGATATCTCGCCGGAGGACAGCGAAGAATCGCTGCACGAGCGCATCAAGATCGTGGAGCGCCAGCTTCTGGTTCAGGTGGTTCGCGACATCGCCGAGAACAAGATTTCCCTGCAGTAGCCCTACCGCTGCAGACCAAGCACCAACAGCAAAACCAAGTCCAGCCCGAAACCTGAAAGAGGATAACCGTGGCCGCTCACAACTCGTACACCGCAAACGACTACCGTCACTTCAACCGCATTCCTATCAAGCGCGCGCTCATCAGCGTTAGCGACAAGACCGGTCTGCTGGATCTGGCCAAGGCTCTCAACGATGCCGGCGTTCAGATGATCTCCACTGGCTCTACCGCCAAGACCATCGCCGAGGCTGGCTATGCCGTCACCGAGGTTTCGCAGGTCACTGGCTTCCCGGAGTCGCTCGATGGCCGCGTAAAGACCCTTCACCCAAAGGTGCACGCCGGTCTTTTGGCAGACCTTCGTCTGGTTCAGCACGAGCAGCAGCTGGCCGAACTTGGCATCGAGGCATTCCAGCTTGTGGTTGTAAACCTGTACCCATTTGTGCAGACCGTGGCAAGCGGCGCCAAGGGCGATGCAGTGGTTGAGCAGATCGACATCGGTGGTCCGGCTATGGTTCGCGCCAGCGCCAAGAACCACGCCAACGTTGCCATCGTGGTTGACCCAGCCCGCTACGGCGAGATCATCGAGAGCCTTGCCGAGGGCGGCACTACCCTGGACCAGCGCCGCGACCTTGCCTACGCAGCATTCAGCCACACCGCCAGCTACGACACCGCCGTTGCCAACTGGTTCGCCGAGGAACTGGGCAACGCCTGGAAGGCAAAGGCCGGCGCCCCTGAGCAGGCTGAGGGCTCGAACCCTGGCTTTGCCCCAGAATTTGGCGTAAGTGGCAAGCTTTCCAACGTGCTGCGCTACGGCGAGAACAGCCACCAGGCTGCCGCGCTCTACAAGACCACCGGTGACAACGCGGTTCAGGGCATCGCCCAGGCCCGTCTGCTCAACGGCAAGGAGATGTCTTACAACAACTACGTTGACGCCGATGCCGCACTGCGCGCCGCCTTCGACTTTGCCGAGCCGGCTGTTGCCATCATCAAGCACGCCAACCCTTGTGGCATTGCGGTTGCTTCGGCCGGCGCCGAAGACCCAATCCTCAGCGCCTACACCAAGGCTCACCTCTGCGACCCGATGAGCGCCTTCGGTGGCGTTATCGCTGCCAACCGCACCGTGACCCTGGCCATGGCAAACGCGGTCTCCGAGGTATTCACCGAGGTAATCGTGGCGCCTGGCTTTGAGCCTGCCGCGCTTTCGGTGCTGCTTGCCAAGAAGAACCTGCGCGTGCTTGAGCTGCCTAAGAACTACAGTCGAGAGGCCCTTGAGGTTCGTCAGATTTCGGGCGGTCTGCTGGTTCAGCAGCCAGACACCTTCGACAAGTTCAACACCAACGACTGGAAGCTAGTAGCTGGCCCTAAGGCCGACGCAGCCACCTTCGAGGAACTGAAGTTTGCCTGGCGTGCTTGCCGTTCGGTTAAGTCCAACGGCATTCTGATTGCCAAGGATGGCGGCTCGGTTGGCGTTGGCATGGGCCAGGTCAACCGCGTTGACTCCTGCAAGCTTGCCGTAGAGCGCTCGGTCTCGCGTTCGCGTGACGCCGTTGCCGCATCGGACGCCTTCTTCCCATTCGCCGATGGTCTCCAGATCCTCATCGATGGTGGAGTGCGCGCCGTGGTTCAGCCTGGCGGTTCGGTTCGCGACGAAGAGGTGATTGCCGCTGCCGAGGCCGCTGGCGTCACCATGTACTTCACTGGAGAGCGTCACTTCTTCCACTAAGCACTTAAAGAAAAGGGTCCGAGCAGTTGCCCGGACCCTTTTCTTTGCCTAGTTGAGTTTGTTTTGCGTGTCGATTGCGATGACCGTCATGGCCGGTAGGTTCAGCTTGGTGGTGCCGTTCGCGGCCACCACAATCTTGGTACCCAAGCACTTGCCTCCGGTAACGGCAACTGCTCCGCCGGTGATCACATCGCAGTAATTGCCCTTGGGGAGTCCGGTTTTTACGGTTTTCTTGATGCCATCCCCGCTGTTTGGCTGGCTGCCGTTTAGGGCAAAGAATCCAGTGCCGCGCTTGAAGGCAACCAGGCTGCCTGCATTTACCGAGTTGCTAACCGGGGCGTCTGCAACCTGTTGGCGCCAAGAGATCATTCCCTTGATTGCGCTCCAGCGTTGCATGCAAACAAAACTGCCGGTGGGGTACTTGGCCTGAGGCTTGTTGCCCAAGGCCGCGCTCGGGCAAACCGCTGGCGCAACGGTATCTCCGGCTGAAGTGGCGGGTCCGGCATCGGTGTCAAAGGCACTAAAGGCATACCCGGTGTAGAGCATCGGCTTGCCAACCGGAGTGGCAAGCAGGTACGCGTTGGCAGCCAGGTAGGTCTTTGGGTCGCGGTATGTGACTGCGGATGGGCCGTGGTGTTCGGTGTCGTGGTTGCTGACCATAACCACAGTGTTGTTGGCGGGGCCAACCTGCTTGTCGCCGCTGGGCAGCGCCGCCATGGTTCGCAGGCCACTGAATACCTGGGTGATGTTGGTCTGATAGTTCCAGGCGAACACATCGCCAAGGGCGGTGTACGGGGTGTTGTCATCCGCCGAACCGATGGACTCGCTGAGGAGGTATGGGGGATTGCCGTTGACGTTGTGAAGCAGATCGCGGATAGCCGTTAGGTCGGTAATGCCGATGTGTTTGGCTGCATCGATTCGGAATCCAGCAACGCCCAGGTCAATCAAGTGGTTTAGATACCCGGCGATGGTGGCACGCACCGAAAGCTTCTCGGTGGCCAGATCGGATAGACCTCCCAGCTCGCAGTGCACTACCTGGAAGGCGTCGTTGTAATTGGAGATCTCGCTGCCGCAGTAGTTTGGGTCGGTTGCTTGCAGCCCCGAGTGGAAGTCGGTGGCGCTGTAGAGCCCGGGGTAGTTGTACTTGGTAAAGGTTGTGCCCGCGTATCCGACTCCGGTGCTATTGGTCATGTGGTTGATGACGGCATCCACAATCACCTGCACGCCCGCCTTGTTGCAGGCGCTAACCATGGCTGCAAACTGATCGGCGGTGCCAAGCTGGCTATTCAATTGGTACGAAACCGGCTGGTAGTGAGTCCACCACTGGCTGCCCTTGATGTCTTCCTGAGGCGGCGAAACCAGAATCCAGTCCACACCCTCTGGGCCAAGCGTTGAGGTGCACTCATCGGTGAGCGAAACCCACGGCCACATGAACATCTGGATGCCCACCGAACTGGTGCTGATGGTCTTGTTTGGTGCCGGCTGGGTAGCCACCGAATCGGCTTTGGCACCTGCGTTGGAGCCGGCCAAAACCAGCCAACCAACCAGCAGTGTGGCGAGGAGTGAAGTCAGATAGCGCGATGCGATACGAACCATGAGTTCATACTAGGTACGAGTTTTATAAAACCGCATAACCGATTGGTTTAGAATCGGCTCATGACCTCAACTCCATCGGTGAAAACATG
>Ga0228701_1001858_pt1 | contig 13578 bp, 9 predicted proteins | sample McNCre117_Aug_MG_2_FD_178017 | JGI IMG/M metagenome (GOLD analysis project Ga0228701, IMG submission 178017) | Freshwater microbial communities from McNutts Creek, Athens, Georgia, United States - 11-17_Aug_MG | ecosystem: Environmental > Aquatic > Freshwater > Creek | place: USA: Georgia...
TCAGCTATGACTCCATTCGCATCGGCCAGGGCCGTGAGAATGCGAAAACCTACCTCAAGGAAAATCCCGAGCTTTGCGACCGGCTGGAGGCTGCGATCCGCAGCCAGACCGAAGGTCTTGCCGGCGAGATGATGACGGGCCCGGACGCGGACGACGATATCTGATCGCTGAAGAATTCCGGCAAGCGCGGCTGCCCGGCTGCACTTGTCCGGGGTTGAACGGAAGGGTGCCTCCAGTCCCCAATACCCTTGGCGGCACCCTTTCAAACACCAGGACCGGCGCGGCTTCCAGTATGGAGCCGCGCCGGTTTCTTGTGGGGCTTTCCTGTTGGCAAAGCGGGGGCAGGGCTTGATCGCCCGGCACTGCAGCTCAAGATGCCGTGATGACCGCACCTGCCATCGACCTCATCGGCCTGCCCAGCGACTGCAATTCCTCGTTCGAGCGTGGGCCAGCGCTTGCGCCCGATTTGATCCGCCGCGCGCTGTGGTCGGACCGGGGCAACCTCTCCTGCGAAAATGGCATGGAAGTCGGGCGCGATTTCACACTTGCGGATCGCGGCAATCTGCCACTGCGCGAAACCCCCGCCGATGATGACGTGATCATCGCGGCGGTCGGGCAAAGCCTTGCCGGCGGGGCGATCCCGCTGATCCTCGGCGGCGATCATGCCATGACCCATCCGGTGGTCCGCGCGGTCCATGCCTGCCACGGCCCGGTCAGCATCCTGCACTTCGATGCTCATCCCGATCTCTACGCCAATTTCGATGATAACCCGCGCAGCCACGCTTCGCCTTTCGCGCGGATCATGGAAGCCGGGCTGGCCAAGCGGCTGGTCCAGGTCGGGATCCGCACCTTGAATGCGCATTGCCGCGAGCAGGCCGAGCGTTTCGGCGTCGAGATCGTGCCGATGGCTGGGTTTGATCCGGCCCAGGTGCCGGTGCTCGAAGGCCCGCTCTACATCAGCATCGATCTCGATGGGATCGATCCTTCCGAAGCGCCGGGCGTTTCGCATCCCGAACCCGGCGGCTTGACCCTGCGCGAAGTCCTTGCCGTGCTGCGCCGCCAGACCGCGCCGATCGTCGGGGCCGACATCGTCGAATACAACCCCAACTTCGACAGTCATGAGCGCACCGCCATTCTTGCCGCCAAGCTGCTGCGCGAAGTGGCGGCGCGCGCCGTGTCTAACGCCGGCTAGGCGGCGCTGCGCGCGGCCTGGGCGCTGACCACTTCCTCGGCATGGCGGCCGGCCAGTTCGGCGAGGTGATCGAATTCGGCGGCAAAGCTGGCAAGGCCCTGGCTGAGCGAGCGCAGTTCGGCATCAAGGCCATTGAGCCCGCTTTCGGGAACCTGCGCCTCGACCCGTTCCCAGCGCTCGCGCTCTGGGTGGGGGGCAAGGCCCAGGATCTGCCCGCGCCGCGCCGATAGCACCGACCCGGCCTTGGAACCGGTGCCGGGCGGCGCGTCGACCGTCACCCGCGCCACGGGTTCAAGCAGATAGGGCGCGGCCTGGGCGAGCGCCTCGCTCATCGCCAGCCGCCCGGCCAGGCGGAAGGCGAGGTCCGAACTGTCTACCGCGTGGAATGACCCGTCGTTCAGCGTCACCGCCACGTCGACCACGACAAAGCCCAGCGGTCCGCGCTCCATCGCATCGCGCACCCCGGCCTCGACCGCCGGGATATATTGCCGCGGGATCGCCCCGCCGGTGATCCGATCCTCAAAGGCAAAGCCTTCGCCGCGCGGCAGCGGGCGGATTTCGATCACGCAGTCGCCATATTGGCCGTGGCCGCCCGACTGCTTCTTGTGACGCCCGCGCATGGTAACCGGCTTGCGGATCGATTCGCGGTAGGCGATGCGCGGCGCCTGCGCATCGACCGCCACGCCATACCGCCGCTGCAGCCGCGCCAGCACCACCGCTAGATGCTCGTCATTGATCCCCCTGAGGATCGTTTCGTGGCTGGCCTCATCCTGCAGCCATTCGAGCGCCGGGTCTTCCTCGCACAGCCGGTGCAGCGCGGCGGACAGCTTGACGTCGTCCTTGCGGTCGCGGGTGGCGATGGCGAGGCTGGCGTTGCGCGGGGGATAGGGCAGGGCCGGCGCGGCTTTGCAGACCGCGCCCCTCGCCGGCAGCACCATCCCGGCGCGCGCGCCGTCCAGCTTGGCCACGGCGATCACCGCGCCTTCGGGGGCGGCGGGGAGCTTGGCGGTCTTGTCCCCCTGTAGGGCGAACAGCGATCCGGCGCGCTCGGCCGCGCCCTCTGCAATCAGTTCATCGCCTTCGCGCAGCGCGCCGCCCAGTACCCGGCCCAGTGCAAGCCGGCCAATTGCGCCGCCATTGGCAATCTTGAACACGTGCAGCGCGCTGCCAGAACTCAGCCCAATCCGCGCTGCGGCGTGGGCGGGCGGGGGGCATTCGTGGCGCAGCAGCTTGAGCAGGCGGTGGACCCCGCCATCGCTCAGCGCCGAGCCGAGCAGCACCGGAACCACCTTGTTCGCGGCCGTATCCGCCGCCAGATCGGCCATCACCGTGGCCGGATCGGGCGCTTCGTCCATCAGCAGCGCTTCCATCAGCGCGTCGTCGAAATCGGCGAGCGTTTCGAGCAGGTGCGTGCGGTCGGCCTGTTCCAGCGCCGCGGCCTCGGCCGGAATGTCGATCCGCTCGCTCTCCTTGCCGGGGCGGTAGCGATAGGCACGTTCTAGCGCGAGATCGACATAGCCGGTCACCACTTCGCCGCCCTTGCCATCGCTGGTGCGCAGCGGAATTTGCCGCAGCGCCAGCGGCTCGCGGCTGAGGGGCTGGAGTTCCTTGATCAGCGCATGGACCGTGCCGGCGCGGGCGTGTTCGATCTTGTTGATGAAGATCGCGTGGGGCAGCCTGAGCTGGTCGAGCAGGGCCAGCGCCGGTTCGGCGAGCATTGCGCGCTCAGGCGCAGGGTCGATCACCACCACGGCCATGTCGGCCGATTGCAGCGCGGCGAGGCCATCGGCGGCAAAACCCGCGCCGCCCGGCACGTCGATCAGGGCAAAGGCATCGCCCAGATAGTCATAGTGGAACAGGTTGAGTTCGGTCGATCCGCCGCGCGCGCGGGCCTCTGGGCTGGCATCGCCAAGGCTGGTTCCGGCCTCGACGCTGCCCTGCCGGGTGACCGCGCCGCTGGCAAACAGCAGGGCTTCGGCCAGGCTGGTCTTGCCGGTGCCGGCCGGGCCGACCAGCGCGATCGTGCGGGTCTGCGGCGCGGCGGCCGCTGGTGTGCCGGATGGATTGCCGTTTCGGGTGCTGCCCATGTCTCGCCTCCTCCAGGTGAAGGCGCGCCGGGCGCGTGAATCTTGCACTCGGACGCGCAAGCTTTGGGATAATGATGGTCTGCCTCGGCGGGGTGAGTCGCAAGTGAAATGTGCGCGGCGATTGTTGCTTGCGGCGCACCGGGGCGAGGCATAGGCTCCGCGCCATGACGACAGGAATGGACTGGCAGGCCCAGGTCGGCCGCACGTGGGCGGAAAGCTATGCGCTGACCGATCGTTCCTTCACCGGACTGACCCAGCGTCTGGTCGAACGGATTGCCGAGCGTGCGGGGAGCGCGGTGCTCGATGTCGGTTGCGGGGCCGGGGAACTGGCGCTGGCGGTGGCGCGGATGCGCCCGGGCGCGCGGGTGATCGGCGTTGATGTGTCGAGCGATCTGGTCGATGCCGCGCAGACCCGTGCCGGGGATCGCCACCCTGATGTCGAATTCGCGCTGGCCGATGCGGCGAGCTGGACCTTGGCGGGATTCGCGCCCGATCTCATCGTCTCGCGCCACGGGGTGATGTTCTTTGACGATCCGGTGGGCGCTTTTGCCCACCTGCGGGCCGAAGCGCAGGCCGGAGCATCGCTGGTATTCTCGTGCTTCCGGGCCGCGGCGGACAATCCCTGGGCGAGCACGTTGGCGCGCCTGCTTGATCTGCCGCCCTCGGCCAATCCCCATGCGCCGGGGCCGTTTGCCTTTGCCGATCCGGGCCATGTCGAGCCGATCCTGGCTGCTGCCGGCTGGCGTCACATTGCCTTCGAACCGGTTGATTTTGCTTACATTGCCGGCATGGGCGATGACCCGATCGAGGATGCGATCGGCTTTTTCCAGCGGATCGGGCCTGCCGCGCCGGCGCTGCGTGCGCTGGACGGCCCGGCGCGCGCGGCGGCCGAGGCGCGGCTGCGCGATTGGCTTGAGCAGCACCGCAGCGGCAATCTTGTTGCGCTGGGCGCTGCGGCGTGGATCGTCACCGCACGCAAATCCTGAGCATAGCCTTAACCTGACGGCGCTTCCGGCTTGCCGCCCTCGCGCGGCTGCCTTAGTGGCGGTGCGCTATGACTTCGACGAACGAAATCCGCCGCTCCTTCCTCGAATACTTCGGCTCGCATGGGCACGATGTGGTGCCAAGCGCGCCGCTGGTGCCCTATAACGACCCGACCCTGATGTTCACCAACGCGGGGATGGTGCCGTTCAAGAACGTGTTCACAGGGCTTGAAACCCGCGCCGTGCCGCGCGCGACCAGCTCGCAGAAGTGCGTGCGCGCCGGCGGCAAGCACAACGATCTCGACAATGTGGGCTATACCGCGCGCCACCACACGTTCTTCGAAATGCTCGGGAACTTCTCGTTCGGCGACTATTTCAAGGAACAGGCGATCACCCACGCCTGGACCCTGCTGACCAAGGAATGGGGGCTGCCCAAGGACAAGCTCCTCGCCACGGTCTATCACACCGACGACGAAGCCTTCGAGCTGTGGAAGAAGATCGCGGGTCTGCCGGAAGACCGGATCATCCGCATCGCCACCAAGGACAATTTCTGGGCGATGGGCGATGATGGCCCGTGCGGTCCGTGCTCGGAAATCTTCTTCGACCACGGCGATCACATTTGGGGCGGCCCCCCGGGATCGAAGGACGAAGACGGCGACCGCTTCATCGAGATCTGGAATCTCGTGTTCATGCAGTTCGAGCAGACCGCCGGCGAAATCACCGGCAACCTGCCCAAGCCCAGCATCGACACCGGCATGGGGCTGGAACGCATCGCCGCCGTGCTGCAGGGCGAGCATGACAACTACGATACCGACACCTTCAAGGCGCTGATCGCCGCGTCGGAAAGTCTGACCGGGGTGAAGGCCGCGGGCGAGCACACCGCCAGCCACCGCGTGATCGCCGACCATCTGCGCTCGACCAGCTTCCTCCTGGCGGACGGCGTGCTGCCGTCGAACGAAGGGCGCGGCTATGTGCTGCGCCGGATCATGCGCCGCGCGATGCGCCATGCCCACCTGCTGGGCGCCAAGGAGCCCCTGATGCACCGTCTGGTGCCCGCGCTGGTGACCGAGATGGGCGCTGCCTATCCCGAACTGGGCCGCGCCCAGCCGCTGATCCAGGAAACCCTCCAGCGCGAGGAAGTGCAGTTCCGCCGCACACTCGCCAACGGGCTCAAGCTGCTCGACGAGGCAACCTCGGGGCTGGGCGAGGGCGATGCCCTGCCGGGCGAAACCGCGTTCCGTCTCTATGACACCTACGGCTTCCCCTATGACCTCACCGAGGACGCGCTGCGCGCCCGCGGGATCGGGGTCGACAAGGACGGCTTCGATGCCTCGATGGCCCAGCAGAAGGCTGCCGCGCGCGCCGCGTGGAAGGGCTCGGGCGAAGCGGCTGACAGCGAAGTGTGGTTCGACATCGCCGAGCGCGTCGGCGCGACCGAGTTCACCGGCTACACTGCCACCACCGGCGAAGCGCAGGTCGTGGCGCTGGTCCGCGAGGGCAAGGAAGTGGACAGCGCGGGCGCTGGCGACAGCGTGACCGTGATTACCAACCAGACCCCGTTCTATGGGGAAAGCGGCGGCCAGACCGGCGACGCCGGGACGATCACCGGGGCCGATGGCCTGGTGCTGAGCGTCAGCGAAACCGCCAAGCCGCTGGGCCGGCTCCATGCGCACAGCGCCAAGGTGGCCGCCGGGTCGCTCAAGGTTGGCGACTTGGTCAAGCTCGACATCGACGTTGCCCGCCGCGATGCGATCCGCGCCAACCACTCGGCCACGCACCTGCTGCACGCGGCGCTGCGCAATCGTCTGGGCGCCCACGTCACGCAGAAGGGCTCGCTGGTTGCGGCCGAACGCCTGCGGTTCGACTATTCGCACCCCACTGCGCTCTCGGCTGAGGACATTGCGGCGATCGAAGCCGAAGTGAACGCGGAAATCCGCGCCAACGAAGCGGTCGTCACCCGCCTGATGAGCCCCGACGATGCGATCGAGGCCGGCGCGATGGCGCTGTTCGGCGAAAAGTATGGCGATGAAGTGCGCGTCCTGTCGATGGGCCGCGTGGTCGACAAGGCCTATTCGGTCGAACTGTGCGGCGGCACCCACGTGCGCGCGCTCGGCGATATCGGCCTGCTGCGGATCGTCTCGGACAGCGCGGTATCGAGCGGCGTGCGCCGGATCGAGGCGCTGACCGGCGAAGGCGCGCGCCAGTGGCTGGTCGCGCGCGAGGAATCGCTCAAGGCCGCAGCCTCGGCGCTGCGCACCACGCCCGAAGACGTCGAAGCGCGCGTTGCCGCGCTGCTCGACGAGCGCAAGAAGCTCGAACGCGAACTGGCTGAGGCCAAGAAGGCGCTGGCGCTTGGCGGCAGCGGCGCCAAGGCCGAAGCGGCTGACGAAGACGTTGGCGGCGTGACCTTCTCGGGTCAGGTGATCGACGGGCTCGATGCCAAGGAACTGCGCGGGCTGCTCGATCAGGCCAAGAGCCGCATGGGCTCGGGCGTGGCGGCGATCGTCGCGGTCAACGATGGCAAGGCGAGCATCGCCGCCGCCGTGACCGATGACCTCACCGACAAGATCAGCGCGGTCGATCTGGTCCGGGCTGGCGTCGAGGCGCTGGGCGGCAAGGGCGGCGGCGGCCGCGCCGACATGGCGCAGGGCGGCGGTCCGGATGGCGCGAAGGCGGCAGAGGCCATCGCGGCGGTGAAGGCGGTGCTGGCGGGCTAAGCCTCGCCGGTTGCACCGCCGCGTTCGCGCAGCCCCGCGCTGCGCAGCGCGGGCTTTTCGTCGAGTTCGCCTTCTTCCATGATCTGCGCGCGCAGTTCGTCGCGCTTTTCGTGGATCGAGGCGATCACCGGGCCCATCGGTACGCCGATATCGACCAGCACGGCTTCGGACAGCTGCAGCGAGCTTTCCAGCGTTTGCGGCACGGCAGTGCTCGCGCCCGCGCGGTAAAGCGCAGCGGCGTGGGTGGCATCGCGGGCGCGGGCCAGGATCGGCAGGGCCGGAGCCCGGGCGCGCAGCTTGCGCACCAGCCGCTTGGCAAGGATCGGCTCGTCCATCGTCAGGACCACGGCCTCGGCGCTTTCCAGCCCCAGCCGGTCCATCGTCGCATCGCGCAGCGCGTCGCCGAACAGCACGGTATAGCCGCGCTCCAGCCCGAAGCTGACCCGGTCGGGATCCAGATCGACCGCGGCATAGGGCTTGCCGTGGCGGCTCAGCATATCGGCGACCAGCCGGCCCACGCGGTCAAACCCGACGATGATCGTGCGGGGTTCGCCATCGTGGGCGTCGGGGCGGGGGATCGCGGCCACATCGACCCGCCGCGCCAGCCGCCGCCCAAGCCAGCCGAGCAGCGGGGTCACGGTCAGCCCGATCGCGGTCACGATCTGCCAGAACTGGGCGGTGCCGGGCTGGATCAGCAAGGCATTGGCTGCGGTGGTCAGCACGATCAGCGTGGTTTCCGATGGGCTGGCCAGCAGGATCCCGGTTTCGGTTGCCGTGCCACGCCGCGCGCCCATCACGCGCAGTGCAAGGCCCGTGACCAGCGCCTTGACCACCATCACCGCCAGTGTGGCGCCCAGCAGCAGGCCAAGGTTGTCCCACACCACCTTGAGGTCGATGCTCATCCCCACGGTGATCAGGAACACGCCCAGCGCCAGCCCTTTGAACGGGGCGGTGAAGGCTTCGACTTCGCCGTGGTATTCGGTTTCGGCAATCAGCAGGCCCGCAAGCAGCGCGCCCATGATCGGCGAAAGGCCGACTGCGGCGGTGGCCAGCGAGGCGGCGATCACGACCAGCAGGCTGGCGGCGAGGAACAGTTCGGGGCTCTTGGTGCGGGCAGCCTGCGCGAACAGGCGGGGCAGCACGAACCGCCCGACCACCAGCAGCGCGAGGATCACCAGCGTGCCGAGCCACAGCGTGCGCAGCAGGGCGTCGACCCCGCCGCCGCCGGCCTGCGGGGCGATCGCGCCGAGCAGGAAGATGATCGGCACCAGCGCCAGATCCTCGAACAGCAGCATGGCAAGCGCGGCGCGCCCAACCGGGGTGGTGGTTCCCACGATCGGCAGGACCAGCGCGGTCGAGGACATGGCGAGCGCGAGGCCGAGGCCCAGCGCGCCGCCCGCCGATTGGCCCAGCAGCGCCAGCACCAGCGCGATCAGCGATCCGGCCACCAGCAGCTCCATTGCGCCAAGTCCGAACACCTGCCGCCGCATCGCCCAGAGCCGGTTGAACGAGAGTTCGAGGCCAATCTCGAACAACAGCAGGATGATCCCGAATTCGGCGAAGGGCGCCAAGTCTTCGGGATTGGAGATCGTGACATATTCGAGCCACGGATGGTCGAAGGCGAGCTGCCCGAGGCCATATGGGCCGACCAGCAGGCCGACGAGGATGAAGCCGATCACCGGGGTGATGCGGAACCGTGCGAAGACCGGGATCACGATCCCCGCGGCGCCGAGGATTACCAGCGCATCGCCGAGCGGGGAGGAGGGGGTGAACTGAAGCGGTCCTGCCATCGGTCAAGCCTAGGCAGGACGGGGGCGATTGTCACCCCGCGCCCATACGAAAACGGCGGCGCCGGATGGACCGGCGCCGCCGCTGTTCGCGTAAAATAGCGGGAAGCTTACTTCCAGTTGGCCATTTCGGCGTCGAGGTTCTGCACGATCGCCTCGAAGAAGCCTTCGGTGGTCAGCCAGGGCTGATCCGGACCGATCAGGATCGCGAGATCCTTGGTCATCTTGCCGCTTTCAACGGTGTCGATGCAGACCTTTTCGAGCGTTTCGGCAAAGCGCACCACATCGGGCGTGCCGTCGAACTTGCCGCGATAGATCAGGCCGCGGGTCCAGGCGAAGATCGAGGCGATCGGGTTCGTGCTGGTCTGCTTGCCCTGCTGGTGCATGCGGTAGTGACGGGTGACGGTGCCGTGGGCCGCTTCGGCTTCCACGGTCTGGCCATCGGGGGTCATCAGCACCGAGGTCATCAGGCCAAGGCTGCCGAAGCCCTGGGCAACCTGGTCCGACTGCACGTCGCCGTCGTAGTTCTTGCAAGCCCAGACGAACTTGCCCGACCACTTGAGCGCCGAGGCGACCATGTCGTCGATCAGGCGGTGTTCGTAGACGATGCCGGCGGCGTCGAACTTGGCCTTGAAGCCTTCGCTGTCGAACACTTCCTGGAACAGATCCTTGAAGCGGCCGTCATAGGCCTTGAGGATGGTGTTCTTGGTCGACAGGTACACCGGCCAACCCAGGCCCAGGCCGTAGTTGAAGCTGGCGCGTGCGAAATCGCGGATCGATTCGTCGAGGTTGTACATCGCCATGGCGACGCCGCCCGAGGGGTAGTGGAACACTTCCTCGTCGATCTTGTCGCCATTGTCGCCTTCCCAGACCAGGCGCAGCTTGCCCGGACCCGGAACCACGAAGTCGGTGGCCTTGTACTGATCGCCGAAGGCATGACGGCCGACCACGATCGGATCGGTCCAGCCCGGGATCAGGCGGGGGACGTTCTGCATCACGATCGGTTCGCGGAACACCACGCCGCCCAGAATGTTGCGGATCGTGCCGTTAGGCGACTTCCACATCTTCTTGAGGCCGAATTCTTCAACGCGGGCTTCGTCCGGGGTGATCGTGGCGCACTTCACGCCCACGCCGTACTGCTTGATCGCATTGGCCGAATCGACGGTGATCTGGTCGCTCGTCTCGTCGCGCTTTTCGACGGAGAGGTCGAAATACTTCAGGTCAATGTCGAGATAGGGCAGGATCAGACGTTCGCGGATCCACTGCCAAATGATGCGGGTCATTTCGTCGCCGTCGATCTCGACGACCGGGTTCTTCACCTTGATCTTGCCCATCGTGCCTAGTCTTTCCTCGGGGAGGTTGAATGCGTTGATTCCAAGAAATCCGGGCTCCCTTAGCAGAGGTGCGCGCGCGCGCAAGCATGGCGCGCCGCGATTCGGGCTGGACAGGCGAATGGCCGCGCCTTACCTTCTTAACCGAGCGATTAAACGACAACGAGCGAGGATGCCTCCCGATGAGCGAACAACCTGAAGTGCTGACCCAAGTCGATGGCGGCGTGCTGATCGTCACGATGAATCGCCCCGAAGCCAAGAACGCGATGAACAAGGCCCAGGCCCAAGGTATCGCCGCGGCGATGGACCAGCTCGAAGCCGATCCCAACCTGCGCTGCGCGATCCTGACGGGCGCGGGCGGCACGTTCTGCTCGGGCATGGACCTCAAAGGCTTCCTGCGCGGCGAACGCCCGAGCATCGAAGGCCGCGGGTTTGGTGGGCTGACCGAATGGACCCCGTCCAAGCCGGTGATCGCTGCGATCGACGGCTACGCGCTGGCAGGCGGCATGGAACTGGCGATGAGCTGCGATCTGATCGTGTGCAGCGCGGGCGCCAAGTTCGGCATCCCCGAAGCCAAGCGCAGCCTGGCGGCGGCCGCTGGCGGCCTGATCAAGCTGCCGCGCCAGATCCCGCCGCGCATCGCGATGGAACTCGCGCTGACCGGTGACTTCATCGATGCCGCGCGCGCCTATGAACTGGGCTTCGTCAACCGCGTGGTCGAAGGCCCGGCGCTGGAAGGCGCCAAGGAACTGGCCGCGCGCATCGCCGAAAACGGTCCGCTGGCGCTGATCGCCTCGAAGAAGGTGATCCGCGAATCGCACACCTGGTCGGACGCTGACATGTGGAAGAAGCAGGGCGAGATCGTGAACCCGGTGTTCGTCAGCCAGGACGCCCGCGAAGGCGCGGCGGCCTTTGCCGAAAAGCGCAAGCCGAACTGGCAGGGCAAGTAAGCCCGAGCGCTAGCCCCAAAAACGAAAAGGCCCCGGGAAACCGGGGCCTTTTTAGTGAATGGTGGGCGTAGCAAGGATTGAACTTGCGACCCCTACGATGTCAACATAGTGCTCTACCACTGAGCTATACGCCCGCACCATTCAGTTCCATCCCGCGGGACAGGGGAGCGCCATTAGCGGGGCTCTGTGCGCTATGCAAGCGGGTTTTCCGCCTAGATGCTCGCCTGGGCCTGCTGACCGAAAATCCGTTCCACTTCGAGCACCAGATCGCGCAGGTGAAACGGCTTGGACAGCACCCGTGCCTGCGGGGCTTCGCGGCTGGCCTTGAGCGTGACCGCAGCAAAGCCGGTGATGAACATCACCTTGGTCTTGGGGCTGATCTGGGCGCAGTGCTGCGCCAGTTCGATCCCGTCCATCTCGGGCATGACGATGTCCGAGAGCAGCAGATCGAACCCGCCCGATTCGAGCAGCGGCAGCGCTGCCGTGCCGCGATCGACCGCGACCACTTCATAGCCCGCGTTTTCCAGCGCGCGCGCCAGGTAGCTGCGCATGGCCTCTTCGTCTTCGGCAAGCAGGATGCGGATCATGGGGTCGTCCGTGTGAATTGATGCAGGTTGCCCGCAGGCGGGGCAGGCACATGGCCATACACCGGGCAAGTTAACAAGATGGCGCGCACGGCCGTCCAGCCCGCTTTGGCACAGCATCCTTTTGACAGCGCCTCGCAACCGGGCGACCATACCGGGATGGAGCACGAACCGGGCAGGCCAAGCGATTCGCCGCGCATCGCAGGGGGGCAGATCCCCGGCGCCGATGGGGTTCCGGCCTTTCGCCTCTGCGAGCCCGAGCCTTCGGCGGTGCCGATCCTGATCGCGGTGCCCCACGCCGGGCGCGCCTATCCGGGCAGCCTGATCGACCAGATGCGCCATCCGGCCCATGCCGCGCTCAAGCTTGAGGATCGCTATGCCGATCGGCTGGGCGAGGAGGTGGCGCGCGCCACCGGTGCGGCGCTGCTGGTGGCGCAGGCCCCGCGCGCGATGATCGATCTCAACCGTGCGCCCGAAGATGTCGATTGGGACATGGTCGCGGGCGGCCGGCCCGACAATCTGGGCAGCCATGCGCCGGGCCTGCGGGTGCGCAGCGGGCTGGGGCTGATCCCCCGCCGCTTGCCGGGCCTTGGCGAGTTGTGGAAGCGGCGGCAGGAGCGCGAGGAACTGGCCGCGCGAATCGAGCAGATCCACGCGCCCTATCACGCTTGCCTGGGCGCCGCGCTGGCGCGGCTGCGCGACCGCTGGGGCGCGGCGCTGCTGATCGATCTGCATTCGATGCCGCCGCTGGGCCTGCGCGGCGGGCAGGGCGCACCCGAATTCGTGCTGGGTGACCGGTTTGGCGCCAGCTGCCAGGGCGCGCTGGTTGGCGCGAGCTTTGGCTACTTTGCCGAAATGCGCCGGCTGGCGACCCACAACCGCCCCTATGCCGGCGGCTATGTGCTTGAGCGCCATGCCGATCCCGATGGCGGCATTCACGCGATCCAGCTGGAAATCGACCGCACGCGCTATCTCGATCCCTACCAGGCCGAACCGGGGCCGGGCTTTGCCAGCATGGTTGAAGTGCTGGCGGGGCTGGTGCGGCGGCTGGCGGGCGATGTCGCCACGCTGGGGCAGGCGCGCGATGCGGGACGCTGGGCGCAAGCCGCGGAATAGGCCCAATAAAAAACCACCTCGCGCAATAAGCACGAGGTGGCCAAGGTTCAGGGAGGAGGCGCACCGAAGTGCGCCTTTGCCTTAGCCGAGCCATGAGGGCAGCATCGGTAAGGCAGTGTTTAATATACGCTTCGTGCCGAGCCCTGACAAGCCTTGCGCAAGCGCATACGAATGTTGCGCGTTTCTGGCAGACTTGCGGGTAATTGGCGGGCGTGCCCCCGGCCGGACGCGGTCCGGCGCGGGGGCATCAGCCGCGAATCAGGCGGCCGGGTTGGCCAGCGGGCCCTTGCCCTGCTGGGCCTGGCGCGCGAACACTTCGGTCATGTGCTCAAGGCTGAACAGGTGGGCGAAGATCAGCGCCAGCATCCCGTTCTGGTTCATGGTGCGCAGCACGTCGCCGCGCAGCTCGCGCAGCTTTTCCTGATCGACCATCTTGAAGCCGCGATAGACGAACGGCTGTTCGTTGCCTTCCTGCTGGATCGCGACTTCACCATCCATCAGCAGGCCGTGCTTGGTCAGTTCTTCGACGAACTGGCCGGTGCGGAAACCGGCTTCTTCGAAGTGACGGCAGAATTCGAGGGTCTGCTTGCAGGATTCGGTCGGCTCGCCGTTGTCGAACAGGGCGGTGCCTTCTTCGAATTCACCGAGCAGGTCGCTGGTCGGGTCGAAGCACAGCGACAGGTCTTCGTTTTCCTGGGTCAGCTTGGCCAGCATGAAGGGATAGCGGCGGGCATAGGCCGGGACATAGACCGGGCCGAGCATCTTGCCTTCGTCGTCGAAGAACGTGTTCACGCCTTCGTTGAGGCCCATCAGCGCCAGCGGCACCGGCTG
>Ga0228701_1001860_pt1 | contig 13571 bp, 11 predicted proteins | sample McNCre117_Aug_MG_2_FD_178017 | JGI IMG/M metagenome (GOLD analysis project Ga0228701, IMG submission 178017) | Freshwater microbial communities from McNutts Creek, Athens, Georgia, United States - 11-17_Aug_MG | ecosystem: Environmental > Aquatic > Freshwater > Creek | place: USA: Georgia...
GCTCAACCAGGCCAAGGACGGGCGCGCCCACATCCTGGGCGAGATGACCAAGGCCCTGGGTTCGGCTCGCACCGAACTGTCGGCCCACGCTCCGCGCATCGAGACGATCCAGATCGACAAGTCGAAGATCCGTGACGTCATCGGTACCGGTGGCAAGGTGATCCGCGAAATCGTCGCCGAAACCGGCGCGAAGGTCGACATTGACGATGAAGGCGTGATCAAGATCTCGTCTTCGGACCTCAGCCAGATCGAAGCCGCGAAGAACTGGATCCTCGGCATCGTCGAGGAACCCGAAGTGGGCAAGGTTTACGACGGCAAGGTCGTGACCATCGTCGACTTCGGCGCTTTCGTGAACTTCATGGGCGGCAAGGACGGTCTCGTCCACGTCAGCGAAATGAAGAACGAGCGCGTCGAAAAGCCGACCGATGTCGTTTCGGAAGGCCAGGCCGTGAAGGTCAAGGTTCTCGAAATCGATCCGCGCGGCAAGGTTCGCCTGTCGATGCGCGTCGTCGATCAGGAAACCGGTGCTGAACTCGAAGACACCCGTCCGCCGCGCGAACCGCGCGGTGACCGTCCGGGCGGCGATCGCGGCGACCGCCGTGGTCCGCGCGGTGATCGCGGTGGCGATCGTGGTGGCCGTGGTCCCCGCCGTGACGGCGATCGTGGCCCGCGCCGCGAACGCAGCGAAGGCGGCGAAGGCGGTAACCCCGACCATATGCCGGCATTCCTCAAGGGCGACGACTAAGTCTCAGCCCATTGGGTAAAAATACGAAGGGGGCTGCTGCGGCGGCCCCCTTTTTTGTTGCGCGCGCCTCGCAAAACGCCGAAGCCTTGAGGCTCCACACGGCAGCGGAGGGTGCAATGAAATCGCGGGTTCTCAATCGCTTGGCGGTCTTTGCCCTCGCGGCGGGCTCGACGGCGGCAATCGCCTGCGCCGATAGCAGCTGCTACCCCGGGTGGACGCTGTTTGCCGGCGGCACCGCGTGTGAAAACCGCGCCATGCTCGCCCCGGGCAACGATACCCGCACCAATCTTCTGTTCCTGCTGCGCGATCGCGGCGGGGCGGGCAGTGCGGGCCTGTCCTATCCCGATCAGGGGGACAGCAATTCGGGCTTTGGCCATGTCTTCCTCGATCCGGGGATGCAGGCGAGCGGGTTCTATCCGGGGCGCGAAGGCGAGGAGATCAGCGACGGCACCCGCTGCACCAATTTTGCCGCCGCGGGTGAGGCCTTGCAGGCGGCGATGGCCGCAAGCCGGGGGCTGCCCGCGCCCGAGGCGGCGGCCTTGCTCGCCGCGCGGGCAGGGCGGGGACAATGCGGTTCGGATGCCGGGCAGGACTGGCCCGCCGCGGCCAGCAAGCCCGGGCGCGAGTTTCTGGGCTATCTTCAGGCGGCAGAGGCCTTTTACGGCGATGACTGGGGCGTAGCGCAGGCCGGCTTTGCCGCGCTGGGCAAGGCCGGCGATCCGTGGGTCCGCGAAACCGCCGCCTATATGCAGGTCCGCGTGGCCTTTGCCGCAGCCCAGGCGGCCGCATTTGGCGACTATGGCAACTATCTGCCCGACAAGGTCGATCAGGCCGAGGTCGCGCGCGGGCAGGCGGCGCTGGCCGCCTATCTCAAGGCCTGGCCCAAGGGGCGCTATGCCGCCTCCGCGCAAGGGCTGGTCCGGCGCGGGCTGTGGTTTGCGCGCGACTATGCCGGGCTGACCCGCGAGTATGAGCGGCTGCTGGCCGCGGTTGACGTGAACGATCCCGCCGCCGCCGAGCTGGTGCAGGAGATCGACAACAAGCTGTTGTTCAACCCCGATGCCGGCAGGCTCGATCCGCAAGGCGCGATGCTGCTCACCACGCTTGATCTCAAGCGGATGCGGGCCGAGGTCGATCCCTCCGATGGCGAGGTCTATGCACAGCCCAGCCTGACCGGCGCCGATCTTGCACGGCAGGCGCCGTTGTTTGCCGGGCAGGGCGCGCTCTATGGCTTCCTCCAGGCCAATCATGCCTTCTACCTTGGCAAGGACTATGCCCGGGTGCTCCAGCTGATCCCCGATGATGCGCGCCAGCCGGCCTATTCGAACCTCGCTTTCAGCCGGCAGGTGCTGCGCGGGATGGCGCTGGGGGCCAAGGGCGATCCCAACGAGGCCGGGTTCTGGCGCGAGCTGTTGGGCGGGGCCAAGGGGCTATGGCAGCGCTCCACCGCCGAACTCGGGCTGGCGATGAACTGGGAGCGCCACGGCAAGCTGGCCGCGGTCTTTGCCAAGGGCTCGCCGATCGAGGAAACGATGATCCGGCGCGAACTCCTGATCCACAGCGCTGGGGCGCCGGTGCTGCGCATGGCCGCCGCCGATACCGCGCGCCCGCAGTACGAGCGCGATCTGGCGCTGTTCGTGCTGCTCTACAAGGATCTCTCACGCGGGGACTATGCCGGGTTCCTGACCGATCAGGCCCGGGTGCGCGGCGATGCCAACACCGATGGCGGGCTTTGGCGGATCAACGATCAGGAAGCGATCCCGCTGGGCAAGTTCACCAAGGGGCGCAGCGCAGATGGCTATGCCTGTCCCGCGCTGGCCCAAACGGCGCGCGCGCTGGCCGCCAATCCGCGCGCAGTGGGGCCGCGGCTGTGCCTTGGCGATTTCTGGCGGATCAATGATTTTGACGGCTTTACCGATCCCAACACGCCGAACCACCGCGAGGCATTGGGCGGCGACGGCGATCAGTTTGCGGGGCAGCGCCTGGCGCGCGGTGAGATCTACCGCAGCGTGATCGCCGACCGCGCCGCCACCGCGCCGGACAAGGCCTATGCGCTCTACCGCGCGGTGATGTGCTATGCCCCCAGCGGCTCGAACAGCTGCGGCGATGATGAGGTGCCGATCGCCCAGCGCAAGGCCTGGTACGATCAGCTCAAGCGTGACTATCCCGCCAGCCCCTGGGCGCGAAAGCTGCGCTACTTCTGGTGAGGCGCTCTGCCCTGATCCTGACCGTGCTGGCGCTGCTGGCAGGAAGCTGCAAGCCGGCCCCGCAAGCGCGGGTCGATCCGGCCGACTATGATGCGTTCTATCTCTGGGCCGGGGTAAGCCCGCGCCCGGTGCTGGACCGCGCGCGCAGTGTCTATCTGCTGGCTGGCGAAGTGGGGCGGAACGGCGGGTTCACTTCGCTCAGGGCCACACCGCGCCTGCGCCGCGGCGAAGTGTGGCTGGTGGTGCGCAGCCGCCAGATCGATTGGGATGCGGCCACGCGCGGCGCGGTCATGGCGGCGCTGGGGCGCTGGCAGGCCGCGGGCAATCCGGTGGCCGGGCTGCAGATCGATTTCGATGCCTCAACCAAGGGGCTGGAGCGCTATGCGGCCTTCCTTGCAAAAGTGCGCACAGAGCTGCCGCCGCACTACCGCTTGTCGATCACCGGGCTGATGGACTGGAGCGCCAATGCCGATCCCGCCGCGCTGGCGGGATTGCGCGGCGTGGTCGATGAAGTGGTGGTGCAAAGCTATCAGCACCGCACCACGATCCCCGGCTATGACCGCTACCTTGCGCGGCTGGCGCGGGTGCCGGTGCCGCACAAGGTCGCGTTGATTGAGGGCGGCGAATGGACTGAGCCCGCCGCGCTGCGCCGCGATCCGCTGTTCCGGGGCTATGTGGTGTTTCTCGTCAATCCGCCGCCGCCGCGCTGATCGGGCCAGCTTTGGGACTGGCCTTCGATCGTCACATTTGTTAGTGTTACATACAAATCAGACGAGGCGAGAGGACCACCATGTACATCAAGGATTTCGCGGGCAAGACGGCGTTCATCACCGGCGGGGCCAGCGGCATCGGGCTGGGCATTGCCAAGGTGTTAGCCGCGCGCGGCGCGCGCGTGGTCATCGCAGACCTGCGGGCCGACCACATCGAATCCGCGCTGGCGCAGTTTGCCGGCGGGGCCGGATCGAACGCGGTCTCGGCGCTGCAGCTCGATGTCACCAGCCGCGAAGCCTATGCCGATGCTGCGGCGCGGATGCAGGCCGATTTCGGCGGGGTGGACATTCTCGTCAACAATGCCGGGGTGGGGCTCGAAGGCCCGCTGCTCCAGGCGACCTATGCCGACTATGACTTCGGCTTTGGCGTGAACATCGGCGGGGTGATCAACGGCTTCGTCAATTTCATGCCGCAGATGATCGCGCATGGCCGGGGCGGGCACATCGTCTCCACCGCCAGCCTGGCTGCCGAAGTGGTGATGCCCGCGCATCTGGCGATCTATGCCGCCAGCAAGGCCGCTGTCTGCCATTACTGCGAAGCGGTGAAGGGTGAGCTCGGCACCCATGGGATCGGCGTTTCGATCCTGCTGCCCGGCCCGATCAAGTCGAACATCCACCAGGCCAACCAGAACCGCCCCGAACACCTGCGCAGCGGCAGCGGCTTTGGCGACAGCGAGCAGAAGCTGTCCGAGCGCGAGGTCGGCGATACCTGGATGGAGCCCGAGGAAGTGGGCGACATGGTGGCCAAGGGCATCCTCGAAAACTCGACCTACATCGTCACTCACGGGATCTTCAAGGACTGGCAGCGCGCGCGTTCGCAGGCCGTGCTCGATGCCACGCCCGACGTTGAAAACGCCGGGGTGGGCGGGATCTGACCGGGGCTTAGCTGGCCCGTTCGATCCGGTTCTTGCCGAGCAGTTTTGCCCGCAGCAGCGCCGTGTCTGCCGCTTTCAGCGCGGCACGGCGATCGGCGAAGGCGAACACGTCGGCCAGCCCGGCGGAAAAGGTGATCTGCCCGAACGGCTGGTCGGTTGCGCGGTTGACGAAGCGGCGCTGGGCCAGCTGTTGGCGCAGCTGATCGAGCCGGGTCTCGGCCTCGGTCAGGCCCAGGCTGCGAAACAGCACCACGAATTCCTCGCCGCCGTGGCGTGAGACATGGCAGCGGTCGTCCGAAATCCGGGCTAGCGCTTCGGCCACCTGCCGCAGCACGCGGTCGCCCGCATCGTGGCCGTGGGCATCGTTGATCGTCTTGAAATCGTCGATGTCGCAAAAGGCCACGCAGAGCTGGTCAGCAGCTTCCCGGGCCTCGCGGTATTCCTGCTCAAACCGCGCCTCGAAGGCGCGGCGGTTGGGCAGCCCGGTCAGCAGGTCTTCCTCGGCATTGCGGCGCGCCTCGTCCAGCCGGCGCTTGAGCAAGCGGGTGTTGGCTTCGCTGCGCAGCATCTGCTTTTCGATCCCGCGCGTGCGCTTGAGCATGACCTTGGCGATCGAGGCTAGTTCGGAAATCACCTCGCCCGCGAGATTGACCTGCTCCAGTTCCTCGACGTGTTCTTCGAGCGCCGAGTGGTACTCGCTGGTCGCCTTGTGGGCATCGCTGCTGGTGCGGGCAAATTCGTCGATGCTGGCTTCAAGACGGGTCATCAGCTGGGCGAGGGTCTTGAGCTCGTGCCCATCGCTCGCCTCGGAGCGCAGTTCGTCGAGCCATTCGATGGTGATCGGCTCGTGCAGTGCCAGCCGCTTGTCGATCTGCCGCACCAGTTGCGGATCGCTGCCGCTGACATAGGCGTGGGCGATGCTCAGGCTTTCAGAGCAGGTTTCGAGCCCATGCCGATCGAGGAAAGCGCCAATCGCGGCAAGGTCGGCTGTGCGGGCCGAAGGATCGGTCTGGGGCTTGCCCACGCGCGGGCCAAGGCCAAGCCAGCCCAGAAGCCCGCCTCGGCGGCGGCCAGCCGAATGATTGCGCGGGTCCATGCCATGCTAAACGGCATGGACCGCGCCAATTTAAGGGTGTGGAAGGCCGGCCCGCCTTAGCGGACGCGCGGCCCGCCAAACGGCAGCGGCGGCGGCGGGCGGCGATGCCCGCGTGGCAGCTGGGCCTGATAGGCCCGGCCGCAATGCTCGACGCAATAAGGGAAGCCCGGGTTCACCTTTTCGCCGCAGAAGTGGAAATCGGGTTCGCCCGGATGGCCCATCGGCCAGCGGCAGATGCGATCGTTGAGATCGAGCAGGCTGGTCTTTTCGGCGATGTCGGGGCTGGGCTTGGCCGGCACCAGACGGCGCGGCGGCGCCGGCGGAATCGGAGCCTGCTGATCGCCGGGGCCCTGACGCAGGAAGCCGCCGGGGCCGACCGAGACGATTCGCGGGCTGGGCTTGGCCGGGGCGCTGTCTTCGCTGCCTTCGGCCTTGACCGGGGCAGCCGGAGCGGCAGCGCGCGGCGCGGCCGGGGCTGCCGGCGCAGCGGCACGCGGCGCTGGACTGCGCGGCACACTTTCAGCCTTGGGCGCCTTGGCCGGCGCCGGGGCGCTATCGCCCTTTTCGTTGGCCTTGACCGGGGAGGGCCGGGCTTTCAGCCCAAGGCGGTGCGCCTTGCCGATCACGGCATTGCGGCTGACCCCGCCAAGTTCCTCGGCGATCTGGCTGGCGGTGGCGCCGCCTTCCCACATCTTGGTCAGCTTTTCGATCCGTTCGTCGGTCCAGCTCATTCCCTGTCCACTTTCATCGGGGCCCTATCGCGGCACTCCCGCTTGCCACACGCGTGGCAAGCCGATAGTCGCCACTCTATGGCCGATCAACCTGTTCCTGTCCCGAATGCCGGTTCCGCCCAATCGTCTACAGCGGATGCAGTGCGACGCAGCTTCCCGGCCCAGGGAGTGCCCGTGATCCACCGGGTCAACCGGTTGGGGCTTTGGACCCTCTATATGAAGGAGGTCCGCCGTTTCTTCAAGGTCCAGACCCAGACGATCTGGGCCCCGGCGATGACCACGCTGCTTTATCTGATGATCTTTACCGTCGCGATGGGCCGCGGCGGGCGCGAAGTGCTTGGCGTGCCCTTCGCCAGCTTCGTCGCCCCGGGGCTGATCGTGATGGGGATGGTGGGCAACGCTTTTGCTAACACCAGCTTCAATTTCCTCTCGGGCAAGATCCAGGGGACCATCGTCGATTACCTGATGCCGCCGATCTCGAACGGCGAACTGATGCTCGGGCTGATCGGCGCGGCGGTGACCCGCGCGGTGCTGGTGGGCTGCGCAATCAGCGCGGCAATGCTGCTGTGGCCGGGCGTGCACCTTTCGGTCCAGCACCCCTGGGCGGTGGTCTGGTTCGGGGTGATGGGATCGACCATGCTGGCGATCATTGGCCTGGCGACCTCGCTTTGGGCCGAAAAGTTCGATCATGCCGCGATGGTCACCAATTTCGTGATCACCCCGCTGACCATGCTTTCGGGCACGTTCTACGTGATCCATAACCTGGCCCCGGCCTTCCAGGCGGTGAGCCGGGTGAACCCGTTCTTCTACGTGATCTCGGGCTTCCGCTTCGGGTTCCTCGGGCAGAGCGACATCGGCGATACCAACCTCGCCGTGCTCAACGGGGCGATCTATATCGCCGTGCTCAACCTGGTCTTCGGCGCGGCGCTCTATGCCCTGCTGCGCAGCGGATGGAAGCTCAAGAGCTGATCCGGCGCAGGCGCCCATGACCCAGCCGTTCATCCCGCTTGAGCCGACTGCCGATCCGCTGCGGTTCCGCCTCAAGGTGGTGCCAGAGCTGTGCGTGGGGCCAGAGCATCACGTCTTCATGTTCGGCGGGGTCGGGCTGGCCTGCGCAGTTGAGGCCGCCAAGCGGGTGACCGGGCGCGAACTAATCTGGGCAACCGCGCAGTACCTCTCCTATGCCCGTCCCGGGTCAGATCTCGAAATCGACGTGCGCCTCCCCGTGGTCGGCCACAACGTGACCCAGGCGGTGATCAACCTGCACTGCGGGGATGACGTGATCATCTCGGCCACGGCGGCGCTGGGGGAACGGCCCGGCAATCCCTCGCACCAGTGGTTCGATCTGCCGGCGATGCCCGCGCCCGAGGATTGCACCGAATGGGCCGCCTGGAACAATCAGGCCGGCACGCTGATGCGCCAGCTCGAACTGCGCGTTGCCCCCGATAGCGCGGCATTGACCCCGCGCACCGGCCAGCCCGATCCCACCGGGCGGATGCAGCTGTGGATGCGCACCCGCTCGGGCGCGCCAATCGATGCGACGCTACTGGCGATGATGGGGGATTTCGTGCCGACCGGGGCCGGGGTGGCGCTGGGGCTGATGGGCGGGGGCAACAGCCTCGACAACACCCTGCGGCTGCGCGCGGTGGTGCCGACCGAATGGGTGCTGTGCGATATTCAGATGAGCGCGGCGGATCGCGGCTTTGCCCACGGCCACCTGCGCCTGTTCGCGCAGGACGGGACGCTGATGGCTACGGCCTCGCAGTCGCTGGTGCTGCGCTTCGTCAAGTAAGGCTGGTGACCCTAACGACGGGTCAGTGGGTCATCGAACGGCGCAGGCGATAGCGCCCCTTGTCGAAATCATCGAACAGTTCGGCCACGTTGGGATGGTCGATCGGGCCGCCATCGCCGTCTTCCGCCAGGTTCTGCTGGCTGACATAGGCGATGTAGCTCGATTCCCCGTTTTCGGCGAACAGGTGGTAAAACGGCTGTTCGCGCGTCGGGCGGACTTCCTTGGGGATCGATTCGTACCATTCGTCGCTGTTGGCGAAGACCGGGTCGATATCGAAAATCACGCCGCGAAAGTCATAGATCTTGTGGCGCACGACATCCCCGATGCCAAAGCGCGCGCGGGTGCGCGTGGGGGCATCGATCTGCCGTCCGGCCTGGAGAGAGAAGAAAAGTGCGCGGTCCATGACCTGCCATATAGGCACCCCCCGGCGCTGAAACAACGCCGCCGGGCGGCCGATCCACGGAATTTGCATCGCAGGGGCTTGGCAAGCGGCCAAGCATCGGCTAACCGCGCGCTTCCCGACCAGTCCGGCCCCGCGCCAGACACCGGCGACTTCGCGGAGAGGTGGCAGAGAGGTCGAATGCGCCGCACTCGAAATGCGGTGTACGGGTAACCGTACCGTGGGTTCGAATCCCACCCTCTCCGCCACCGACCAAGATGCGAATTAAAACTGTCTCAAAGCGTGAAATCGCGACGGTCCAAAAGAGAATTAAATCTCTAAAAATCAACGGAAAATTCAGAATTCCGCTTAAAATCTGACCGTACCTCGACGCGCGCGTGATTTTGCAAAATCACCTGCACGACCAAGCGGTATTTCCAACTTTTGATGTCGCGTTTCCTCGAAAATGGCGGAAATCAGGGATATTTTCTGCCCGGACCTTTTTGTGTGAGGTACGGGCAAACGGGTGGCCGCTATTTCTCAGCAGCTACGCCATTGACGTAGTTCTGATCACAAAATAGCCAGCTCAGATGGTGCGATTGAACAGGTCTAAGAAAGAGTTTGAGGTTACTGTAACCTACTCTGGGAAATCCAAGCCGACTGAGCCAAGGCGCCGGGTTGAGATTCCTAGCGTTGATATTGCCGCTGTTCGTGCGAAGACGGGTCTATCTCAAAAGGCGTTTGCTGAGAGCATCGGCGTCTCCGAAGGGACACTGATAAACTGGGAGCAAGGTCGGCGTCAGCCTGCGGGGCCTGCTAAAGTACTCTTAGCTTTGGTAGCCAAGCAGCCTAATTTGGTTACAGAGCTTTACGCCAAGCTTTATCCTAAGCCTTTTGAGTGGTGGGGAGATGGCCTTGACCCCGCAACCATGACCGATGAAGAGCGCATAGCCGAGGTCGCTCAGATACTGGCTCGAGGAATTCTGAGATTGAAGGCCGCTGGAAAGTTAGGATGATCAGGTAAAGCGCTGCTTCTTTGTGACATCGATTTGAACCACCTTGCCTTCATGGACCGTTAGGACAACTTGGCCAAAGCGGATCTCTTCAACGGCCTTTTGCACTGCCGTGATTGTAGCGGAATTTTTGTCTTCCGTGGACAAAGAGGACGCAATTGCGAGAGAAGGTTTTTCAGACATGTAGGAACTCCGAAAAGAAGGTCGGCTAATCGTTGGGTAGAAGAGCAGCGACTAAACGGTAACGTTTACGAGTATCACTCCTGAAGCACGGCTATGAGGCGACCTGACACCTCACTTCATGCAGATAGGTTCGCGCACCTATGTGAATTTTATGGGAGTGCCGCCGCAAGTGAAGGGGAGGTAGGATCGGGCACGGGTCGCACTTCTGGCATTTCAGGCTGAACGAGCCTGCACAGAAGTTGTTGCAGCAGGAACTGGCCGAAGGGCCAATCGCCGATGCCCGAATCCGCGTTGATATGGCCGATCCGGCCGGCATCGGCAAAGTTGCTGCCCCACGTTTTCGCGAGACGCCGCGAGGTGTGAAAGCCCATGTAGGGATCGTTCTGGCTAGCAACCAGGATCGAGCGGAACGGTAGTGGCTCGGCCGGTGTCGGCGCGAAGGGGGCGATCCGCTCATCCAGCGGGAAGAAATCCACTTCTGGCGGGGCAACCAGCAGCGCGCCCAGGACATTGCTGCCCGGCTCGGGGCGTTCAAGCTGCGCCCACCAGGCCACCGCAAGGCAGCCCAGGCTATGCGCGGCCAGAACCACCGGCCGGCCGGCCTGGCGGATCGCCAGGTTGAGCTGATTGACCCAGGTGTTGCGGTGCGGACGGTCCCACATCCCGAGTTCGACCCGCTGGCAATCGCCGCGCTGCTGTTCCCACAGCGTCTGCCAGTGGTTGGGCCCGCTGTTGTTGAGACCGGGCACGGTCAGGACCAGCGGGGTGCGGGTGCTGTCGGGCAACAAGATATTGGCCATCGGGCAACTCCATGAAGTGCTTCAGCCGGTCGACTCGGACTACGTCCCGACAGGTCGATTCATACTTTCAAGTAATTTAGTAGACAATAGCGTGCCGACGAATTGAGGTGTGCCGTCGACGAAGCGAGGGCGCTGTCGAAGTCCGGAGAAAAACCCCCTTCCACCGGCATTTCGGGCGCCGCTGGAAGGGGGGGATGGTTCTGTCAGGTGCGACCCAAAGGAGTGTACCAGATCGGCGAAGTCCAGGCGCGCTGCTGCAAGGTCGGCGGGACATTGGCTGGCAGCGGCAGGCCGAATTCCAGCGCGCGCAGGGTCGACCAGCGCGGGGTCGGAATTTCGAGGACACGGACGTAATAGACCGCGGCCTGATCGGCCTTGAAGCTCGGGTCGGTCCAGACTGTCGCCAACTGTGCGGCGCCGATCGTGTTGGCATAGGCCCCGGTCTTAAGGTCGACGGTACTTCCTATCGGCGCCAGCTTGCCGCTGCGTGGATCGATCTTGCGATTGCCGCCCCAGGCAACATCGAAGATGCGTTCCTGCTGCTTGCCGCCCTCAACCCAGACCTTGATCACCTGGACCCGGTCGAGATTGCCGCCATTGGGATCCTTGACGGCCTGGACCACAAAGTTCGGCGCGCGGCCCTTGGCAGCCGGAAGGTCCGATCCCATCGGCACGCCCTGCGCGTAGGCGCTGTGTATCCAGTTCGGATTGCGCAGCAAGGCGGGTGAAAAGCCATAGCCACCGAAGAAGCGCACCCTGAGCTTGCTGCCCGAGGTCGCAAAAGTCTCCTTGCGGCGGAACGCGGCGTAGATCGCCTCGCGGGTGTTGGCTTCGGCCCAGACCCCGGTGAGATTTCCGGGGCTGAGCACCACTGCGTTGATCCCGGCTGCGGCAGGCTGGCCGCCCACGCCAAGCGTCTGCGCGGTCTGTTCCTTGGTCTGCTTGCCTCCACCCAGGTTCGCCGCAGCGATCCCGCCGTATTCCTGCGCGGACGAGACTGACAGGCCGCTGTGGAGGTCGCTTCCCCCGATGGCGCCATCCTTGTACGGGTTTACGCCGATCCGGTTCTGCAATGCCAGCCCCCGGCCCAAGGCATCGCGCCAGTAAGAGCCGCCGGGCTTGGAGGGGACATTGCCGATGAGCAGCTTGTCGAAGATCTCGTAGTTGGCGAACTCATCGTTGCCGGAGAGCGCCGGATGGGTTTCCGAAGATCCCTTGTTCTGCGCCACTTCGGACAGCGGTTCGTTCGCGGCGCGCAGCTGCGCGAAGGCTTCGTCGATCGGACGTCCGTCGAGCGTGGTCCAATCATACATCAGGCCGTTCGAGGCATTGGCGTTGTGAGGGATCGCCAGTGCCTCGAAGCCCTGGCCGCGAATTTGCGACAGCCATGTCCACAGGTCCTGCGGATCGCGCGAATCTGCCGACGTGTAGGGGGCCGGTGCCGTATTGCCGCGGAAGATGACGTTGCGGTGCAGGTTCTGACCGCTGGGCATGGACGTCCATTCATACGCGATGAAGGTGGTGAACTTGCCTGGCTGGTAATTGGCGTTCGCCGCATCGATGCTGCGCTGCCAGGTCGAGGCGCTGACCGCCTTGTTCCGCTCGGCATTGCCGGGCAGCGGGGTGCCGCTGGCCATCAGGTCGACGATCTTGCGGAAGTTGGCATAGCCGCCCTCGCGGGCAAGCTTGCCGAGTTCGGACAGCGAAAACTCGCTGGTCGGATCATCGAGCTGATTGAACACGCCGATGTTTTCCGAATGGTCGGTCACCGCCAGGAAGTCGAGCGGCTCGCTGCGCCGGACCGGCTGACCGAGGTAGTTGATCGTATCCCCCCGCGCGAATTTGTAGGCCTCATCGGGCGTGGTCTTGGTCCCCATCAGCACATAGGCGTCGAACGAATTGGTGGTGTGCAGGTGCAGGTCGCCAAAGAACGCCTGCTTGTCGGCAAAGTGCTGCACCGGACCGTTCGGCCTGGCTGCGGCCGGGGCGGCGGCATTCGCCGCTCCGAAGCCAATGACAATGTGATAGCCCAGCGCGGCGGTGGCGATCCCGCCGAGCAATCGTTTCCTGATCAGTTTCATAAGTCCCACTCCTTGATAAATCAGACGACAAGTTCCAGTGCGGTGTGCAGCCGCTCGAGAAACCAGAACATCGCGAAGCTGCCGATGGCGTAGCTTGCACTTGTCCAGGCAAGGCGGGGTGTTGCAGGTGGCAAGCGCAGCCGCGCCAGCACTGCAATCGCGAGCATTGCCGTGCCGACAAACAGCAGCTGGCCGATCTCGACACCCACGTTGAACAACAGCAGCGAAGCGGGAATATTGCCTTCGGGCAGCCCGATCTGCTTGAGCGCACCAGCGAAGGCCGCACCGTGGAGCAACCCGAACCCGAAGGCGACGAGCCAGGGCTGGCGCTGGGTCAACCCGTCTTTGCCGCGTTGCTTGCGAACCAGCTCGACGGCGAGGAACAGGATCGAATAGGCGACCATCGCCTCGATCAGTTGCGGGTTGACCTGGATCAGCTTGAGCGCGGTCGCGGCAAGCGTGATCGAATGCGCCACCGTGAAGGCGGTGATCGTCTTGAGCAGTTGCCGCCAGCCCGCGCTGAGCAGCAACAGGCCGAACACGAACAGCAAGTGATCGATCCCGGTCAGGATGTGCTCGATGCCCAGCATAAGATAGGCAGGCACGGCCGCACCTGCATGGGCATCGATGACAAAGGCGGGCGCAGCTGGTGTGAGAACCTGCTGGGCTTGGTCGCCGTTGTGGAAATGGACCAGCACCAGCGTATCGGTGATCGTCTGCTCAAGCCCGGCGATCCTCACTTCGCGGCGATCGAGGCCCAGGCCCTTGAGGTCGATGCCCTGCCAGCGCCGGATCTCGAAATTGACTGCCGCCTCGGTGCCGTCAGGCTTGCGATCAATCAGCCCGCCGCTGATCACCGGGCGGATCGGCACCACCAGCATACCCTGGCTCGGCTGCTT
>Ga0228701_1001864_pt1 | contig 13553 bp, 8 predicted proteins | sample McNCre117_Aug_MG_2_FD_178017 | JGI IMG/M metagenome (GOLD analysis project Ga0228701, IMG submission 178017) | Freshwater microbial communities from McNutts Creek, Athens, Georgia, United States - 11-17_Aug_MG | ecosystem: Environmental > Aquatic > Freshwater > Creek | place: USA: Georgia...
GTGATCTTTCCAAAATCTGTTGAATTTCGATCGGGCTCAACAATCGACCCGGAATCAGTTCGCCGCCACGCACATGTGCTGTTCCCAGCAATGCGCGTGGATGTTCTCCATAAACGGCCACACGATCACAATCAACCCAAGGGCCGCGTCGGCGCACCCCGCTCAAAAAACGCCCTGCACTGTCGCTGTCGAGCACCACGTCGGTGTAGCCCGGCAACAAGACATGCAAAGGCCGCAGGGCACCCAAGCGCCCGGCTTCATCCATGGCCTCCAAGGCCTGCAGCGTCACGCACTGTGCCGCATCAAATGGCCCGGTCACCACACGACGCAAAGCGATCAGATGGCCCCCACAACCCAGCGCCTTGGCGATGTCTTCGCCCAGCGTGCGGATGTAGGTGCCTTTGCTGCACGCCACGCGCAAACTCAAAAATGGCGCATCACCCTGCAACTGCATATCGAGCAGCTCCAGATCGTGAATCACCACGTTGCGTGCCTCACGCTCCACTGTTTCGCCCTCACGGGCGTACTCGTAAAGCGCTTTGCCGTCCTTTTTCAGGGCGCTGTACATCGGTGGCACTTGAGTGATCGGCCCCATGAACCGGTCAAGTACTTCGACCACTGTACCAACCGAACATGACACTTCACGCGTCTCGATCACGTCGCCCTCGGCATCGCCTGTGCGGGTTTTCACACCCAGACGCACCGTGGTTTCATACACCTTGTCGGCATCCAGATGCTGTTGGCTGAATTTGGTGGCTGCGCCAAAACACAAGGGCAACACCCCTGTAGCCAGCGGGTCCAGGGTGCCTGTGTGACCTGCTTTTTCTGCACGCAGCAACCACTTGACCTTTTGCAAGGCCTGGTTGCTGGACAGTCCCAGCGGTTTATCGAGCAGCATCACCCCATGCACAGGGCGCCGCTGCACCCGTGTGCGTGGCGCGTTCATGCTCAGTCCTCCTGAGCGCGAGACGACACGGCTTTCGCAATCAATGCGTTCATGTCCGATGCACGCTCTGTGGTGCGGTCAAACAAGAAGTGCAGTGTGGGCACGGTGTGAATGTGCAAACGCTTGAACAAACCATTGCGCAGGAAACCAGCTGCCGCATTGAGTCCTTCGGTGGCCTCGTCGGGGTTGCTGGTCAGCACGCTGAAAAACACTTTGGCGTGCGCGTAGTCGGGTGTCACCTCAACCGCATTGATCGAGACCATGCCCACACGCGGATCTTTCAACTCGCGTGCGATCAATTCGGCCAGATCGCGCTGGATCTGGTCGGCCACGCGGAAACCGCGGTTTGGAACGGATGAAACCTTCTTGCGGGCCATTTAGAGCGTTCTCGCGATTTCCTTGACTTCAAAGAATTCGAGCTGATCGCCCTCTTTGATGTCGTTGTAGTTCTTGAGTTTGATACCGCACTCGAAGCCTTCCTTGACTTCGCGCACGTCGTCCTTGAGGCGTTTGAGCGAATCAAGGTCGCCGGTGTAGATGACCACGTTGTCGCGCAGCAGACGGAACTTGGCATTGCGGTTGACCATGCCGGAGGTGACCATACAACCGGCCACTGTGCCGATTTTGGAGGCCACGAACACGGTCCGGATTTCGGCCGTACCAATGACTTCCTCGCGCTGCTCGGGGGCCAGCATGCCGGACATGGCAGCCTTGAGTTCATCCACAGCGTCATAAATGATGTTGTAGTAATGAATGTCCACACCATTGCCTTCGGCCAGTTTGCGGGCACCGGCATCGGCGCGCACGTTGAAACCGATCACGATGGCCTTGGAAGCGATCGCCAGGTTGATGTCGGATTCGCTGATACCACCCACGCCGGAGTAAACCATCTGGACCTTGACTTCGTCCGTCGACAGCTTGAGCAGGGACGCACCCAGGGCTTCTTGCGAACCCTGCACATCGGCCTTGACGATGATCGGCAGCATCTTGACTTCGCCCGCTGCCATGTCGGTGAACATGTTCTCGAGCTTGGCCGCCTGTTGCTTGGCCAGCTTGGTATTGCGGAACTTGCCCGCGCGGTAGGTGGCAATTTCGCGGGCACGGCGTTCGTCGCTCATGACCATGAATTCGTCACCGGCTTGTGGCACTTCGGTCAGACCCTGGATTTCCACCGGAATCGATGGACCCGCCGACTTGATGGGGTGACCATTCTCGTCCAGCATGGCGCGCACGCGACCAAAAGTTTGGCCAGCCAGCACCACGTCGCCGGTATTCAATGTGCCCGACTGCACCAGGATGGTGGCCACAGGACCACGTCCCTTGTCGAGACGTGCTTCGATCACCAGACCCTTGGCTGCAGCTTCCACCGGGGCCTTGAGTTCCAGCACTTCGGCTTGCAAAAGCACTTGTTCCAGCAGCTCGTCAATGCCCATGCCGGTCTTGGCAGATACAGACACAAATGGCGAATCGCCACCGAATTCCTCGGGCACGACTTCTTCTGAAATCAGTTCGCTGCGCACACGGTCAATGTTGGCATCGGGCTTGTCCATCTTGTTGATGGCCACCACGATTGGCACATTCGCGGCTTTGGCGTGCTTGATGGCTTCCTTGGTTTGCGGCATGACGCCGTCATCACCAGCGACCACCAGAATCACGATGTCGGTGGCTTGCGCACCACGGGCACGCATGGCCGTGAAGGCCTCGTGACCTGGGGTGTCCAGGAAAGAAATCATGCCGCGAGGCGTTTCAACGTGGTACGCACCAATGTGCTGTGTGATGCCACCGGCTTCGCCAGAGGCCACTTTAGCTCGGCGAATGTAGTCCAGCAGCGAGGTCTTGCCGTGGTCAACGTGACCCATGACAGTGACCACAGGAGCGCGAGGCAAGGCTTCAGCCTGCTGCTCGGACACCTCTTCATCCGTGAAGGCTTCTGGATCGTCCAGCGCGGCAATCACGGCCTTGTGACCCATTTCTTCCACCACGATCATGGCGGTGTCCTGGTCCAAAGGCTGGTTCATGGTGGCCATCTGGCCGAGTTTCATCAGGTGTTTGATGACTTCAGAAGCCTTGATGGCCATTTTGTGGGCCAACTCGGCCACGGTGATGGTCTCGGGCACATGGACTTCCAGCACGCGCATTTCTGCCGGTGCAGACTGCCCGTGCGAATCATCGCGATCCCGGTCATTGCCACGGCGGCCACGAGGCCCCGAACGCCAACTGTTGCGCCCCACACCCCCACTAGTGTCACCACGGGTGGGAATGGCTTTTTTCTTGGCAGGGTCTCCGGCCCAGCTGGATGACAGCTTGGCGGATTTGACTTCCTTGTTGCCACCTGGGCCTGATGGTGCCGCCGCAGGTGCAGCCGCATGGCGAGCACCGGCTGCAGGCGTACCCGCGGGCTTGTGCAAAGTGCCTTTGACGGCGGCTTTGGGTTCGACCTTGGGCTCTTCTTTCTTGGCAACCAGCACCTTTTTGGGCGCATTCATCATGGTGCGAATGGCTTCGGCTTCGGCCAATGCCTTGCGGCGGCGCTCGTCCAGATCACGGGCACGGGCGGCTTCTTCGTCTGCACGCGCCTTGGATTCAGCCGCCGCCTTGGCTGCTGCGGCCTCACGAATTTCTTGCTCGGCTTTCACCTTGGCGGCAGCGGCTTCGGCTGCTGCTGCGGCCTTGGTAGCGGCGGCCTCTTCAGCCGACACAACGGGTGCGGCGGGTTTGGTCTGAGCTTGTGCCGCAGCGTTGATGCTCGCAGCTTCGGCACGGGCCAGTTGCTCGCGCTCTTCGCGGCTGAGCTGAGGTTTGGCGGCCACGGCTTGCTCAGCAGCTTGCGCGGCCGCTTTGGCCAGTGCCTGCGCTTCGGCTTGAGCCAGGGCTTCCTGAGCTTGGGCTTTGGCCAGATCTGCGGCTTCTTGCGCTTCGCGCTGGCGACGTTTCTCGGCCAGCTCTTCCTCTTGACGGCGGATCAGCTCCGCTTGACGTCGGGCTTCTTCTTCACGTTTGGCCAATTCAGCGTGATCAATCTGGGGCTCTTGAGGCTCTTCGGCTTGCGCCACAGGTTCATCGTCGCGCTTGATCAGCGTGCGTTTTTTGCGCACTTCCACCTGAATGGTGCGGGCTTTGCCCGAGGAATCCGCTTGTTTGATCTCGCTGGTGGATTTTTTCACCAGGGTGATTTTCTTGCGTTCAGCGGCTTGCGTGCCGTGGCTGGCCTGCAAATAGCTGAGCAGTTTTTGCTTGTCGGCATCGTTCAGCGAATCGCTGTCCGAGGTTTTTGCAACGCCTGCGGAGCGCAATTGCTGCAACAGGACATCGGCAGGTTTTTTGAGCTCATTAGCGAACTCGGCAACAGTGGTACTGGACATATTGTGTTCAAGCCTCCATCAGCTTCAGGCCTGGCCAGCGAACCAATGTTCGCGGGCTTTCATGATCAGGGCGGTGGCCTCTTCAGCGCTTTGACCTGTGATGTCGGTCAATTCGTCTGTGGCGAGGTCAGCCAGGTCGTCACGGGTGTGAACACCCGCCTCCACCAGCTTGGAAATCAGCTCAGGGGTCAGGCCTGGCAGGTCGCGCAAATCCAGCGAAACGTCTTCGACGCTTTCTTCGCGGGCGATTTCGAGTGTCAAGAGCGCATCTTTGGCACGTGAACGCAGTTCGTTGACCGTGTCTTCGTCGAAGCTTTCAATCTCCAGCATCTCCTGAATGGGCACATAGGCCACTTCTTCGAGGCTGGTGAAACCTTCTTCGATCAGGATGTCGGCGATTTCCTGGTCGACATCGAGCTTTTCCATGAACAGCTGACGAATGCCGGTGGTTTCTTCTGCTTGCTTCTGGGCCGATTCAGCAGCGTCCATGATGTTGATCTTCCAGCCGGTCAGGTCAGAAGCCAGACGGACGTTCTGGCCACCACGACCGATGGCGATCGCGAGGTTCTCTTCGTCCACCACCACATCCATGGCGTGTTTTTCCTCGTCCACCACGATGGATTGCACGTTGGCCGGGGCCAGCGCGCCAATCACGAATTGGGCGGGGTCTTCGCTCCACAGCACGATGTCCACGCGCTCACCAGCCAGCTCGTTGGTCACGGCGTTGACACGGGTGCCACGCACGCCGACGCAGGTGCCGATGGGGTCCACGCGCTTGTCGTGCGACAGCACAGCAATCTTGGCACGCGAGCCAGGGTCACGGGCGCAGGTTTTGATCTCCAGCAAGCCCTGTTCAATTTCAGGCACTTCCTGGCGGAACAGCTCGATCATGAATTCAGGGGAAGAACGCGACAGGATGATGGGGGCACCGCGCAAAGTCAGGTCCACGTCCATGATCATGGCGCGCACACGGTCACCACTGCGCAGGTTTTCCTTGGGGATCATTTCGCTGCGACGCAGGCGACCTTCGACGCGACCGGCTTCGCAGATGATGTCGCCCTTGTCCATGCGCTTGACGGTACCGACAAAGATCTTTTCGCCACGCGACATGAAGTCGTTGAGCAGCATTTCACGTTCGGCATCGCGGATTTTCTGCAAGATGACCTGCTTGGCCGCCATGGCACCAATGCGTCCGATCGGCACCGATTCAACAGGCTCTTCGATGTATTCATCAACTTCGATGTCGGGAATCTGTTCTTTGGCTTCAAACAGCAGGATTTCCTGCTCGGGCAATTGCAGGCCCGCTTCGTCAGGAACCACGTGCCAGCGACGGAAGGTTTCGTAGTTGCCGCTGTCACGGTCCACGGCCACGCGGATGTCCACTTCGCCATCAAACAGCTTTTTGCTGGCTTGCGCCAACGCAGCTTCAACGGCACCAAACACCACGTCGCGCTCAACGTTCTTTTCACGTGAGATGGCTTCGACCAACATCAACATTTCGCGATTCATGACTCGACTCTCCTGTTTCACTGGGTTCATGGCTTGAACCCGCCTTAATGCTCAAAAACCTGACCCAACGGGTCAGGCTTCCACCTTGGGCTTGCGCCCTTTGAAATCCACCACGGGCGCCAAACGGGCGTCACGCAATTCTTCCAGCGTGAATCCCAATGCGTGCAATGGCGCAGGGACCCGTTTTTTGCTGACTCTTTGGCCGGGTTTGACCGCAGGTTCGTCACTCCAGACGATTTGCCAGCCTTGTCCGGTGGCGGCGCGCTCAAGCGTGCCGCGAAATTTTTTGCGGTTGGCACTGACCAGGCCACCGGCGTTTTCGCCCATCGGGGCTTTGAGTGTGATGTCGATCAGCTCGCCAGAGAAACGCTCGAAGTCTTTTTCATGGCGCAGTGGGCGGTCAATGCCCGGTGACGAGATTTCGAGGCGGTTGTAGGTCACGCCATCCACTTCCAGTGCGAACTGCAACTGGCGATTCACTTTTTCACAGTCTTCAACAGTGATGAAAGCCTCTGAGCCGGGCTGCCATGGCCAATCGATGGTGATGCGCAACAGGCCACCGGCCGTGCGTTCGATTTCGACCAGGTCATAGCCCAGGCCGGTAACGGTTTCTTCAACGATTTGCTGCAATGCCACAGAACTTCGAAATGTCAGACTGAAAAGTGAAAGACCAAAAAAAACGGGCGGTGAAAACCCGCCCGTTTGGTCGTGAAGCCGCTATTCTAGTGCATAAATGATTGATTCGTAAAGAAATTAACGTGGTTTCAGCCACTCACAGGCATCAATCTGGGCACGGAATCGAGCAAGTTGCGGGTATAGGCCTGCTGAGGATGGTTCAACACATCGGTGGCCGGGCCCATTTCAACGATTTGACCGGCATGCATCACGGCCACCCGATCCGCCAGATACTCCACGACCCCAATGTTGTGTGTCACAAACAAGTAACTGACACCCAAAGTGATCTGAAGCTCCTTCAGAAGGTTCAGTATTTGGGCCTGTACTGACACATCCAGGGCCGAAGTCGGCTCGTCGCAAACAATCAAGCGGGGCTCAACCGCCAAGGCTCTTGCAATGGCGATGCGCTGACGCTGGCCGCCAGAAAATTCGTGGGGGTATCGGTCAAGCACATCCGAACGCAAACCCACCCGTTGCGTCAAGGCCGTGAGCTTTTGATCGCGTACCTGCGCATCCCATTCCGGGCGCAGGCTGACCATGCCTTCCTCCAGGATGTCGCGCACCCGCATGCGTGGGTTGAGCGAAGCGAACGGGTTTTGAAAGACAATTTGGATGTCTCGTCGGGCCTGGTGCATTGCCGCCTGCCCTTGCTTGAGCAAGTCCAAGTCATTGAGCAAAACTTGACCTGTCACGCGGGCACGGCCATCCAACAAACGCAGCAAGGCTTTCCCGATGGTGGTTTTGCCGCACCCCGATTCCCCCACCAGAGCCAGGGTTTCGCCACGGGCAATGCTGAAAGACACGCCCTTGACGGCATGAAAAAACGCCTGACGACCAAAAAAATGGCGACCAATCGGGTACGACACCACAAGATTGTCGATGCGCAGTACCTCTGAATCGCATGGGCTTGCAACCTGATTGACCGGAGTGTTCAGCGCCTCTTCGCGCTGCAACAGCTCAAAGTCGGGTTGCAGACAACGCACGGTGTGGCTGACGGTCAACGAGGTCACAGGCACAACCTGTTCATCACACGCAGGCTGGCGTGCTGGACACCGGGGGGCAAAACGGCACCCTGTGAACGACGTGGTCAACGGAGGAACAGTGCCTTCGATCGCCGCCAAGCTCTGCCCTCTGGCCCCCTGCCCAGGCAAGGCCTTGAGCAACAACTTGGCATACACGTGCGAAGGTTTGGTGAAAAACTCGTCACGAGTGGCCATTTTAACGATTTGCCCTGCATACATCAAGGCCACGTGATCGGCCATGTCCTGCACCACCGCCAAATCGTGAGTGATCATCAGCATGGCCATGCCACGCTCGCGCTGTAAAGACTTGAGCAAGTCCAGAATCTGGGCCTGAATCGTCACATCGAGTGCCGTGGTGGGCTCATCGGCGATCAGCAAATCAGGCTCAGCAGCCAGGGCCATGGCGATCATGACGCGCTGCAACTGTCCACCCGACAACTCAAAGGGATAGGCCGAAAAACGGCGCTCGGGTTCTGGCAGGCCTACGCGAGTCAGCCATTCCAGCACTTTGGCCCGGGCAGCAGGGCCTTGCAGGTCCGTGTGCCGATCAATCACCTCCAGCAATTGGCGCCCGATTGTCATGACCGGATTCAGGCTGGTCGATGGTTCCTGAAAAATGATCGACATGCGTCGTCCTCGAACGGACTGCATGTCGCGCTCGGACAACTGCATGACATCCAGATCGTGCAAGGCCACCCGCCCCTCTCGGATGTCGGCGTTTTCCGGCAGCAAGCGCAGCAAAGCCATGGCCGTCATGGATTTGCCGCAACCCGACTCCCCCACCAAGGCAAATGTCTGACCCCGATCAATCGAAAAAGCCAGTCGATCCACCGCCTGGGCCACGCCGGCCTCGGTGTGCAACTGAACACACAGGTTTTGAACAGTCAATTGCGTGCTCATGCGGCCACCTTCGAGTTCTGGGTTGATGTGGCCCGTTTCACGCTGCGGGACGAACGCAAGCGCATGCGCGGATCAAACGCATCGCGCACGGCATCCGACAGCAAGTTGGCGCTGAGCACAATGACCAGCATGAACACGAAGGCCGTGGTCAGTGTCCACCACACCACAGGGGTGGCAGCCAGCTCCATGCGGGCGGTGTTGATCATCACGCCAAAACTGGCGGTTTTGGGGTCTACGCCAACCCCCACATAAGACAGCACCGCCTCGGCCAACACGAAACTTGAAAACTGCATGACCGTGTTGATCAGCACCAAATGCATCAGGTTGGGCATGATGTGGCTGCGCAAAATTCGGGGCGTGGACACGCCAAACGCCTTGGCTGACTGGATGTATTCCAGTTCGCGCAACTTGAGGGTCTCGCCCCGCACCAAGCGACACAGTCCGGTGAATGACGTGATCCCGAGAATCAGACACAAAAAGAACAAGCGTGCATCGGCACGTTCGAGCGCGGTGTCAAAAAATCCCTGATTCTTGTCAATGAACACCTGCAACAACAACACCGAAGCAGCAATCAGCAGCACATCGGGGATGGACGCCAACAGGGTGTAGATGTATTGAATGACTTCATCGACCCAACCGCGCAGATAACCTGCGGTGATGCCCAAAGCCAGCGCCAAAGGCAACACCACCAGTGTGGTCAGGCTGCCGATCACCAGCGCGGTTCGCACACTCTTGAGGGCAAACACCAACACCGAATTGCCCGTGCGATCGGTACCCAACACGTGGTAAACCTCTGAGAGCTGAACCAGCCAGAACAACACCACCGTCATGCAGGCCAGGGTCAAAGCCAGAGCGCGCCAGGGCCAGGGGCTTTGACCACGCCAAAAGCGCCCCGCCGTTTCGGACCAAGGCAAGGCTGACCGCTGGCTGGCCAAAGCCAGCGCCAAACCTGCGATGAGTGCAATGCACAACAGCGCCTGCCCCACCGCCACCGCCGAACGCTGCACCACATCCGCTTGCCTTTGGGCTGCAGGATCGCTCAGGTGTGCGCCCCCAAATTTCAGGCGCGGGTAGTCACGCACGGTGCCGCCATCGCGCTCAATGCTTTCCTTGCGAAAACCGTGAGCCGCCAAAGGTGCCGAATAACTGCGTTCACGCGCCTGGGCGACAGGCTTGACCAGTTGATCCAGCAAAGACACGGGATCGGACGCATAACGCGTGGCCTGCCCGGGCGTGGCTTCGAGCGCAGGACGGTAATGCACCGAATCCATGGCCGCCACCACAATGAAAAAGCCCAGGATCAAGGCACTGACCATGGCCGCAGGCCGCTGAAAAATCAGCACCCAATTGGCACGCAAATGGGGCTGACGCGACACTTTGAAGGCATAAAACAACGCCATCAGCACCAGCGCCCACACAAACACATCGGTAATTAACAAAACAGGCATGTCAGCTCCTTACTGCAAGCGGATGCGCGGATCGGCCAGGCTGTAACTGATGTCCGTCAGGATCAGCCCCAGGATGTACAGCACCGACCCGATGAACACCATGGCCCGAACAATCGCAAAATCCTGCGCTCCAATGGCTTCGATCAGGTAGCTGCCCAAGCCCGGGATCGCAAAAAACGACTCGGTCACCAGGCTGCCCATGAACAACAGCGGGATCACCGCCACCGAGGCACTGAGAATGGGAATCAACGCATTGCGAAACACATGGCGGAACAAGACCACCGTGTCGGTCAGGCCCTTGGCACGGGCCGTGCGCACATAGTCCTTGCCGATTTCTTCCAGAAACAGGGTCCTGTAAAAACGCACTTCACCGCCCAGACGGGCAAAAATACTGACGGCAATCGGCAAGATCAAAAAGCGCCACGCATCGGTCCCCGGGTCAAAGCCGGACACGGGCAACAGCTGCAATACGCGAGAAAACATGAATTGCCCCGCCACGATGAAAAACAGCGAAGAAATCGACATGAAGATCACCGAAAGTACCGTTCCGCCAAAGTCCAGATAAGTACCCCTGAAGAACGCCAGGCCCAAAGCCAGCACCACCGAAATCCCGATGCCCACCACAAATGTGGGCAAGGCCAGCGCCAGACTCGGGCCAGCCCGGCGGCGAATTTCAGAGCCGATGTCGCGGCCGCTGTCGGCTTGACCAAAATCAAACGCGAACATGCGCAGCGAACTGTCCATGAACACCGTATCGGTCAACGCGGCCACCCCCGTGGCCCGGTCATTGATGAACAGCGGTCGGTCATAACCTCGCTCGGCCTTCCACTTTTCAATGGCATCCGGGGTCACACGCTTGCCCCCCAATTGCAATCTGGCCATGTCGTCCGGGGTGTTGACCTGAAAAAACAAGACAAAGGTCAGCAAATTGATACCGACCAAAATGGCCAGCCCATAAGCGATTTTTCGCAATAAAAACCGGATCATGATGCGTCTCCGCTCAGGGGAATGGCTCGGGCCTCTTGTCGTCGCTTCCAGGCACGCCAGGCGGGCCAGATCAACAACAGCAGCAAGACTGGAATGACCGTCAACGGCCACCAGACCGGCTGGTTCCATGCCTGAATTTTTTGTTGGCGAAGCGAGGCGTCAATGCGCAAATAGGGCAATTGGTCGCGGATGATGTTGGACGGCTTGCCGTTGTGAACCCACTGCTGGTAGGCCCCGCCAAACTCTTCGGACCAACCCCAGATCATGGGGGCATCTTGCTGCATGATGGCCACCATGCGCTGGATCAAGGCAGCTCGCTCAGGGGTGTTGTCCAGATCCTTCATCTTGTCGAACAGCTGGTCAAACTCGGGATTGGCGTAATTCGTCGAATTTTCTCCGTCAAATTTGGCCTTGGAGTTCGGGCCGTACAGCAAGAACAAGAAGTTTTCGGGATCGGGGTAATCGGCCAGCCAGCCCCAGAAAAAGAACTGCGCAGAGCCCTTGCGCATCTTGTCCTGAAAGCGGTTGTAGTCGGTGTTGCGCACTTCCAGCTGGACATTGAGCTTTGCAAACTGCTTGGCCACCCAATCGATCCGGGCTTTGTAGCCGGGCCCGACCCCTTGTGCGTCGTAATTCAGGACCAGGGGTTTGCCGGTCTTCGCGTCACGCCCATCGGGGTAGCCCGCCTCTGCCAGCAAACGCTTGGCTTCACTCAGGGGCTTGCGCTTGTTGCGGCCATCAGGCTGCAGGTCATACACGACCGGGTTGGTCTTCACCTGGTCATTGCCAAACAAGCCGGGCACCACGGCGCTCAGGTTGGGTTGGGCGCGGTCATCTTCAAACACCGACACATATTCTTCAAGATCAAAAGCGATGGACAAGGCCTGGCGCAATTTGCGGTTGCGTATTTTCTGTTCGGGGGTGTTGCCCTGCCCCACCACCGGGTCCAGCCAATTGAAACCGAAATGCCAGAACCCCACCTGGATGGTGCTGGGCAGCTGAATTTTGTGATCCCGCAATTCATTGGACATGCCTGTTTCATCCTGAATTGCCACCTGGTAAGCCACGCCTGGCTCACCCCGCTCCAGTTGGGGAATGTCGTAATAACCCTGAATGAACTTGGTGGCGACCGATGTGCCTTCTTTCTCGATCACCGACACCATCTTGTCCACCAGCGGGGTCGGCTTGCCGCAATCGTCCAGGAGCCCCTTGGAGCGATCGTTGGGCTCGCCCTCACAGGGATAGGGCACGTTCCGATAGTTCGGGTTGCGGCTGAGTACCATGCGCGCATTGGGCACATATTCGGTCAGCATGAACGGTCCAGTGCCTACGGGCCAAGTGTCGGCTGTCAAGTTGCGGCGCTTCATGCCGGGTTGTGAATAGAAGGCATCCACTTCCCAAGCCACGGGCGCAAAAAACGTCATGGCCAACCAGTACTTGAACTGAGGGTATTTGCCATTCACTCGAATCCGCAAGGTATAGCGGTCCACTGCCTGGGCACCTTCAAACGGATGCGCACGAAAGTCCAGCCACGGTAAATGCCCAAAAACGCCCGACTCACGGGCCGACTTGCCTGATTTGACCTGTTCATTGAACTTTTTGATCTGTTTGCCGTAATCGGCCAGGCCGACGATTTTTTCCGACAAGAAGCCAAAGGATGGCGACTTGACTCTGGGCGTGGCCAAGCGGCGAATAGCGTACACATAGTCATCGGCTGTGAGTTCACGCGTGCCCATTTTTTCAAAGGCAAACGGCGAACGCTTGTCGCCCAATTCGGCTTCGGTCAGGTTCAGGTACAGCGGCTGGCCCTGATCATTGGTCGCAAAAGCCGGGTGAGGTTGAAACTGAATGCCCGGCTGAAGCTTGAGCTCGAACACGCTTTCTGCAATTTGAGACGCATCGGTATTGACAGGCAAAGCACGCCCCTGCTTGTCCAGATAAGTGATCTGAGGCAAATCCACCACACTGCGCGGCACCAACTCATAGGGGCGCTTGAGGTAGTGGTACTTCAGCGGCGGCTCATAAACGGCATAAGTCCATGGCGTTTCATTGTTGCTGTACGACGAAACTGAATCGAGGGTTTTGGGTGATTCGGTGTAGGAGGTGAACAAGGTGTTTTCTGCCAACCAGGCTTTGGGCACCGGCTCATTGGAGGTTTTGCAGCCCCCCAACACCAAGGCACAGGCCGCCAACCCCAGATGCAGCCACTTTTTACAAAGTTGTTGTTTGAAAGTGTTCATGTTGTCAGTTTACTGAAAAGCTGCCCCGTACAAACCCGAAGAATGGCCTTTGGCGCAGTGGCACAATCGGCGCATCCTTCACCAACAACACCAAGACATCATGGGATTTCTCCAAGGTAAAAAACTGCTGATCACCGGCGTTCTGTCCAACCGCTCCATTGCCTACGGCATTGCCAAAGCTTGCCATGCGCAAGGGGCCGAGCTGGCCTTCAGCTATGTGGGCGAGCGTTTCAAAGACCGTATCACCGAATTCGCCGCCGATTTCGGCTCCAAACTGGTGTTTGATTGCGATGTCGGCAGCGACGAGCAAATCGAAAACTTGTTCACTGACCTTTCGGCCCATTGGCCCCAATTTGACGGCTTTGTGCACGCCATCGGCTACGCACCCCGTGAAGCGATTGCCGGCGATTTCCTCGATGGCCTCTCGCGGGAAGCCTTCAAGATCGCCCATGACATCAGCGCTT
>Ga0228701_1001866_pt1 | contig 13550 bp, 11 predicted proteins | sample McNCre117_Aug_MG_2_FD_178017 | JGI IMG/M metagenome (GOLD analysis project Ga0228701, IMG submission 178017) | Freshwater microbial communities from McNutts Creek, Athens, Georgia, United States - 11-17_Aug_MG | ecosystem: Environmental > Aquatic > Freshwater > Creek | place: USA: Georgia...
TGACACCCTGCTGTTGGCAGCCACCGGGCAATCGCCCGCCGCCGAACTGAAGGGGGCCACGCTGAAGGCCTTCGAAACCGCGCTGCGCGGTGTGATGATGAACCTTGCGCATCAGGTGATCCGCGACGGCGAAGGCGCCACCAAATTTGTCGAAGTGCGGGTAACCGGCGCGGCATCGGACAGCGACGCGCATAAACTGGCGCTGGCCATTGCCAATTCGCCCTTGGTCAAAACCGCCGTTGCCGGTCAAGACCCCAACTGGGGCCGTATCGTCGCCGCCATCGGCAAGGCCGGTGCCGCGGCAGAGCGTGACAAGCTGACCATCAAATTCGGCGATATCGTCGTCGCCAAGAATGGCTGGCGCAACCCCGACTACAAGGAAGACGACGGCGCTGCCTATATGTTGCAGCCCGAATTGGTGATCTCGGTTGATATGGGGCTTGGCAAATCGAAACGGTCGGTCTGGACCTGCGATCTGACCAACCGCTATATCGAAATCAACGCCGATTACCGGTCGTGAAAACCGTTCTTGTCTCTGCCGTCGCGCTGATTGACCCCGAAGGCCGTGTGCTGCTGGCACAGCGGCCCGAGGGCAAGTCGCTGGCGGGTTTGTGGGAGTTTCCGGGCGGCAAGGTAGAGCCCGGCGAAACCCCCGAAGTCGCGCTGATTCGCGAGTTGAAGGAAGAGTTGGGCATCGACACCTGGCGCAGCTGTCTGGCCCCACTGACCTTCGCCAGCCACGCCTACGACGATTTCCATTTGCTGATGCCGCTGTTCGCCTGCCGCCGCTGGGACGGGATTCCGTCGCCACAAGAAGGGCAAAAACTCGCTTGGGTAAGACCGCAGCAGTTGCGCGACTATCCTATGCCGCCCGCTGACCTTCCGCTTATTCCGATTCTACGCGATTGGATATAAAACCGCGCAAAATTTCTACATTTTTCATGAAGCTTTGATGAATTTGTATTAGGAAAATTAACAATCTGCCCGTAGCCTTTTCCTATACAGTGCTAACTGGGGGGATTTGGTAAATGTTGCGGACGATTTCTGTTGGAAGTTGCGTTTCGATTCAGGGTCTGATGGTCGGTCAGTTGGCCGATGGCAAGGTTATGGTTAAGGTCGATGAAAAGACCTTCGTGGGCTACCCTGTGGCGCAAGTGCGCAAGTCCTGAACTTCACATCAAACGCGCAATGAAAAAGGCCGGGTTTCCCCGGCCTTTCTGCATTCTGCCTAGGCGTGATCAGGCCAGCTTGCGCTGAACCTCTTCACGTTCAAAGATTTCGATGACATCGCCCTGACGGATATCGTCATAGCGCTCAAACGCCATACCGCATTCCTGACCCGAAATGACTTCTTTCACTTCGTCCTTGAAGCGCTTCAGCGTCTTCAGCGTGCCTTCGTGGATCACGACGTTGTCGCGCAGCAGGCGCACGCCAGCCGAACGGCGCGCAACGCCTTCGGTCACGATACAACCAGCCACCTGACCAATGCCGGTAACCTTGAACACTTCCTTGATCTGCGCATAACCGATGAAGGTTTCGCGGATCTCGGCTTTCAGCAGGCCCGAAGCAGCGGCTTTGATGTCATCCACAAGATCATAGATGATCGAATAGTAGCGAATCTCGACACCCTTCTGGTGCGCCGAATTCCGTGCCGAAGCATTGGCCCGCACGTTGAAGCCGATGATCGGGCACTTGCTGGCTTCGGCCAACGACACATCCGTATCGGTGATCGCGCCAACGCCATAAGACAGCACCCGCACACGGACTTCTTCGTTGCCAACCTTTTCCAGCGCTTGCACGATGGCTTCGGCAGACCCCTGCACGTCGGCTTTCACCAACACCGGCAGTTCGGCAACCGACTGGTCGGCCTTGGCCTTCGCCATAAGCTGTTCCAGCGTGGTCGCGGCACCCACCGCCGCACGTTTGTCCTTGGTGACCTTTTCACGATAGGTCGCAATTTCACGCGCTTGCGCTTCGGTTTCCACCACGTTCAGCGTATCGCCGGCCGACGGGGTGCCCGAAAGACCCAAGACTTCCACCGGAACCGACGGCCCAGCTTCCTCAACGCGTTCGCCTTTGTCGTTGATCAAGGCGCGCACTTTGCCCCACTGCTCGCCGACAACAAAGATGTCGCCTTTGCGCAGGGTGCCGTTTTGCACCAGAACCGTCGCGATCGGGCCGCGGCCCACGTCAAGCTTGGCTTCAATCACAGCACCGGCAGCCGCCCGTTGCGGGTTGGCGCGCAGTTCAAGAATTTCGGCCTGCAGGGCGATGGCTTCCAACAGATCGTCAATGCCTTGGCCGGTTTTGGCCGAAACTTCCACGTCCTGCACTTCACCCGACATCTGTTCCACAACAATTTCATGTTGCAGCAGATCGGTCCGCACCTTCATCGGGTCGGCACCGTATTTGTCGACCTTGTTGATCGCCACGATCATCGGCACTTTCGCCGCTTTCGCATGGGCAATCGCTTCAATGGTTTGCGGCATCACTGCGTCATCGGCCGCAACCACCAGCACCACGATATCCGTCACCTGAGCCCCGCGCGAACGCATCGAGGTAAAGGCAGCGTGACCGGGGGTGTCAAGGAACGTAAGAACCTGACCTTTTTCGGTTTTCACCTGATAGGCACCAATGTGCTGGGTGATGCCACCGGCTTCGCCCGAAACCACGTTCGCCTTGCGGATCGCGTCCAGTAGCGATGTCTTACCATGGTCAACGTGGCCCATGATGGTAACAATCGGCGGCCGGGTGATCAGCTCTGCGTCCGAATCCTTGACGGTTTCAATCGCTTGCTCAACGTCGGCGTCCGAAACGCGCACGGCTTTGTGGCCGAACTCTTCGATCACCAATTCGGCGGTATCGGCGTCGATGGCTTGGTTCATCGTCACCATCATGCCCATTTTCATCAGGCTCTTGACCACGTCGGCGGCACGTTCGGCCATCCGGTTGGCAAGTTCAGACACGGTGATCGATTCCGGCAACTGCACGTCGCGGAATTGCTTTTCGGGTTTGCCAAAGCCCATTGCCTTCTGGCGGGCCTTTTCCTGCTTGCGCTTCATCGCGGCCAGCGAACGCGTGCGTCCACCTTCGCCCGACAAGGCGTCGTTCAGGGTAAGCTTGCCAGCACGACGACCTTCGTCGCCTTTGGCCTTGGCGTTGCGTTCACGCTCTTCGCGCTCACGGTCAACCTTGCGAACGGCCAACGGCGGCTTGGCCCCCATCGGTGCGCGCGCAGCCGCGTCATTCACTGCCGGAGCGGCTGCTGTCGGCGCATTGCGGTCAGCATTGCGATCCGGTCGCGCAGCCGGCTCTGCGGGCTTTTCAGGCGCAGCGGGCTGACGGCGGGTCGTGCCAAGCACATCGGCTTTGCGTGCAGCGGCTTTGGCAGCGGCCTCGGCCGCGGCTTCAACGCGCAGGCGTTCTTCTTCTTCGGCCTTTGCGCGGGCAGCTTCAACGCGGGCGCGCTCTTCACGCTCCTTCGTTTCGGCTTCTTCGCGTTTGCGGGCGCGTTCTTCTTCGCGCTCACGCTCTTCCTCGGCGCGACGGGCGTTGTCTTCGGCCTCGCGGGCTTTCGCCACACGCAAAGCCGCCAGACGGCGTTCCATTTCGGCATCCGAAATGCCTGCGGGGCGCTTGGATGGATCGCCCAGATGTGATGCAGACCCCGGCGCAGCCGCTCCGGGCGTGCCGGGCTTGGCAGCCACGGGCACGACCACGCGCTTGCGCTTCGTCTCAACCACAACGCTCTTCGTGCGGCCGTGGCTGAAGCTTTGCTTCACCTGACCGGAACGAGGTGCGCCACCCAGGCCGAGGGGTTTCTTGCCGTCTGTATCGCTCATGCGTCCTACGTATCCTTCAAGGCGGTCTCGCCGCCATCCTGCTGCCCGGTTTGCCCACGCAACCCAGCCAGCCTTGCCGCTTCCTCTACAACACGCGTCGTGAGTCCACCAGCCGCAAGCGCGGCGTGTATCGCACGTTCGCGACCGAAAGCCAAACCCAATTCCTCGGCAGATAGAAAGCCGATGTAATTGCCTTCGCCTTCGGGGGCGCGCAGCTTGGTCTTGCCGCGCTCAGACCCGTCAGACGCCTGCACCAAGACCTTTGCCTTGCCCGACGCCAACCAGTCCTTCACCTTCTCGTATCCCATCACCGCGCCGCTGGCCTTGCGCGTCAGCGAGATCAAATCGATCACCCGCCGCAGCATAAGGTCTTCGACCAGATCGGCCAGATTGTCCGGCAGCTTCACCGGCTGGCGGGCGGCGCGAGAAAACAAACCCTTCTTCGCCGCCTTTTCGATGGCCTCACGCGTGGCCGAAACATAAAAGCCCCGGCCCGGCAGGCGGGCCAGAATATCCGGCACCACCAAATCATCCGGCCCCAGACAAAAGCGGATCAACCCCGCCTTCGGTTGAACTTCCCCGGTCGCAATACATTTGCGTTCGGGGTCGTCCTGTAGCTTTTCCCGGCCACCGCGTGTCACGGTTGATACTCCGAGGCCTGCGATCAGGCCTCGGCCTCCTCGTCTTCGGCGTCGTCATCTTCTTCGACAGCCAATTCGGTCGGATCGACCCAGCCCAGCATCACGCGGGCCGTCATAACCAGATTTTGCGCTTCTTCCAACGAGACGTCAAACTTCTCAAGCACGCCTTCGTCTTTCTTGCGCTGACCATTTTCCGTGGTCCAGCCACCGGCCAGTTCCCAGTCGGCGCAGGTCGCGAAGTCTTCCAGCGTCTTGATGCCGTCTTTGGCCAGTGCCTCCAGCATTTGCGGCGTCAGCCCATCGAATTCGACCAGGCTGTCTTCCACGCCCATAGCGCGCGCGGCTTCCATGGCTTTGGTGTTGGCGGCTTCCAGATAATCGCGGGCACGCGCCTGCAATTCCCCTGCGGTGCCTTCATCAAACCCGTCGATCGACAGCAGTTCGTCCGCTTCGACATAGGCGACTTCTTCCAGATTGGTGAAGCCTTCCGAAACCAGCAACTGCGCCATCATCTCGTCGATATCCAGCGTGTCCATGAACAGCTTGGTGCGCTCGGCGAATTCTGCCTGACGACGTGCCGATTCATCGGATTCGGTAACAATATCAATGTCCAAACCGGTCAACTGGCTGGCCAGACGCACGTTCTGACCACGACGGCCGATGGCCAGCGAAAGCTGCTCATCCGGCACCACGACTTCGATCTTGCCAGCGTCATCGTCGATCACAACCTTGGAAACTTCGGCCGGTTGCAGCGCGTTCACAAGGAACGTCGCCTGATCTTGGTTCCACGGAATGATGTCGATCTTTTCGCCCTGCAGTTCGTTGACCACGGCCTGAACACGGCTGCCGCGCATACCAACGCAGGCGCCAACCGGGTCGATCGAGTTGTCATAGGAAATCACGGCGATCTTTGCGCGCGACCCCGGATCACGGGCAACAGCCTTGATCTCGATGATGCCATCGTAAATTTCCGGCACTTCCATCTTGAACAGCTCGGCCATGAACTGCGGGTCGGTGCGCGACAGGAACACCTGCGGCCCCCGCGCTTCGCGGCGCACGTCCTTGATGTAGCAACGGATACGGTCGTTCGGGCGATACGATTCGCGGCCGATCTTTTCGTTCCGGCGCAGAATCGCTTCACCGCGACCGATGTCGACGATGATGTTGCCGTATTCTTCGCGCTTGACCTGACCGTTGATGATCGTGCCCTTGCGGTCTTTGAACTCTTCGAACTGACGATCACGCTCGGCTTCACGGACCTTTTGCAAGATCACTTGCTTGGCCGACTGCGCCGCGATCCGGCCCAGATCAACCGGCGGAACTTCGTCGATGATCTCGTCACCGATCTGCGGATCAGCAAGGTGCGATTTCGCCTGTTTCACGGTCAGCTGCGCGTGGTGGTTTTCCACGGCATCGTCTTCAACCACGGTACGGATGCGCGCAAAGGTGGCGCGGCCGGTCTTGCGGTCGATCTTCACGCGGATGTCCATGTCGGCGCCGTAGCGCGACTTGGCGGCCCGGGCGAGGCTGTCTTCCATCGCCTGGATCACCAGATCCGGGTCGATCATCTTTTCGCGTGCAACCGCCTCGGCGGTCTGCAGAAGCTCTAGCTGGTTGGCAGACGTAATAGCCATCGGAACTCTCCCGGCTTAGTGTTTGGTTGCTTCGGGGGCGTCTTCTTCGTCATCCCCTTCGGTTTCTTCAATTTCGTCGAACTGTGATTCGTCGACAACGCCGCTGGCTTTGCGCTGCCGCAGCATTTCGGTGATCAACTCATCGGTCAGAATCAGCTTGGCATCAGACAGCCATTCAAACTGCAACCCGATGGTGACAAGTTCGCCACCTTCTTCAAGCTCGATCAGCACTTCGTCGCCTTCGGTGCCGGCAAGCGTGCCTTTGAAACGGCGACGACCATCGATCAGCTCGGTGGTCTCGACGCGGGCTTCCCAGCCCTTCCACATTTCAAAGTCTTTCAAACGGGTCAGCGGGCGGTCAATGCCGGGGCTAGACACTTCAAGGACATAGTTTTCCTCGATCGGGTCTTCCACGTCCATCACGGCCGAAACCGCGGTCGAGATTGCACCGCAATCATCCACCTCGATGCCGCCATCGGGCCTGTCGGCCATGATTTGCAGGGTGCGGGTCGCCCCGCCCATAAGCCGGATACGCACCAGTTCAAACCCAAGCCCTTCGATGACAGGGGTGACAATATCGGCAAGCCGACGGTCCATGGCGGTTTTGGCAATCAGATCAGACATCGCGTGCCTTCAAAACAAAAAAACGGGCCGACAGGCCCGCGTGTGATTTTCGGTAGCTTCAGGTTTGGACCCTGAAACAGCTGTTAAGCGCCATATAGGCCCGTTGCCCCTGTGATGCAAGGGAATAGATCGGTGCCGTCGCAACCGGGCATCGCCCGGCCACGACCCGCGCCGCATCAGCCCTGCATGATCACATAAAGTTTGCGCACCCGTTCAATCACCCGCCATTCGCCCTTCCATCCCAGCGGCAGCGCAATCGCGTCGCCCGCGCCAAGCTGCACTTTGCGGCCATCGGCATGGGTCATTTCAATCTTGCCGCTGATGAAATGGCAAAACTCCGACGAGTCCGATCGGTCGGCATTGAAACGGCCTTCGCTGCATTCCCAAACCCCAATTTCCACCCGCCCGTCGGGCGAAGTGAACAGCGCAACCGACGCTTCTTCCTGTTCGCCCTCAAACGACGTGGCTTTGCGGGTAAATTCACCAACCGGGGTGTCGGCAAGCGCGTGAAAGGCAGAAAGGTCGATCATCGGGGCGGTCCATTTTGGGCTAAGGTTAACAGTAGGTGAATCGGTTTAGTCTAAGACTTTGATTTTGTGTATGAAGATTCGTGTCCGCCAGTGCGACACTCGGCGTCAGAGCGGCCGCAGCCGATCCATCACCGAAACCAGCGCCTCGCTGATTCCAGGCTCAGACAGGGCATGACCGGCCAGCGGCACCAGTTTTAACGTCGCCCTCTCCCAGCCCGCCACAAGTTTTGCCGCCGAAATCGGTGGGCAAATCATATCATAGCGGCCCTGAATGATCGCGGCCGGAATATGGGCGATCCGGCGCTTTTCCCGCAAGATCCAGCCGTCGGTTTCCAGAAAAGCCGCGTTGACGAAATAGTGGTTTTCCAGCCGGGCAAAGGCGCGGGCATAATCTGCGGGGCTTTCGCCATAAAAGCCGTCGCTATGAATCGACGCCAGCGCGTTTTCCCAGTTGGCCCAGGTGCGCGCTGCCTTGGTTTCTTCGATGATATTGCCGGAAAACAGCCTGCGATGATAGGCGGCAATCAGATCGACCCGCTCTGCCACCGGAATCGGTGCGATGAACCTTTCCCACAAATCCGGAAAGAACGCCCCCGCTCCGCCGCCATAAAACCAGTCCAGTTCAGACCGCGTTGACAGAAAAACCCCGCGCAGCACCATCTGCCGCACCCGCTCTGGGTGGGTGATCGCGTAAACCAGTGCCAGCGTCGCCCCCCAAGACCCGCCAAACAGAATGAACTGCGCGATTCCCAAAGCCGCGCGGATCACCTCGATATCTTGGATCAGGTGCCAGGTTGTGTTGTTTTCCACCGTCGCATGCGGCCGCGACCGCCCACAACCGCGCTGATCAAACAGCACGACCCGATAGACCGCAGGGTCAAAATACCGCCGCATCGCCGGGCTGCACCCGCCGCCCGGACCGCCGTGCAGCACCAGCACCGGAATGCCATCCGGCCGCCCACACTGCTCGACATAGATGCGATGCCCGTCTCCCATATCCATCATCCGCTGGTCGAAAGGATCAACCGGCGGGTAAAGATACTCAACTGCGCGCTTTTGGCCTGATCTGTGGTCCATGATTACCCTATATACAGTACCCAGACTGCGCCGCCACAGATCGGCGCGCAAGGAGTTCCAATGACCCAGACCAACACGATCGACCCCGCAGAAGTCGCCAAGTTCGAGGCGATGGCCGCCGAATGGTGGGATGTGAACGGCAAATTCAAGCCGCTGCACCTGATGAATCCCTGCCGGTTGGATTACATCACCAGCCAGATCGCCGCCGAATATGACCGCGACCTGACGCAACCCGAACCGTTCACAGGTCTGCGCATCCTTGATATCGGCTGCGGCGGTGGGCTGCTGTCTGAACCGATGGCGCGGCTTGGTGCCACCGTTGTCGGCGCCGATGCTGCGCCGCGCAATATTCCGGTGGCGCAGGTTCACGCCGAACAATCCGGCCTGACCATCGACTATCGCAATACCACCGCCGAAGATCTGGCCGCCAGCGGCGAACGCTTTGATGTGGTGCTGAACATGGAGGTGGTCGAACACGTCGCCGACCCGCTGGGCTATCTGACCGCATGCCAGCAACTGCTGAAGCCGGGCGGCTTGATGCTGTGTTCCACGCTGAATCGGAATCCGAAAAGCTTTATGATGGCGATTGTCGGCGCTGAATGGGTGATGCGCTGGCTGCCCAAAGGCACGCATGACTGGGCGAAGTTCATCACCCCGGATGAGCTTTACGAACTGATTCGCAAGGCTGGCCTTGATCCGGTGGATCGCAAGGGTATGGTGTTCAATCCGGTGTCGTGGCGGTGGAGCCTGTCTTCGCGCGATCTGTCGGTGAACTATGTGACCGCCAGCATAAAGCGCGCCGCGATGTAAAATCGTATCAACGCCCGCCGGTGCAGTCGCAATCGGCGGGCGCGTTTGTTGTAGGTTGGGCTTAGTCGGACGACGACTTTGCCCAAAGATTGATATCTTTCTCTTCCGAAATGGCATCAATCGCCGCCAGTTCATCTGCCGAGAATTCCAGATTGGAAATCGCGCCAACGCAATCGGTTATCTGCTCTGGCTTTGAAGCGCCGATCAGGGCGCTGGTTATGCCACCATTGCGCAGCACCCACGCAATTGCCATTTGCGCCAGCGTTTGACCGCGGGCTTCTGCCATCGCATTCAGCTTGCGAACCGAAGCCAGCGCTTTTTCCACCACAGCCGGATCAAGCGATTTATCCTGCGAGGCGCGGCTGCCAGCCGGAATCCCGTTCAGATATTTGTTGGTCAGAATGCCCTGCGCCAATGGCACGAAGGCGATAGAGCCGATGCCAAGCTCTTGCAGCGTGTCTTTCAGGCCGTCGGTTTCGACCCAACGGTTGAGAATGTTATAGCTGGGTTGGTGGATGATACAGGGCGTGCCCAGATCTTTCAGAATGGCCGCCGCTTCGCGGGTGCGCTGGGCGTTATAGCTGGAAATCCCCACATAAAGTGCGCGGCCAGACCGCACGATATGATCCAGCGCCATCATGGTTTCTTCCAGCGGCGTATCTGGGTCCATGCGGTGCGAATAGAAGATATCGACGTAATCCAGACCCATACGCTTCAATGACTGGTCGCAAGAGGCGATAAGATATTTGCGCGACCCCCATTCGCCATAGGGGCCACCCCACATCAGGTAACCGGCTTTCGACGAAATGATCATCTCGTCGCGGTAGGCTTTGAAATCGGTCTTCAAAATCTCGCCAAAGGCTTCTTCGGCCGAACCGGGGGGCGGGCCATAGTTGTTGGCAAGATCGAAATGGGTGATGCCGTGGTCAAAAGCGGTCTGGCAAATGGCGCGCTTGGTGGCATGCGGTGTGTCATGGCCAAAGTTGTGCCAAAGCCCCAGCGACACCGCTGGAAGTTGCAACCCGGATTTGCCGCAGCGGCGATAGATCATACGGTCGTAACGGTTTTCGGCGGCTGTATACATGGCGGACCCCTTGGTTTGGCTGCGCTAACAGTTCGGATCAAAGCGGGCCAACGTCAAGGCGGGCGGCTTGTTGCCCGTTGTAAAAAGTGAGCAGGGGGCGTCGTTGCCCTTTGTCTGGCAAGTCGGCATAGTGGCCCTGCGGCGGGTTGGAGTGTTCATGTATAAAGGGTCTATTGGAAAAACCGCGCGAATGATGGTTGGTGCCATCGCGCTGTGTCTAACCGCAGGCACGGCGGGTCTTGCGCTTGATCGCTTGGATTTTGTGGTTTCCGGTGGCGATGCGGTGCTTGAAAAAGACCTGCGCGCGGCGTCGATTTTATTGGCTTCCAAGAAATCCCATCAAGTCGCGGCGCAGGATTTGTTTGCCGACGCACGGGCAGAATATGCCAGCCTTTTGAATGCCTTATACGCGCGCGGCCACTATTCGGCGGTGATTCACGTTTACATCGATGGGCGCGAGGCGGCGGCGATTGCGCCGCTGGATGCACCAGGCGCGATTGGCAGCATCAGGGTCGAGGTTATTGCCGGACCGGCCTTTCACTTTTCGCAGGCGCAGGTGGCGCCGCTGGCGGCTCGTACCGCAATTCCGAAGGGTTTTGCGGTGGGAAAACCTGCCGAAAGTGGCGCTATCTTAGAGGCGGTAACGGCGGGCGTTAACGGCTGGCGCGCGCAGGGGCATGCCAAGGCAGCGGTGGCCACGCAAAACCTGGTTGCCGATCATACAAAAGCCAGCCTGTCGGCCGATGTGACGTTAGATCCAGGGCCACGGCTGCGTTTTGGTGCGCTGACGATCAAAGGCACCGAACGGATGCGCGACGCGCGGGTGCGCGCGATTGCGGGCTTGCCCGAAGGCAAGGTGTTTCGACCGCGCGATCTTGATGCGGCGGCGTCGCGGTTGCGCCGCACCGGTGTTTTCAAATCTGTCACGCTGCACGAGGATGATCTTATCACCGCGCCAGATTTGCTGGGCATTACCGCGACGTTGGTTGAAGAAAAGCTGCGCCGCTACACCTTTGGCGCGCAGATCGCCAGCAATGATGGGACGACGCTGAATGGGGCATGGCTGCACCGTAACCTGTGGGGCGGGGCAGAGCGTTTGACGCTCAGCGGCGAGATGACGAATATCGGCGTGCAGGCGGGCGGCGCTGACTTCAATCTTGGCGTCACTTTGGATCGCCCGGCGACGTTTACCGCAGATACCACCGCCAGTGTCAGCCTGAGCTATGGCAAGCTGAATGAGGCCGACTATGATGCCGACATCTTTGTCGCCACGGTTGGGCTAAGCCATGTGTTTTCTGATTCGCTTAGCGGCAAGCTGGGCTTTGGCTATGATTACGCCAGAATTAACGATCCGCGAGGGCCGTGGACCTATCGCGCGCTGGCGTTGCCGATAAGCCTTGTGTGGGACCGACGCGACAGCAAGACCGACGCCACGCGCAATGGCTATGCCGAGGCAGAGCTGAAGCCGTTTCTTGGCTTTGGCATCACAGATTCGGGTTTGCGGCTAAAGATGGATTTGCGCGGCTACAAGGCGGTGGGCGAGGCGCGGCGTTTTGTGTTGGCGGGGCGGGTGCAGGTGGGCGCGGTGTTTGGTGCCAGCTTGCTTGGCACCCCCCGCGATTATTTGTTCTACTCGGGCGGAGGGGGCACGGTGCGCGGCCAGCCCTATCAGTCGCTTGGTGTAAGCGTGCTGCGTGATGAACTGGGGGCAAGCTTTCAAACTGGCGGCAAAACCTTTGTCGGTGGTTCGGCAGAGGCGCGGGTCAAAGTCACCGACACCATTGGTGTGGTGGGGTTTGTTGACGTTGGCCGTGTCGATGCCGACAGCTTCTTTTCCGATTTTGGCGATTGGCAGGCGGGGGCCGGGCTTGGCGTTCGCTATGCCACGCCGGTGGGGCCGATCCGGTTGGATCTGGCGGTTCCGGTGGGCGGGCAAACTGGCAGCGGAATGCAGATTTATGTAGGATTGGGGCAGGCGTTCTGATGCGGTTGGGACTTGCGCTTTGCTTGGTTTTGTTGCCGCTGTCGGCCATCGCGCAGACGGATGATCGTGATTATCTGACAGCATTTTTAGAAGATTCGCTGTCCGGCGCGGGCCGCAAGGTCACGGTGACCGGGTTTCAGGGCGCGCTTTCGTCACAAGCCTCGCTGACCGATCTGACGATTGCCGACGACACCGGCGTTTGGCTGACCCTGCATGACGTTGCGCTGGATTGGAGCCGATCTGCGCTGCTGTCGGGCGAAGTGGTGGTCAACAAGCTGACCGCTGCGGAAATCGTGCTGGATCGTTTGCCAACGAACGGCACTGCCACCACGGCACCCGAAGCCGGAACATTCAACTTGCCGGATCTGCCGGTTTCTATCCAGATCGGCGAGATTTCTGCAGATCATATCGTCTTGGGGCCGTCGGTTCTAGGCACCGGTCTGGAAGCCACGCTGAAAGCCTCGATGTCGTTGGCAAACGGTGAAGGTCAGGCTGGCCTGCTGTTGCAGCGCACCGATGCCGGGCCTGCGGGCAAGATTGCCTTGACGGCCAGCTATGCCAACATTGGCCAAAAGCTGGCGATTGATCTTGCCGCCGAAGAGGCTGCGGGCGGCATCGCTTCGACCAAACTGAACCTGCCGGGTGCCCCGGCGATTTCGCTAACGGTCAAGGGCGCGGGGCCAATATCCGATTTCGCTGCCGCGGTCGGGCTGACAACGGATGGCATTGATCGCGTGGCGGGCACAATCACCCTGAAGGGTGTCAGCGATGGCGCAACGCGCTTTGCCGCAGATTTGGCGGGCGATTTGGCGCCGCTGTTTCTGCCATCTTACGCGGAATTCTTTGGCAACGCGGTCACGCTGAAAGCGCAGGGGCAGCATTGGCCCGATGGGCGTTTGGCGCTGAACGATCTGGCGGTCACGGCAAAGGCGCTTGACGTGAAAGGCGCGCTGACGCTTGCGGCCGATGGCTTGCCGCAACGGATTTCCCTAAACGGGCGGATCGCGGCACCAGATGGCAGCCCGGTTCTGTTGCCGCTGACAACAGATATGCCAGTGAAAGTCGGCTCTGCCGATCTGACCTTTGACTATGACGCGGCGCAGGATGAAGGCTGGCGCACAGATATTGCCATTTCTGGCTTTGACAGAGCCGATTTTCAGGCATCAAAGCTGCAGCTTGACGGGTCGGGGCGAATTGCCCGCGTGGCTGGCGCGCGGCAAGTGGGCGGGACGTTCCACTACACCGCCGAAGGGCTGCAACCGAGCGATGCTGCGGTTGGTCGGGCGCTGGGCGCGGTGATTTGGGGCGATGGCTCGGGCTATTG
>Ga0228701_1001873_pt1 | contig 13501 bp, 14 predicted proteins | sample McNCre117_Aug_MG_2_FD_178017 | JGI IMG/M metagenome (GOLD analysis project Ga0228701, IMG submission 178017) | Freshwater microbial communities from McNutts Creek, Athens, Georgia, United States - 11-17_Aug_MG | ecosystem: Environmental > Aquatic > Freshwater > Creek | place: USA: Georgia...
GACGATGCGCCTCTAGCTCAATCGGCAGAGCAACTGACTCTTAATCAGTGGGTTCCGGGTTCAAGTCCCGGGGGGCGCACGAAAGACCCAACCTTCTCACGAGTTTGGGTCTTTTTTATTGCGCTGCTTCGCCCGCGCGCATAAAACACCACTCAAGACCTTTGCTGGCGCTGCTTCCATATGGCGCTGCTTCGCCCGCGCATTGCCCGCGCGAATTCTTGCGCGAGGAAATGCCAAAACTCCCCAACGGAAAACCGTGCGGGGAGTTTTGCGTTAATCGGGGTTTAGGGGCGAACCAGCACCTTGATGGCCTGGCGGGTAGCCATCGCCTCGTAGCCGGCGGCAATGCTGTCCAGGTTGACCTCCATGTCGAACATCTTGCCCGGGTTGATGCTGCCATCCAGGATGTCCGGCATCAGGGTCTCGATGTAAGCACGGGCCGGGGCAACGCCACCGTAGACGCCGATGTTGCGCATCACGGTCATGAAGTCCAGCGGAACATTGCTGTATTGGGCGGCGCCGACGCGGCCGATCATGCCGTAGTCGCGCACCATTCCGATGGACATATCGATAGCCGACTGGGTGCCGACGGCCTCCAGTACGCGGTCCGCGCCGTCGCCCTTGGTAAGTTCGCGAACCGCGGCGATGCCTTCAGCATCGCGGGCGTCAACCACATCGGTGGCACCGAATTCGCGGCCCAGGCTGCTGCGGGATTCATGACGGCTAATCAGGATGATGCGTTCGGCGCCTAGCTTCTTGGCACCGATCACCGCGGAAAGACCTACCGCACCATCGCCCACCACGGCAACGGTCTCGCCCGGCTTCACGCCGGCTGAAACTGCTGCATGGTACCCCGTGCAGAGCACATCTGAGAGAGTGAGCAGCGATGGGATTAGGGCGTCGCCCTCTGCAACTGGAAGTTTGACAGCAGTGCCGTCAACCCAGGGAATGCGGACGAACTCGGCCTGGCATGCTGAGCCACCGCCATGACCGAAAAATTCGATGTTGCGGCAGCTGGTCTGGTGACCGCGCTGGCAGTTATCGCAGAAACCACAACTCGCAACAAACGGGATTACCACGAGGTCGCCAACCTTGAAACCACGCACTTCAGCGCCGATTTCTTCAATGACGCCAATCACCTCGTGACCTTTCGGAATTCCGGCTTCCTTGGGCGCCATGCTCCAGTAATCCCATAGGTCGCTTCCACAGATGCAAGCAACCACGGTGCGAATCACGGCATCGGTGGGCTTTTCGATGATGGCCATCGGAGCTTCGATCACACGGGCTTCGCCCTTATTGAACAGATACGTTGCCTTCATGGGGGAACCTTCCTCAAACTTGTTTAAAGTCTGGGGCAAAGTTTGCACAGGTAAACACGCTGGAGCGGGTTTAGTTGTTACAGGTATTGGCAGTGCCTCCCTGGTTGCTTGTGTAGTGCACACAGCCGGTTACTCTAAAAAGATGGACACCAAAAGCGCAATCAGCGAGTTTTTCAAAACTCGACGGAGCCGCCTAACGCCGGAACAGGCGGGGGTGCCTGTTTATGGATTCAACCGGCGCGTGAGCGGGTTGCGCAGGGAAGAGGTGGCGCTTCTCGCTGGAGTGAGCGTTGATTACTACACGCGAATTGAGCGCGGCAATGTTGCTGGTGTTTCCATCAGTGTGCTTGATGCGCTGTCCCGAGCGCTGCAATTAACTGAGGTTGAGCGAGAACACCTGTACCGTCTGGCGAACCTTGCCAATACCCGCAAAACGGTTCGCGGGAGCCTACATCAGGTTCGCCCAGCACATCAGTGGATGCTGGACTCGATTACAGAGACCCCCGCCTATTTGGGTAACGCCAGAATGGACATCTTGGCTACCAATGTGCTGGCCGAGGCGCTCTATTTACCGATCATCGAATCTCCGGTGGCTGGAAGAAATATCGCTCGTTACGTATTTCTGGATCCATCATCGGCGCAGTTCTTTCAGCAGTGGACAAAGATTGCAGAGGATACTGCGGCCTCGCTACGAATGTCCGCCACTCGTTTTGCCAACGAACCAGAGGTTTCAAACTTGATTGGTGAGTTGGGCACTAAGAGCGAGTATTTCCGCACACTATGGGCACGCGCAGATGTGCGCCAGCACACCACAGGACAGAAAACAATGGTGCATCCGGAGGTTGGGGAGTTGCTGCTTGGATTTGAGGGTATGCAACTTGCTTCGGATGACTTCATGAAGGTTGTCATCTACAACTTTGAACCAGGTACACCAACCGCCGAACGCGTTAAGTTGTTGGGTTCATTGCAGGCTACGAAAACCCGCATCTAGTCTGACGACATGAAGAATCACAAGATTTTTGAGTGGCTGGGTGTGGCCACCGCGATTGCGTATTCGCTGCTGGTTGCCTCCAACACTGGGTTTGAGTTCATTGGGTTTGGACTGCTGTTGGCATCCTCAGTTCTGATTGCTATCTGGGCTTGGCTGGGCAAGCATCGCGGTATCTTGTTTCTGCAGTTCTTCTACGCAGTGGCCGGAGTGATCGGCATGGTGCGCTGGTACAACCACGGCTAGCAACCAAACGCTAAGCCTACAGTTTTGTGAAGTTGGCAAACCGAAGGCGTTGCAAATCTGGGTTTAACCTGACCGGTCAACGTGAGGCTGGCTCATCATTTTTCACCGAAATGTTGGGTCGGTGGTTAGCCGAATATTTGGCGTAAAAGCGAAGGTCTAGTTCACTCAAAATCCGCTGACTTATCCACAAATGCTGTGTTTACTTGGCTCTGTCCGCAATGGCCGCCCGGCCGGCGGAAGGGGAGTAAACATGTCAAAGCTTTTCAAGAAGATCGCTGCCAAACTGACTGCTCTGGTGGAATCGGAAACCGGAGCCTCGGCGGTTGAGTACGCGCTGCTGGTTGGCCTAATCGCGGTCGCCGTGATTGTTGCGGTCTCCACGCTCGGTGGCAACCTGGCCCACGCCTTCAACAGTGTTGCAACCACGCTTCCTGCGCCATAACTCCGAGTCTGGTGCGGTAGCGCTGGAGTTTGCCATCGTATTTCCGGTATTCCTGTTCATGCTGCTATTTCTGCTTGATGCCGGCCGGTTCCTGCTAGTGCAGATTGCGCTCAACAGTGCCGCCGAGGTGGGTGCGCGCTATGTTGCGATGTCTGCGAATGTGACCACCACCACCGAGCAGACCCGCCTGGCAGTGCCGGATTCGCTGGTGCGGTTGGCGATGTTGGATGGCACGGTTAATAGTCTTGGCGTCTACACAACTGCCGAAGTCTGCCCGATCGGTGCCGAGAACTACACCCAGCTGAACCCGGCCAACGGTGTCTACGAGGCAGCCCCGGATGCGCTCTGCAGTGATCTCAACCTGGGGTACTCTTGCACCACCTCGCCCGCAGGTTGGCGTGCGGTTAGCGCCGCCCAACTCAGCTTCAAGTGGATCACCCCGGTGGGCCTAATCCAGAACCTGGCCTACCCGGACGACCTCAGCAACGGCTCCGAATACTTCATGCGCAGCGGTGGCGACTACACCACTGTCGAGGGCAGGGCGAGGCAGCTGTGTCAAAACTAACTCGTTGGCAATCGGATCGCGGTGCCATCACCAGCCTGCTCGGCCTGCTGCTGGCATCCGGGGTGTTGATCGGTGTGTTGGCGCTGGTGATCGACACGGGACAGGTGCTGGTGCTGCGCCAACAGGTTCGCAACGCGGCGGACAATGTGGCTCAGACCCTGGCCATTCACTGCGCCAAGGCCAGCAGTGCAACCGATTGCCTGAATGACAATTTTTCGTCGCCAACTATTACCAACAGGGCGATGTACGCGCAGCCAAATGCCGAGTTTCTGACCGGCATCGCCAACCCGAAAGGCGGCGCGGTCTCGGTGGATTTGGTTTGCGGGCACTCATTGCGCCTGACCATGGCCGCCTGCCCGACACTGACCGGCAGCGGCAACGATTGCGCCATGGACCTGGCTTCCGACTCCACCAAACCGGAGTGGGTGCGGGTCTACACCTCTTTGGGCGCGGCGGGCTTTACACCGATTTTGGCCAATCTTCAGCCCCAAGATTCAGCGCTGAGTCAAGGTTCGGGAAGCGCTCCGAGCGCCGCTAGCTATCAGGAATCCGCCTGCGCTCAGGCTTACTGGAATGGGGCGAGCGCCATCGCACCTAGCGGGCAACTGCCGCTCATGGTGGGCGTTTGCGAAGCCAAGGTCAGCGCCATCGGTGCCTACAGTCAGCTAACCGCGGAGAACGCCGCCACCAGTTGTAACTACAAAAACGCGGCCGGGGCATCGGTGCCCGGAAATGCCGCCGGCTTCTGGGAATACGACGCGCAGAGCAGCAGCCCCGCCTGCTGGACCATCGGTGGCGGAACCTGCCGCAACGTATCCCTGGTAAACACCAAGACCGGGTCGGGCATCGTCTACCCGCAGCTCAGTTACTCGGCCCTGCTGGCAGCACTGAGCGCCAAACTAAACACCCCGGTGCTGCTGCCGCTGGTGCAATCGGTCACTGGCGGGTTCGAGGTGCGCGGCTTCACCCAGTTCACATTGGTGGCGTACCGCTTCCCAAGTTGGGGCACCACAACTGCCTGCAAGGCGGACTCCTGGTGTTCGTCCTCGGCCGCTAGGCGAGTCAGCCTGATCAACTACGGCTGGACCGGAAGTTGCGTTAGTCAAACTACGACCTCACCGTTTTGCCTGGCCGGTTACTTTGGCACGCGCGCTGTTGCCGCCGACGGGCAGACCGTAGGGCTAAATCCCACCGCATCAACCACGGCAAACGTGCTGGGCTATCAGGTCATCAGGCGGGTTCCCTAGGTCGGCAACAAGAAGCGAGGCAACATGAAACTATCCAAACTCTGGTACGCGCTGGCGGCCGCCCTGGCGGTGCTGGCCGGAACCGCCGTCTACCTCTATCAGTCCAGCGCCGATAGCCGGGCGTTGGCCGGCAAGCGAGCCGTCACGGTTTTGGTGGCCAAGAGCGACCTGGCAGTTGGAACGCGGCTCGGTGATGCGCTGCTACTTGGTGCGGTGACCCGTGAGGTCTATCCGGCGGCTGCACTTCCATCCGACGTCGTCACCTCGGTGACCGCGGACAACGATAACCTTCGCATCAATCACGCCATCGATGCCGGGCAGCTCTTGCTGCAGAGCGAGCTATCTGACTACGTGAATCCGAATGCGCTGATTCAGGTGCCGGCCGGCCGAGTGGCGGTCTCGGTGAACGTGGACGATGCCGCGCGGGTTGCCAATTTTGTGCAACCGGGTGCCAGGGTTGTCGCCTACTGGACCCCAACCGACGCCACCGAGTCGCGGGTACTGTTGCCTGCCGCGGACGTATTGGCGGTTGGTGCAACCAGTACAGCAAGCAGCACTCCGGACCAAAACGGGAACAACGCGCTGGTCACCTTTGCCCTAACTCCCGACGATGCACCCAGGATGGTGCTGGCCACCAAGACCGGCACGGTCTATCTGGGGTTGCTGCCCAAGGCTGCCGTGAAAACCGGAAATGCGGCCACCGATTCGACGCTGAGGGCCGCCCGATGAGTGTGATTTACAGCACCGATTCCTCGATCTCGCAGCGCATCCAGTTGGTACTCGGTGCGGGCGCTGAAGTGGTGCGATCCACCGCCGAGCTTCGTCACAATCTGGAGCTCAATCCGGGGCGGCAGTTGGTGGTGATTGGTCAGGACATAGCGTTGGAAACCGCGCTGGATTTGGCGCGCGAGCACCGAACCTCGCAACCTGCCCTGGGCTTTGTGCTGCTGCGTAACCGGCTCGAAGTTGGGATGCTAAGTGCAGCTCTGCAGGCGGGTGTGCGTGAGGTCGTGGCGGCCGATGACGCCACCGAGCTACTGGCCGCTGCTCAGCGAAGCCTAAGCCTGAGTTCCGCCATCGGTGGGGCGATGAATGCCTCGACTCATAGTTCCGCTCCGGATAAGCGCGGCAAGATGGTGCTGGTTTTTAGCGCCAAGGGCGGCTGCGGCAAGACCACGGTAAGCACCAATCTGGCACAAGCGCTGGCGCAGGATACGAGCAAATCGGTGTGTCTGGTGGACTTCGACCTGCAGTTTGGCGATGTCGCGATTGCGCTCCAGATAGAGCCGACCAAGACCATCTCTGACGCCATCAGAATCCAGCAGGCGCAGGTCGGCAAAACTGTCGATGCCCAGGATATCGCTTCGCTGGTAACCAGCTATCGCCCAAACCTGGACGTGCTACTGGCCCCACTGAATCCAAGCGACGTGGAGTTTGTGACTCCCAACCTGGCCCACGGCATCTTGACCGCACTTCGGCAGCGCTACGACTTTGTGGTGATTGATGCCCCACCGGCATTCACCGAGGTTATCTTGCGCGCATTCGACCTGGCGGATCAGTACCTGTTGCTGACCACCCTGGATACGCCGTCACTCAAGAACCTGAAGGTGACGCTGGATACGCTGACCGAACTGGGTCTGCCAACCAGCAAGTGGAAGGTGGTGGTGAACCGTTCCACAGCCCGTGCAGGTGTGAGTATTGCGGATGTTGAAAAGGCCACCGGCCAGCCGGTTTACGCTGCAATACCGGCTAGCGATGTGGTCCCCAACACCACCAACCGCGGACAGACCGTGGTTTCGGCGCAGCCCAGACACAGGGTTGCCAAAGCAATTCGGACAATCGCGGCGGACATTGCTTCGTCCACCGAAAATCTCACCCTGGCGGCAAAAGGGGTGCCACTGTCATGAGTCTGGCGGAACGTCTGAACCGAACCGACCCTGGTCTGGCTGCGCCTGATAACGCAGCGGATCGCCGCAGGGTCATCGAACTGCTCACCGAGTTAGCGGGGTCGAATCTGGGCCAACGAACCTCCGCCCAATTGCAGCCGGTGGTGCTGCAGGCGGTTTCCTCGGTGTTGGCAAACAGAGACCGGCCCTTGACCGATGGAGAGCGCGCACAACTAGTTCAGCAGGTGCTGGACGACGTGCTTGGCTCCGGGCCACTGGAGGGGTTGCTTCGAGACCCGGAGGTGAGCGAGATCATGGTGGCGCGGTTCGACAGAATCTTCGTGGAACGCCGGGGGCGGTTGCAGTCAACCTCGCTTTCATTCACCGATGAGGAGCACCTGCGAGCAAGCATCGATCGCATCGTTGGCCGAGTAGGTCGTCGCATCGACGAGTCGAGCCCGATGGTGGACGCCCGACTTTCCGATGGCAGCCGCATCAACGCCGTGGTGCCACCGATTGCACTGGACGGTGCGAACCTGACGATCCGCAAGTTTGCCTCGGTGCCGCTTTCCACAAGAGACCTGTTGGAATCAGGGACCCTAACTGAGTCAACTCTGGACCTGCTAACCGACGCCGTAATGCGCCGCAAAAACATCGTGATTTCCGGGGCAACCGGTGCTGGAAAGTCGACACTGCTGAACGTGTTGAGTGGCCTAATCCCATACGACGAGCGCATCATCACAATCGAGGATGCTGCTGAACTTCAATTGCAGAATCCGCACGTGGTGCGGCTAGAAGCCAGGCCGGTCAATGGCGAGGGCGCGGGTTTGGTGACCATCCGACAGCTGGTGCGCAATGCACTTCGCATGCGTCCCGATCGCATTGTGGTTGGTGAGGTGCGCGATGGCGCGGCCCTCGACATGCTGCAGGCCATGAACACCGGCCACGATGGATCGCTCACCACCGTTCACGCAAATTCAGCCACCGGTGCCCTGGCCCGCTTGGAAACCATGTGCCTGATGGCCGGTCTTGAGTTGCCGCTGTCAGCTATTCGTGAGCAGTTGGCGCGGGCGATTGATCTGGTCGTGCACATCACCAGACGCCCTGATGGCGCGCGTATTGTCACCGAGGTGGTCCGTGTTAATGGTGTTGCCTCTGGTGAAATCTTGATTGAGCCAGTCTTGGTGCTAAAGGAATTTGAGGAATGAATCCGCTAGCCCTGGTTCTGGCGATTGCCGTTGCCGCTGCACTCGCCGGTATCGTCCTGGTTGCCGCGATTATTTTGTCCGGGCTGCGGAATCGAGCTCGGCTGGACCACGTGCTGGCGGGCTACGCGCGAACCATCGGTGCCGGTGAGGCAGTGTCACTTTCGGTGCATTCGCCCCAGGTTAAAGCCGGCTCAGCCAACCTGCGCAATCGTGCATTTGCTCACTACACGGAGCGCCTAGCGGCGGCAGGGCTGCAGATTCCTGCGGGCAGTTACCTTGGTCTCGGTGGGGCAGCGGTGACGTCATTCAGTCTGGCGACGGCGCTGTTGGCGCAGTCTTGGCAACTAGGCATGTTGCTGTTGGCTGCGGGCGGTTGGTGCCTGATGCACGGTTACCTTGCGGCGCGGGTCAGGGCTAGAGCGATTCTCTTTGCGGAGCAGCTCCCGCAGCTAATTGGGCTGGTGTCCAGCGGCCTGGAATCTGGTCTGAGTTTTCAATCCGCCTTGACCGCAACCGCGAGTCAAGATCAAGGCGAGGTGGGCAACCAACTTCGCAGAGCGCTTTCCGAAGTCCAGTTTGGATCCACGTTGGAGGAGGCGCTGCAGCGCGTTGCCAAACGCATGAAATCACAAGATCTGGAATGGCTGGTGATGGCTCTTCAACTGCACCGAGAAGTTGGTGGTTCGCTGACGGGCATTTTGAAATCGGCCACCGACACGATTCGTACTCGGGCAGAGTTGGCAAACGAGGTGAGGGTGATTTCCGCCGAGGGGCGCCTCAGTGGGTACCTGTTGATTGCGCTTCCGGCAGTGGTTTTTGCGGCGTTGTTTGCATTGCGCCCAGATTATGTGCGCTATTTTTTCACCGGAGTTGAAGGGGCAGTGATGTTGGCGGCTGCCATAGTGCTGATTGCCGTTGGCTGGCTCTGGCTAAACCGGGTGGTGAAGGTAAGTGTTTAGCCCCGTTGCCCCAACTGACGCGGCTCCGGTTTATGCGAACATCGGGACGTTCACGCTGGCGATCCTTGCCGGTTTTGCCGTGGGGCTGGCGACTATTTTGGCGGTGCGCATTGTGCATCAAGTTCGGCAGAAGGAGGTGCTGGCACTATTGCCTCGATACTCTGCGGGAATTTCCCAGCGCGACAAGACGCCGGCCGATTCACGGTCGTGGACAGCGAGGTCAGTCTTTCGCGAGTATCAGAACTGGCTACGCGCGCAACTCGACAATTTGGGGTTTCGAGGTGCTCGGGCGATGCGGGCCGAATGGCTTCGCAAGGCAGGCTATGCGGGCGCAGGGCTGGTTCTGGGCGCACTGGTGCTGACCCGCCTTTGGCTTCCGCTGCTTCCCGTGTTGTTTGGGGTCGCCGGGTTTTTCCTGCCCGACTATCTGCGGGTTCGAAGCATTCGCAAGCGCGCTAGTGACCTGGAGCGGGCACTGCCGGGCGCCCTAGATCTGTTGACGCTGTGTATTCGGGCAGGCCTTGGGCTGGAGCAGGCGATGGGCCGGGTTTCGTTGAGTCTTGACGGACCGGTTGCCGAAGAATTCGGCGTCCTGGTATCGCAACTACAGCTGGGGTTTAGCCGCACCGAGGCCTTGCAGCAATCTGCGAATAGAACCCGGAGCACCGAGTTCAGACGGTCTCTCAACGCGCTGATTCAGGCGGATCGCCTGGGCGTGCCAATCGCCACCATGCTGGAGGAACAGGCCAATCGGTTGCGGGCGGTACGGCGAGATCTTGCCCGCGAGCAAGGACAGAAGGTGACAGTAAAGATCCTCTTCCCACTGATGCTGTGCCTGCTGCCGGCTATGTTCATCGTGGTGCTTGGGCCGGCTGTGCTGCAACTGGTTAAAACAATGAGCCTGCTGTGACAGCAGGCTCAGGTTTTTTTTCGGCTACGACTAGTCTTCGACCCAGTTTTTTCGGCTACGACTAGTCTTCGCCGATATCCTCGTTCCAGAGGGTAGGGTTGGCCTCGATGAACTCTCCCATGAGCTGGATTAGTCCGGGGTCATTCATTACGTGGACCTCGGCGCCGTGCTCGGCAACCCAGTCCTGGCCACCCATGAAGTTCACGTCATCGCCAACCAAAACGCGGCCGATGCCGAACTGACGAATCAAACCGCTGCAGTACCAGCATGGGCTGAGACTTGTGGCCAATGTGACCCTGCGGTAGCTGCGCTGACGACCAGCGTTGCGGAACGCGCTGGTCTCGCCGTGCATCGAGGCATCGCCTTCTTGCACGCGCAAATTGTGGCCGCTGCCAAGCAGGCGACCGGCCTCATCAAATAGCGCGGCACCGATTGGGATACCGCCCTCAGCGAGACCGAGGTGTGCCTCGGCAATGGCAACTTGCAGCTTCTCTTCATCGGTGACGAAGATCTGTCCTACCTGAAATTCCATTGCCGAGGCTCCTCTAGTTACTTGTTACTACTTAGTTGACTTGAACGCCTTGCTGAGTACCCAGTAGAGCACCGCAGCGATAACGAAGCCGGCCAGCGCGGTGGCGTCGCCACCGGTGATGATCTTCACGCCGTTTGCCATGTAGAAGTTCGAGGCAAAGATGCCCGAAGTTGCACCTGGCGCAACGTAGGTTGGGTACTGGTTGCTGAAGAAGTAGATGCTGGTGACGGTCGCAACTACGAACGAGATTGGACCGGCCAGGTTGCTCTTGATGTTCAGCGCTACCTCACCCAGGTTCTGACCCTTGCGCAGCAAGAAGTCCACCAGGACGATGGCAATCCACGGAGCCACCCAGTACGAGACAACCAGCAGGAAGCCCTCGAGGCTGTGGCCCAGACCCTTAGGGTCAAGAACAGCTGCGTCGTAGGCAACGAGGCCACCGACAACACCGGCGAGTAGAACCATGATGGCGCGACGGGTCTTGAAGCCAAGCTTGAAGCCCATTGCCAGGAACGACATTGCACCCGAGTAAACGTTGAGAACGTTTGCCGAAACCGAACCAACAGCGATTGCCAGCAGGGTAAGCGAGGCAATGTAGCCGTTGCCCAGCAGATCGGTGAAGCCCTTGGTTGGGTTGTCCACGATACCGATAGCGCTGAATGCAACCGCACCAACAACCATCAGCACGGTGGTGCTGAAGAAGTTACCAAGACCGGCAGCCAGACCGAGCGAACGCTTGCTCACGTTGGCAGGCAGGTACCGGGTGTAGTCGCTGGCGAATGGGGTCCAACCAGCGGTGTAACCGTAAGCCGCACCGGCCGCCAGGGTGAAGCCACCCAGGTTGAAGCTGGTTGCTGCTGCACCAGTCTTGTGACCGCCGAACAGAATCATGAAGGTGACGATGATCCAGACCACAGCCAGACCGTAGGAGGTGTAACGCTCCCAGACCTGGATCAGGTTGTGACCAACGAAAGCGATCAGAATCTGCGCCAGAACCACGATGCCGAGCGAGCCGGCAACCGGGATGTTGGTCAGTGCATTCAGCGCAAGTGCACCGGAGACCGAGTTCACTGCGAACCAACCAATACCTGCCACCAGAGTGGACAGACCGGCAGGAATCAGGTTGCCCCACTTGCCAAACGCGGTGCGCGACAGAACCATCTGTGGCAGACCGGCGCTTGGGCCGAAGGTGCTGAAAATACCGTGGGTTACTGCGGCCAGGGCGTTACCAACCAGCACCGCCAGAACGGCCTGGGTTAGGTCAAGACCGAAGAACATAACACCGAGTGCACCGACGAAGACGGTTGCGAACTCGAGGTTTGGGGACGACCAGACGGTGAACAGGTGCCACGCCTTGCCGTGACGATCAGCAGCCGGAATCGGCGCGATGTCGTGGATTTCGATTGCGGTTGCAGATGCAGAGCCAGAAGTGTTTTGTGCCATGGCAATTAATCTATTGGACTCGCGGCACTGTAAAACGGGTTTACAGCCGCCAGAACACCCATTTAGCGGGGTTTCCTGTTAAATCTTTGTTTCCCCGCCGTTTATGGTGGATGGGTGGCAACCTTCCAGACCCCTCCAGCGCCTGCACTAGAGGCGGGTGATTTCAGCCTTCGCCAGCTCACCGAGGTTTGGCTCGAAGAGGTTCTGGCCATGGTGAATGACCCGCTATTGAACGATCTCACCGGAACCACAACTTCTTTTACGCGCGATCAGATTGAACAGTGGTTAGTTAGCCGCCGAATTCAGTCCGATCGCTGCGACTGGGCAATCCTCGACAACACCTCCGGTGACTTCGCGGGCGAGGTAGTCCTCAACGAGCTCGATCCAATCAAGAATTCGATGAATCTGCGAATCAGTTTGGCGGGTGAGCGCTGGTTCGATCAGGGAATCGGAACCGCAGCCATCGACTCCGTGTTGACGTATGCCTTTGACGGCATACAGCTTGAAAAGGTCACGCTGTCGGTACTGATTGACAACGCCAGGGCGCAGCGAGTCTATGCCCGTCTTGGTTTTTCGATGGGCCGCCAGTACAACGAGGGCGGTCGCCGGTACCAGCGGATGAGCGTCACAAAGCTGCAGTATCTAGCTGCTATGAGCGAGCGACTAATGGGCGAGAGTCTAGACATGCAAAAGTGGGGGTTTGCGTTTGATTCCGGAAAGCGCCGAGCCGGACTCTGCGATTACACCAACCGCCGAATTAGCCTGAGCAAATATATGGCCAACCTTCACTCGGTGGATCAGAGCCGCCAGGTGATGTTTCACGAGATTGCACACGCGTTGGCGGGCTCGAAGCACGGTCACGATGCTCATTGGTTGCGCATCGCCACCGATTTGGGCTACCGGAACGAGCGAATCAGCGGCAGACCGGTAGACGAGGCCCATGCCAAGTGGTACGGCCAATGCCCAAAGGGACACGAGTACTTCCGGTATCGCAAGCCGACTCGGGTCAGTAGCTGCTCCAAGTGTTCGCGCGGATACGACGATCGCTTCCGCATCACCTGGCAGTTCCGCGATTAGCGGCTGGTCAGTACGGTGTAGATGAGGATCATCGTCACCACAAAGCCAGCGAAAAAGTTGAGCCAAATAAATCTGCGCCAGCCCTGGTTTGCCTCTTCGCAGTTGTCATCGGTGATGTTGCGGTGCGGCCACAAAATTGCCAGGTACGGGATCACGGCGATCGCGGCCAGGGGCATAGGCCAGATTCCGGAGACCAGAGCGATGCCGGCGAAGGCATAGGCGATAAGTGCAAAACGCACAGTCTCCCTGGCGCCAAACGCCGTTGCGATGCTGGCCAGGCCACCCTCACGATCGGCCTTGATGTCCTGCACCGCACCAAAGGCGTGTGAAGCCATGCCCCAGAGCATGAACGCACCGATCAATTTGAGTGCGGTGCCAGAGTTGAGCGGCTGGTTGGTGGCCGCCATTGCAACCACCATCGGTCCAACAAAGTGAGTGGCACTTGTGACGGAATCCAGCAGGGGAATCTCTTTGAAACGCATTCCCTTGGCGGAATACGCAACCACTGCGAAAACCACAATTGCCAGCCAGACCAAGGTCAACGGTTGACCAAGGTGGAACTGATTCCAGCTGAGGAATGCAAGGAATGGAACTGGCAGTAGATACGCCACGGTCAGCGTTGGCTGGTGCCACTTGGGGTGAAGGACGGCGCCTTCGATGGAACCCTTACGTGGATTGC
>Ga0228701_1001874_pt1 | contig 13495 bp, 16 predicted proteins | sample McNCre117_Aug_MG_2_FD_178017 | JGI IMG/M metagenome (GOLD analysis project Ga0228701, IMG submission 178017) | Freshwater microbial communities from McNutts Creek, Athens, Georgia, United States - 11-17_Aug_MG | ecosystem: Environmental > Aquatic > Freshwater > Creek | place: USA: Georgia...
TGCCTATGGCCATCAACATCTTGAAGGGTGTTCGCAAGGCTTACGAAAAGCACCACAAGGTGACCATCACCGATGGCGCAATCGTGGCGGCTGCTAGCCTCTCGGATCGTTACATCACCGACCGCTTCCTACCAGACAAGGCAATCGACCTAATCGATGAAGCCGGTGCCCGTCTGCGTCTGTCGCTGCTTTCGTCGCCTCCTGAGCTTCGCGATATCGAAGCTAAGATCGCTGCCGTTCGTGTTGACAAGGAGAAGGCAATCGAAGAGCAAGACTTCGAGGTTGCCGGAGCCAAGCGTAAGGAAGAGAAGGAACTTCTCGCCGAGCGCACCCGCCTAGAGAAGCAGTTCCAGGGTGGTCACATCATCCCAGAGGGAACCGTTGACGAAGGTTTGATCGCAGAGGTGTTGGCACAGTCGACCGGTATTCCGGTGTTCAAACTAACCGAGGAGGAGAGCGCCAAGCTCATCTTCATGGAAGACGAACTTCACAAGCGCGTCATCGGCCAGGAAGAAGCCATCAAGGCAATCTCCAAGTCGGTTCGTCGCCAGCGTGCCGGGCTAAAGGACCCTAACCGACCTTCCGGTTCGTTCATCTTCGCAGGTCCTACCGGTGTTGGTAAGACCGAACTTGCTAAGGCTCTTGCCGAGTTCCTATTCGACGACGAGAACGCGCTGATTTCGCTCGACATGAGCGAATACGGCGAGAAGCACACAGTCTCACGTTTGTTCGGTGCTCCTCCAGGGTTCGTTGGCTTCGAAGAGGGTGGCCAGCTAACCGAAAAGGTTCGTCGCAAGCCGTTCTCCGTGGTTCTATTCGATGAAATCGAAAAGGCTCACCCAGACATCTTCAACTCGTTGCTGCAGATTCTTGAAGAGGGTCGTCTAACCGATGGCCAGGGTCGAGTGATCGACTTTAAGAACACCGTGATCATCATGACCACGAACCTTGGAACTCGCGACATTGCTCGCGGTGCCATGGGCTTTGCGATCGAGGGTGACGACGCCAACGACTACGAGCGCATGCGTGGCAAGGTGAACGAAGAACTGAAGAAGAACTTCAAGCCTGAGTTCCTCAACCGCGTTGACGAAACCATCGTGTTCCCTCAGCTAAAGCCTGCGGAACTAGAGCAGATCGTCGACCTGTTCATTGCCAAGCTAAGCCGCCGTTTGGAAGAGCGCGACATGACCATCGAGCTAACCCACGCTGCCAAGCAGGAGCTCATCAAGGTTGGATACGACCCAGCACTTGGTGCAAGACCACTTCGCAGAGCGGTTCAGCGCGAGATCGAAGACCGTCTGAGCGAGAAGATCATGCGCGGAGAACTATCGAACGCCAGCCACATCGTGGTTGACGTTACCGAAGGCGAGTTCGTTTTCGACACGAAGCAAAACGTTCCAAGTAGCATTTAGGAGTGACCACTTCTAAATTTCACGTTCGTCCAGCCACCGCGCTGGACGTTCGTGCTATCTCGGGCCTTCGCAAGCCGATCGAGGGAGACGGTCGAAAGCTTTTGAAACTCGAAATGGTTTCGCTGTTCGAAAAGATCCAGGGCTTCCTGGTTGTTGAAAACGAAGCCGGCGAAGTAATTGGTGCTGGCGCACTTCAGGTGATGTGGGAAGACCTCGCCGAGGTTCGCTCGCTAATCGTTCGCGACGACTACCGCGGCAAGGGGATTGGGCATCTAATCGTTGCCTCGCTGCTCGATAAGGCTAGAACGCTTGGAATCAAGAGGGTCTTTTGCCTTACCTTCGAGACCGAGTTCTTCGAAAAACACGGCTTCAAAGAAATTTCTGATGTTCCAGTTGATGAGGAAACTTACCAAGAGCTGATTCGTTCGTCTGACGATGGCATTGCAGAATTTCTTGATCTTGCCAGGGTGAAGGAAAACACCCTCGGCAACACCCGTATGTTGGCTTTGCTTTAGTAGCCTAATTTCCGTGAACCAAAGAGCAACTCAAGCGCAGATCTATCGTCGAAGACGAATCATTCTGCTTGCATTCGTTGCCCTGATTGGCTACCTTATTTACCTCGCAGTGGCGGCCATTGGTGCGATGTTTACCCCAAAGCCGGTCGTTGCCACTTCAAGTAACTGCAAGCCTGGAGTGGTTTCGGTAACAGCATTTGCTGGTGATGGAACCGACCACCTGACCGTGTTCGATGCCAAGACAAACCCTTTGGTTTGGTTCAGTGTCGTGAACACTGGAAAGAAGGCTTGCACTTTTAACGTTGGCCCTGCCGTTCAATTTTTTACTATCAAGAGCGGCGACCAACTGATTTGGACTTCGAAGCAGTGCAACCGCGTTGGATTGACCGATCAGCAGATGGTGTTGCAGCCGAACAAGGCAAAGCTCTCACCACCAAGCGAATGGTTGCGTGTTTATTCGAGCGGCGGCGGTTGCGGCAAGGGTCAGGCCCCGGCGCTGCCCGGTTCCTACACCCTCTCGGTTGAGGTTAACAAGGTGATGAGTTCGAACTACGAGCAGTTCGAAATTCAGTAATTACCAGTTGAGGGCTAGCGCTAGAGCGGCCTTCACCGAATGAACCGATGCATCGACGGTTCGAATAAATCCGAGCCTGGCCGCCTCGTTTTCACGGAGCTTGGTGTTGCTTACCTTTCGCACCTCTCCAGCCAGGCTGATTTCTCCGAAAGCAGCCAAGTTGTGAGCAACCGGCTTATCGGCAACCGCCGAGGCGATCGCCACAGCGATGGCAAGGTCGGCTGCCGGCTCAGTGAGTTTCACGCCGCCAACGGTTGAGACATAAACGTCGAGCTCACCAACGCGAACACCAGCACGTCGTTCGAGAACTGCCAAAATCATGGCAACGCGCGACGAGTCGACGCCGTTGGTTACGCGGCGAGGTTGAGGAGAAGATGACTTTACGACGAGTGCCTGCACCTCGGCGATGAGTGCTCGGCGACCTTCAACCGAAACGGTTACGCAAGTTCCCGAAACGGGAATCTCTGGGCGTGACAGGAACAGCCCAGACGGGTCTGGAACCTGAGCGATTCCTTCGCCGGTCATCTCAAAACAGCCAACTTCATCGGTTGGACCAAAGCGGTTTTTCTGGCTACGAACGAACCGAAGTGCTGTTTGGCGATCTCCCTCGAAGTGGCAAACAACATCGACAAGGTGTTCGAGCGCGCGAGGACCGGCAATGTTGCCATCTTTGGTTACGTGCCCCACCAGAATCACCGGAAGATTGTTCTCCTTGGCAACTCGAATAAGGTTCGAGGCAACTTCGCGAATTTGGCTAGGCATTCCGGCAGCCCCATCGATTTCTGCGTGAGCGATGGTTTGCACGGAGTCAACAATTAGCAACTGCGGAGAAACGGTTTCGATCTGACCGAGAACCGAGGCGAGATCTGTTTCGGAGGCCAGGTAGAGATTGTCGCTGAGTGCGCCGGTTCTCTCGGCGCGCAGGCGAATCTGCCCAACGGATTCTTCGCCTGAAACATAAAGAACGGTAAGCCCACGGGAAGCGGCCTTCGAGGCGACCTCGAGCAGAAGGGTTGATTTACCAACACCAGGTTCGCCTGATAGAAGAACCACGGCACCAGGGACCAATCCGCCACCGAGAACGCGGTCGAACTCTCCAACGCCGGTTGACCAAGCGGTTACCGCGTCGGTTGAAATTTGCGTGATCGGCCTGGCGGCCGATGAGCCTACGATCACCGCCGGCTTTAGCTGCTTTGCAACACCCAGACCGCGGGAGGCCGAACCACTGCCCTCCACCATCGAGTTCCATGCCTGACACTCGCCACACTGGCCAACCCACTTGCTGCTGACCCAACCACACTCGGCGCAGGTGAATTCAGACTTGGATTTAGTTGCCATGCATCCAAAACTACCAATCGGGACCGACACCCACGTTAACCTAAACTGAACTGGTGAAAATCAATCGCATCGCAATCCTTGGCTCAGGTTCCATGGGAACCGCCATCCTGTCCGGTCTCCTCGCATCGGGTTTCGACGCCAGCCAGGTGAACATCACCACCAAGAGCACCGAGAGCGCCAAGAGACTCGCCGATGAACTCGGTGTGAACGCGTTCGCGATTGACGAAAACGCGGAAGCCAACAAGATTGCCGTGCTCTCGGCAAACGTTGTTCTGGTTGCGGTGAAACCTGCCTACGTGAAGCAGGTTCTTGCAGAGGTCGCCGATTCTCTAAACAGCGACGCGATGGTGATTAGCGTTGCAGCTGGTGTCACCACCAAGTCGATGGAGGACGTGCTTCCAAAGACCGTGGCTGTTGTTCGCTCGATGCCAAACACCCCTGCAATCGTTGGCAGGGCGGTTACCGGAATCTCGACCGGCACCCGCGTTAGCGACGACCAGCTTGAAACCGCTCTTGAACTTTTTGAAACCGTTGGTCGCGTAGTGGTTTTGCCTGAAAGCCAAATCGATGCGCTGAGCACCATCTCTGGCTCTGGCCCTGCTTACGTTTTCTACCTGATCGAGCAGTTCACCGAGGCAGCAACTCGTATGGGATTCGGTGAAGACATCGCAGCCATGCTGGTTGAAGAAACCTTTGCCGGAGCAAGCGAGTTGCTAGCGGCCAGCGGTCAGGCTCCAGAGGTTTTACGCAAGCAAGTTACTAGCCCTAACGGAACGACGATGAGAGCCGTTGCAGTTCTCGAAGAAGTCAAGCTGGCAGACACCTTTACAAAGGCAACCGAGGCAGCGCTCGCGCGCGCCAAGGAGATTGCGGCAGAAAACTAGGCTGCGTCGATCTCGGCGATGAGCGCTTCGATCTTTGCCTTGATTTCATCACGGATTGGGCGAACCGAGTCGATTCCCTGCCCGGCCGGGTCATCCAATGTCCAGTCGAGGTAGTGCTTACCAGGGAAAACGGGGCAAACATCTCCGCAACCCATTGTGATGCAGTAGTCGCTGGCCTGAACGGCTTCGGTGGTTAGAACCTTTGGCTGGTTTGCCGAAATGTCGATTCCAACCTCTGCCATTGCTTCAACGGCAACAGGGTTCACAGCGTTGCCGGGTTGTGAACCAGCCGAGCGAACCTCAATGCGATCTCCGGCTAGAGCCTGAAGAAAACCGGCAGCCATCTGTGAGCGACCTGCGTTGTGAACGCATACGAAAAGTACCGAAGCTTTTTTATCCATAAGTCCAATTCTAAAAAAAAATGCGCCGACCAAATTGTTGGCCGGCGCATTAATTCAGAGAGTGTTTACTTCTTCTTAGATGCTGCCTTTTTTGCTGTGGCCTTTTTGGCAGCCGGAGCGAAAACAATCAGTAGCAGAACAGCGGCCATCAGACCAACAAGTTCGGCAAGGATTAGCACGGCGCCCTGGTTTGGAGCAAGACCGTTAAGCATCAAGCCGAAGGTAACGGCAGGGTTCGCCTGAGCGCCGGTAACGGTGAAGGTGGCGGCCGCGATGATCCAGGCGGTAACCGAATAAGGAATTGCCTCAGGCTTAGCGTGCTGAACCAGGGTTCCGATGAGCCAAACCAAACCGGCGGTGGCAACAACTTCACCGACGATGTAGTTGGTAGGAAGCGACTGGCCGAATGCGGTGAAGCCCTTTAGGGTACCGCCGGCAAGAACGCTACCAAGGTAGGCACCAAAAGCACCACCGGCAAGCTGAGCGGCAATGTATGCCAACAGGTCGCCAAGAGTGATTGCGCGTCGCGAGTAGAAGAACAGGGAAACCGCAGGGTTCAGGTGACCGCCAGAAACCGGTCCGGTGACCATGATCATTAGACCAAGAGTTAGTGCCAGGGCAACTACCTTGAACGGGCCAACACCGGCGGTGATTGCGGTTAGGAATACTGCAACGCCGAGAAATTCGGCGAGAGCCTTTTTAAGAAGTGGATTCATTTTTTCTCCAATTTAGGGTCGTAACAAGTATCCCAAAGTCACCGATTTTCGTGAGTATGCCGAACCCGCTAGACTTGAACAATCATTTTGCGAAGTTTTAACCGCAAGTTTTCTAAAGTGAGGTCCTAATGGGTTCCGTAATCAAGAAGCGCCGCAAGCGTATGTCGAAGAAGAAGCACCGCAAGTTGCTTCGTAAGACTCGTCACCAGCGTCGTAATAAGAAGTAAGCCTTCTATAAAAAAATCCCGTCAATCGCTTGGCGGGATTTTTTATTTCTGGCGGTTGGCTCTGAGGTCTCGGCGTTTGAAGTCGAGGATCTTCCAGCCGGCAGCCTTGGCGTATTTTTGCAGGGTGGCGTCTGGGTTTACTGCAACAGGGTGACCTACGCGCGAGAGCATGTAGAGATCGTTGTGACTGTCGCTGTAGGCATAGCTTCTGCGAAGCGAGATGTTGCGCTCGCGGGCCAGGGCGCGAACCGCCTTGGCTTTGGTCTTGCCGTGAAGTGGTCTGCCAACAAACTCCCCGGTCAATAGGCCGTCCTTTACCTCTAGAACGGTTCCGAGTGCTCCGGTTAGACCAAGTTGCTCAGCGATGTATTTGCCCATCTGCACCGGGGCAGCCGTGACGATCCAAACCTCACGACCGTTGCGAATGTGCTCCTGTGCAATGCGAACGGTTTCCGGCCACATCTTCGACTTCACGTATTCGTCCCAGGTAATACTTACGAGCGCTTCGAGGTCGGCGGCATTGTGACCAACCACAAGGCTCATTGCACGGTCTTCGATGTGGTCGAGCATCTTTGCACTCTCACCACGGGTGATGAATTTGAACTGCTGCCAAGCGAAGCGGTATAGCTCGCGGCGTTTCACGAACTTGCGCTCGAAGGCAGCCTTGGCAAAAAGGAAGCTCGAAGCACCGCGCAGAAGCGTATTGTCCAGGTCGAAGAACGCTGCTTCGATCTTTGCTGGCTTAGGCGGTGTTGGCACCCGTCAAGTTTAGAACCAGACCTAGGATGATGTGGTGAGTTCTGAAATTCGTCTAACCATTATTGGAAAGCCTGGTTGCCATCTCTGTGACGACGCAGAAGCGGTAATCAACGAAGTGACGTCCGAATTTGCTTCGGCAAACATCACCCTGGAACACAAAAATGTTCTCGAAGACGAGAAACTCTTCAAGAAGTATTCAGAGGAAATACCGGTGCTATTGATCAATGGCAAGGTTCATAATTACTGGCGAATTGACCCGGTTCGACTGCGCGAGGCGCTCTCAAAGTTAATCTAGATATCGTCTATACGGGTGTCTATACTTTAGGCATGCAGAAAACCCTCATGGTGAAACCTTTTATGAACGGCGGCAGCCAAGCCGTGCGCATTCCTGCTGAGTGCCGGTTTGACTCAGCCGAAATTTTTCTAACTTTTGACACCGAAACCGGAACCGTTACCCTCAACCGAGCAGGTTCTGAGGATTCAATTTCAGCCTTGCTCGATTCCTTCCTAGCGAATCCTATTCCTGGCGAAGATCACAACGAGTTTAAAAACCTCTGGCCAAAAGATGATTTCCGGAATCGAGTTCAGGCGTGAAATATCTGATCGACTCCGACATCTTGAGTTACGTCATAGCCGGCGATGAAACTACTATCGCCAATTTTAAGAAAAATCTCGGAGAAGAGCTTTGCATTTCGCCCATCACCACCCTCGAACAGTACTTCGGAATGGAAGCCGAAGGGTTCAGTGCTGACAAAGGAGTTCGCATTATGAAGCTCATGGAAAAACTGATTCCAATTCCATTCGACGAGCGCGCCGGTAGACAGGCCGGGATAGTCAGAAGCACTCTACAGAAGCAGGGAAAGAACCCTAATTCTTTAGATTCAATGCTGGCTGGTCACGCAATCGCGCTTGGAGCGACTCTAGTCACAAATAACACCAAAGACTTCAAGACCATCCCAGGTTTGAGGCTAGTGAACTGGGCCAAAAAACCTTAAGGCTCTAGACGGTTCGGTCCACGGAACAGGTAACCAACCTCGCGAATGTTTGGCTGGTGAAGCAGCAGCATGAGCACGCGAATCATTCCCATACCGAAACCACCGTGGGTAGGTGCTCCGTAGCGGAAGAAGTCGAGGTAGCTCTTTAGACCCTCTGGCTCGAGCCCCTTCTGCTTGGCCTGCTCGGTAAGAATGTCGATGCGGTGTTCGCGCTGAGCTCCAGTGGTGATTTCAACACCGCGGTAGATCAGGTCGTAGCTGTTGGTTAGAGCAGGGTTGTCTGCGTGACGCATGTGGTAGAACGGGCGCACTGTCGAAGGGTAGTCGGTTAGGAATACAAATTCGTGGCCAAACTTCTCGGCAACGTGTGCGGCAATCTGGCGCTCACCCTCAGGGTCCATGTCACCTCCGCGAACGATCTCGTGGCCGCGCTCCTTCACAATCTCGATGGCCTCAGCTAGCGGGATGCGAGGGAATGGAACGGTTGGAACAACAACATCAACGTCGAATAGACGCTTGATGTCTTCTCCGTGCTTTTCCTTCACGGCAGAAAGAGCGGTAACCATTAGCTGCTCGTGCATCTGCATGATGTCTTCGTGGCTGTCGATCCATGAAACTTCCATGTCAACCGAGATGAACTCGGTTGCGTGGCGGGAGGTGAACGAAGGGTCGGCGCGGAAAACTGGGCCAACTTCGAACATCCTGCCGAAGCCTGACATCATTGCCATCTGCTTGAAGAACTGAGGGCTCTGGGCTAGGTAAGCGTGGGTGTCGAAGTACTCGAGTTTGAAGAGTTCGGCGTTCGACTCCGATGGGCTGGACATTAGCTTCGGTGACTGAACCTCGATGAAGTCGTTTTCGTACCACCAGTTACGCCATGCGTGAAGAATCGTGGTCTGTACGCGGAAGGCAAGGTTCATTTCGCTTCGGCGAAGGTCCAGGAATCTCCAGTCGAGACGCTTGTCGATGCTGGTGTCGTCGGCGATAGGGGTTTCTGGGTCGGCAAGGCTGACCACTTCGAGGTGCTCGAGCTGAATCTCAAGGCCACCAAGCTTCACGCGCTCGTCGTGAACCAGACGGCCGGTGATCCAAACGAACGAGCCGTTGGTTAGGCCAGAAACGGTTGCAGCAAGTGCGTCGTCGAGATCTGGTTCGTCGTTGACTACTGGGCGAGGGTAGGTAACCTGCACGTCGCCGGTTTCGTCGCGGACAATCACGAATTGGATGCGCTTTTGATCGCGTAGTTTCTCAACCCAACCACCAACGGTAATTGGCCCGTCGGCGTGGGCAGCGAGGTCTTTAACGAGGGTGCGTTCGCGCATGGTTTCCTGCTTTCGTGAAGCCTGAGAATGGGCTGATTGCCCAGAAGACACTAGTTTAGCGGAGGGTAGAATATCCCTATGCCCGCCACCCAAGTTCATCTGGTGCGTCACGGCGAGGTTTTCAACCCCGATGGCGTGCTCTATGGCCGTTTGCCGAATTTTCGGTTGAGCGATGCGGGTGTTTCCGGAGCGGCTAAGGCAGCTAAAAACTTACAGAGTGCAGGCGTGCAGGTTTCCAAGTTGGTAGTTTCACCACTTGAACGAACCAGACAGTCGGCAGAGCCAATTTCGAAACTGTTTGAAATCGATCCGGTCATCGATGAGCGAATTATCGAACCGTATAACTTCTTCGAGGGTAAAAAGGTTACGGCGAGCAGCGTGCTACTGAAGCCGAACCTTTGGTTCAAACTTCGCAACCCAATGGAACCTAGCTGGGGAGAACCTTTCGCCGCCATTGCGTCTCGAATGAACGAGGCGATCATTGAGGCAGCCGAATCCGTTGACAGCGGCGATGTTGTTTTCGTCACGCACCAGCTGCCGATTTGGGTGACTCACCTGGCATCCAAAGGAAAGCCGCTGGCGCACCTTCCGAACCGTCGTCGTTGTTCAACATCGAGCATCACAAGTTTTAACTACGATTCAGGCAAACTGACCGAGATTGGATACACGGTAGCCGCATGAGAAAACTGACCGCAGTACTGTTGGCTGCCACATTTGCATTTACCCTTAGCGGCTGCAGCTCCGACCCGCTGGCCGCGCAGTTCAGAACCGGTGACCAGAAGAACTACATCTCCGGCGACGGCGCTGTGAGTGAATTCAAAAACAGCAAGATCACCGGAGCGGCATGGACCGAAGTCACCTTCGACGGCCAAACAATTTCCAGTAAGGATCTTTTAGGTCACGTCACCGTGCTCAACTTTTGGTATGCCGGCTGCGCTCCTTGCCGTGCCGAGGTTGGCGACGTAATCAAGATCGTGAACGACTATCAGGCCAAGGGCGTCTATGTGGTTGGAGTGAACGTTCGCGACACCGCCGACACCGCTGCTGCTTTCGCAAGAACCCACAAGCTCAACTACCCTTCTGTGCTAGACAACGACTCTGGTGCTGTGGTTCAGGCATACACCGGAGTGGTTTCTCCTTCCGCGGTTCCAACCACTCTGGTGATTAACGCCGCCGGCAAGGTCACCGCTCGAGTGCTCGGCCGCTTCGAGCCTTCAACGCTTCGCGCGCTAATCGATACCGCGATTAAGGGATAACTTGCAGGGAATCGTTCTTGATGGGTCGCTTCTGGTGGCACTGCCGCTGGCGCTGCTCGCAGGACTGGTTTCTTTCCTTTCTCCTTGCGTTCTTCCTCTTGTTCCCGGCTACCTTGGCTTTCTCGGCGGCGTCGCGGCTACCCGTCGCAGGTTAATCCTTGGCTCAGTTTTGTTTGTGCTCGGTTTCGGAACGGTCTTTGTTGGCTTAGGCATTTTGGCGGGAAGCCTCGGGCTTGCGATAAGCGCAAATTCGTCCCTGATGATCTGGGTGCAACGGATTCTCGGAGTCGTAGTTGCGGTTCTTGGTTTGGTGCTCGTTGGTCAGGTTTCGTTTTTCCAGAACACACTTCGTTTCAATGTGCCAAAGGGTCTCGGGCTTTGGGGCGCCCTGCTACTTGGGCTTGCCTTCGGCCTCGGCTGGACTCCGTGTATTGGCCCAACCCTTTCGGCCGTGTTGGCTCTTTCGCTAGACCAGGCAAGTGCCGGACGCGGTCTGGCGTTGGCCATCGCGTTCACCATCGGTATCGGTCTGCCGTTTGTTTTATTGGCTTCCGGCTTTGGTTGGGCAACAACCTCTGTTGGTTTCGTAAAGCGTCACATCCGTGGCTTCAACCTGTTCGGTGGTTCGCTGCTAATCGTCCTCGGTGTGCTCATGGCAACCGGGCTTTGGCAGTTTCTCATTGGCAAACTTCAGGAGGTGACCAGTGTCTTCGTCCCTGCAATCTAACGTTTCACACGGCGACGAGATTCGTTCCCCAAAGCTAGGGTTTGGTGGTTGGATGCGCTGGATTTGGTCGCAGATCACCAGCATGCGCACGGCACTTCTGCTTCTGCTTCTGCTTGCGGTCGCCGCCATTCCTGGTTCGATACTTCCGCAGCGTTCCGCCGACCCAAACGGTGTCACGACCTACTTCCAGAACAACCCGCAATCGGCGCCTATTCTCGACAAGTTCCAGCTGTTCGATGTGTATACCTCGTCGTGGTTCTCCTCCATCTATCTCCTGCTATTCATCTCGCTTGTTGGCTGTGTAATTCCACGCATTCGTCACCACTGGGACGCATTAGTTTCAGAGCCAATTGACATTCCAAGAAGTCTCGCCAGATTCCCTGCAAAAAAGACAGTTTCCAGTCGCAAGGCTGATGCTCTTGAGCTAGTTGGATCGACTCTCAAACGCAAACGCTTCAGAGTGAAGCTAACCCCAACAGGGATCAGCGCGGAAAAGGGTTACCTTCGAGAAACCGGCAACCTGCTGTTCCACGTTTCACTTCTCGGTGTGCTGGTTTCGGTTGCCGTCGGTGGTGCCACAAGCTTCTCCGGTCAGCGCGTCTTGGTCGAGGGAGACACCTTCGTGAACAACCTCGCCGGCTACGATTCGTTCTCGCCAGGTGCCTGGTTCAAGAGCGAAAGTCTGGTTCCATTCAGCGTAAAGCTCGATCGTTTCCAGGCAATCTTCGATTTGAAGAACACCACCAACGTTGGTACTCCACTCGACTTCCGCGCCTACGTATCTGTTAAGGACAGCGCTAATGCCGTTTCCAAGAATTCGCTGATTCGGGTGAACTACCCGCTTGAGGTTCCAGGAGCAAACATCTATTTGACCGGTAACGGTTACGCCCCGGTTCTAACCTTTAAAGACGCCGACGGCAATGTTTCATTCTCCGGACCGGTCATCTACATGCCGCAGGACAATAACTACACCTCTCTAGGTGTCATCAAGAATGCAGACGCTAAGCCCGCCCAGTACGGCGTGCTCTCTTTCTTCTATCCAACCGCCGCAAAGCTCACCACCGGAGCGCTAACTTCGAGCTACCCGGCTCCGGTGAACCCGCTGGTTTCGATGAACGTTTACGTGGGTAACCTCGGCCTCGACTCCGGTATCCCGTCGAACGCATTCCAGCTTGCGGTACACGGACTAAAGCAGGTTGCCGGAGGTAAGTCTGGAACCAAGGCTCTGGTTTTAGACACCATTGGTCAAACCATTGCCCTACCAAACGGTCTTGGAACTGTTACCTGGGACGGCCTAAAGCGTTATGCATCGCTCGACATCGACTACAACCCAGCGCAAGGTTGGGTCTTCGGTTTCGCGCTCGCGGCGTTCCTAGGGTTGGCGGCGTCGCTGCTGATCCCACGTAGGCGAGTGTTCGTAAAGAAGACCGAAACCGGTTTGGAGTTAGCGGCAATGGCCAAAAACGACGACCCTAAACTTGACTCGATTTTGGAGAGCCTCACCGAAAGCCTTAAGGTAAAGAAGAAATGACTTCAGTTGTTCTAAACCCAATCCTCGACGGATATGCCCTCTACGCAATCTATGGCGCGATGGCGCTTTACACGGTTGCCTTTCTTCTCTTTGTTTGGCACCTTTCTCGCCTGTCTGCCAAGGGAAAGAAGATTCAGGCAACTGCTCTGCCAATTCAGCGTGCAGCTCTCGGAATCTTGATTGCCGCTGCGGCAATCCACGGAGCCGGAGCGGTTATGCGCGGCATCGCGGCCTCGCGAGTTCCTTGGGCAAACATGTACGAATTCTCGATCAGCGGTTCATTCATGATTGTCGCGATTTTCCTTTGCGCCTGGTTTGTTCGCGAGATTCGAGTCATCGCCGTCTTGGTCAGTGGTTTCGCACTTCTTGTGCTCGGTGCGGCAACCACGGTTTTCTATGTGAAGGTCAAGACTCTAATGCCGGCACTTCAGAGCTACTGGCTGGTAATTCACGTGACCGTTGCCGTTCTCGCGACCGCATTCTTCAACATTGCGGCAGCGCTCGCGGTTGCCTACATTCTTAGAAGCTGGGGATGGCTCGGTAAGTCCAAGCTTCCAATCGCTCAGCTAGCAAAGCGCGTTCTGTCAGTGTTCCCTGAAACCAAAAAGCTCGAGCTGTTGAGCTATCGCTTCAACATCATTGGCTTCATCCTCTGGACATTCACACTTGCGGCTGGCGCCATCTGGGCCGAACGCGCCTGGCACCGTTTCTGGGGTTGGGACACTAAAGAGGTTTGGACCTTCATCATCTGGGTAATCTACGCCGGCTACCTTCACGCAACCTCAACCAGAGGCTGGACCGGCGTTCGCGCCGCTTGGCTTTCGCTGGTTGGTTTCGC
>Ga0228701_1001876_pt1 | contig 13491 bp, 12 predicted proteins | sample McNCre117_Aug_MG_2_FD_178017 | JGI IMG/M metagenome (GOLD analysis project Ga0228701, IMG submission 178017) | Freshwater microbial communities from McNutts Creek, Athens, Georgia, United States - 11-17_Aug_MG | ecosystem: Environmental > Aquatic > Freshwater > Creek | place: USA: Georgia...
TACTTTGCTTGGCTATGCTTGGAAATACCCATGGATGACCATAGTTTTTCGCAGCACTGCTTAGGTGGTTGGCACCGATGAATCAGTGGCTACTCGTTGCCGTTGGCATCGTTCTCACCTTCGGCTCGGCCCTTTTTGTGGCCAGTGAATTCAGCCTGGTAAATCTAGAACGCAACGACCTTGAGTCGCGCAGTCAGCGTGGCGAAAAGGGTCTCTCCAACTCCATCCGTGCCCTAAAGCAGACTCGCACCCACCTCTCGGGTGCTCAGTTGGGCATCACGCTCACCACCATGCTCACCGGTTTCATCGCCGAACCGGCGTTGGAACAGCTGCTGCACCCGGCGCTAACTGGGTTAGGTCTAACCGATTCGGCCGAGAAGACCACCGCTGCAATTCTCACCATGGTGATCGCCACGCTTTTCTCGTCGCTCATCGGCGAACTGATTCCCAAGAAGTTGGCGCTTACCCACCCGCTCGAGGTCAACAAGGCCGTAATCCCATTCCAAATGGCATTCAGTTGGGTCTTTGCCATCATGATCAAAGGCCTGATGGCCATCGGAAACGCAGCAGTGCGAGCCCTGGGCATTGAGCCTCGCGAGGAACTATCTAGCAGCCGAACCGCAGATGAGCTGGCCAGCCTGGTTCGTCGCGCCGCCAGCCTTGGAGCCCTAGACCACCAGACTGCCACCCTCATCACCAAGACGCTTACCCTCAACCAGCTTGAAGCCGCCGACATCATGACCCCGCGTCCGCGCATGCACGTGATCGACCGCGATGCCTCGGTAGCAAGCGTCATCGAACTCTGCAACAAAACCGGCCACAGCCGTTTTCCAGTCACCGATGGATCGTCCGACGAGATCATCGGCCTGGTGCATGTTAAGCAGGCCGCCTCGGTGCCACGTGCCAAGCGTCACGAGGTTCCGGTTAGTGCAATCACCGTTGAGGCCGAACGCGTGCCGGAAACCATGTCACTGGAAAACCTGATGGGTCTGCTGCGTTCCAAGAGTCTGCAGCTGGCCATCGTGGTGGACGAATATGGCGGCACAGCTGGCCTGGCAACCCTGGAGGACCTCATCGAGGAGCTGGTTGGCGAACTAGCCGACGAGCACGACCGGACCAAGGTTGGTGTTCGCCGTGGCGGCGCCGGAAGCATCCTGGTTCCCGGTCTCATGCGCCCGGACGAACTCAAGGAGTTTGCCGTCAAGATTCCGGAAAGTGGTGCCTACGAGACCGTGGGCGGTTACCTCATGAGCACGCTTGGCAAGATTCCGCAGGTTGGCGACGAAGTCGAGATTGAGGGCGGAACCCTCAAGGTGGAGCGCATGGATGGTCGTCGCGTGGATCGTGTTCGATTCACTCCAGACTCGATTCCGGGAGTAACGGAGGCCGCAAATGGCTAATGCCTGGATGGGTCTGCTCTGGTTTGCCCTCATGTTGGTCGGAAACGCATTCTTCGTGGCCGCCGAGTTTGCCCTGATTTCGGCCAAGCGTGCCCAGATCGAGCCGCTGGCCGAGTCTGGAAGTGCACCGGCCAAGATCACGCTTCGTGCCATGGAGCGCGTGCCAATCATGCTGGCAACCAGCCAGATTGGTGTCACCGTATTTTCGCTGGGCATCCTGCTGATCGCCGAGCCATCAATCCACACGCTGTTGCATGAGCCGCTTCTGGCCATCGGCCTGGGCCCTGCTACCGCCGATGCGGTGACCATCGTTGTTGCCCTGGTTTTGGTGGCCTCGTTCCACGTCATCCTGGGTGAGCTCATTCCAAAACAGATCACCTTCGCCATCCCAGAGCGCATGGCTTTGATTCTCGTGCCGCTGCTGTACGGCCTGGCCATGGCACTTCGCCCAATCGTTTGGACCCTAAACGCGGTTGCCAACCTGCTGCTGCGCGCCTTCGGTGTGATCCCTCGAGACTCGGCTAACACCGCATACACACTGGACCAGGTGGAAGACATAGTCGAGCACTCAACTCGCGAGGGCGTGCTCTCCGACTACAGCGGTGCCATCTCCAACACCTTCGAATTCACCGAAAAGCAGGTGAAGGACATCGTGGTTCCGCTCACCAAGGTTGTTTTCCTTCCCACCGATGTGACTCCCGAGCGCGTGGAGGAGGCCGTGAAGGACCACGGCTTCAGCCGCTATCCGCTGGTTTCAAACGAGGGTGAGCTAACCGGCTACCTGCACATCAAGGACGTGCTGGAGTTGGACGACGACGAGTATCAGGAGCCGTTCCCACCAAAGCGTGTGCGCTCGCTGATCAGCCTGGCAACCAGCACCGAGCTTGAAGACGCGCTTGCCGGCATGCGTCGCGGCGGACAGCACCTTGCCAAGGCTGTTGACTCCGATGGCCTGGTGGCCGGAATCATCTTCTTAGAAGACATCTTGGAAGAGCTGGTCGGCGAGGTATCCGACGCCACCAGACGACTGTAGCGTCTGGCTTTTAGCCCCTAGAGGTCGAAATTGGCCCGCGCGTATGGGCGAGGCCAGTACTCCAACTTTTCACCCAGCTGATGGGCGGCCTGGGCTGGCCAGAATGGGTCGGCCAGCGCTGCACGCGCAATCGAAACCACCGAAATCTGACCATTGGCCAAGATGGCTTCAGCCTGCTGCGCGGTGGTGATCTGACCAACCGCGCCAACCGGACTGCCACTGTGTTCTGCCACGTATTCGGCCAGTGGAACCTGGTAGCCAGGGCCAACCGGAATGTGAACGCCCGGAATCAAGCCACCGGAAGAAATATCGAAGAAGTCGGCTCCGGCTTCGTCACACCACTTGGCAATCTGCGCTGTCTGCTCTACGGTTAGGCCGTCTTCGCGGTAATCGGTGGCGCTGAAGCGAACCATCACCGGATAGTGCGAACCAACCTCGGCACGGATGCCGGCAACAACCTCAAGCAGCAGGCGGGCGCGGTTTTCAAGCGAGCCACCAAACTGATCGGTGCGGGTGTTGGTGATGGGGGAGAGGAACTGGTGGATCAGGTAGCCGTGGGCGGCGTGGATCTGCACGCCATCGAATCCGGCGGCAACCGCATTGCGGGCTCCGGCAACGAACGCGGCCACGATGGCAGGAACCTCATCGGTGGTTAGAGCACGAGGAGCAGCATAGCCAGGGAAAGCCACATCGGTTGAGCTGACAGCTTCCCAGCCGCCATCAGCGATGGCAACCGAACCTGATTCGTAGCCTGGCCAACCGCGGTTGGTGCTGGCCTTGCGGCCGGCGTGGGCAAGCTGAATGGCAATCTTGGCTCCGCGGGAGTGAACACCGTCGGTGACCTTCTTCCAGGCCGAAACCTGGTCTTCGTTGTAGATGCCTGGGCACCAAGGGCTGATGCGTCCCTCGGCGGTAACGCCGGTTGCCTCAGCGATGATGAGGCCAGCGCCACCGTTTGCAAAGGTGTTGTGGTGCACGTAGTGGAAGTCTCCAACGATGCCGTCGCGGTTGTCGCAGGCATACATGCACATCGGGGCAATCCAGATGCGGTTGCGGAATTCGACGGAGCGAATCTTGATAGGGGTGAAAAGCTTTGACACAACTGCTCCTGATTACCTGGGTTACTTCTCTCAGCCTAATCGCGCGGCAAAGTATTCCCGGCTGCACTTTGAGTTCAGGTTGGCGGGTCAATTGCAGTTGCTTAGCGGGCATTCTGGGCTAGCGTGGAGGCATGGAGATCCCAGCCGTCTTGCGCCTACTGATGCCGCTTCCGGCTGCGGGCGACAACAAATACAGTCGGGGCACAGTTGGTTTTGTAACTGGTTCAAACGAGTATCCGGGCGCTGCAATCCTTGGCATCTCCGCCGCCCAGCAGGCTGGCATCGGCATGATCCGCTTTCAGGGGCCGGCCAGGGTTTCCGATTTGGTTCTGGTCAACCACCCAGAGGTTATTGTCACCCAGGAAATTTCCAATACCGCCCGAGCTCAGGCCTGGGTGCTTGGTTCGGGTATCAACCCCAAGGATGAGGCGCGTGCCAACGATCTGCGGGCAATCTTCAGAGAACCGCTGCTTGCCGTGGTGGATGCCGGGGCCCTGAGTGTCCTTGATTTCTCGCGACTGCAAGACTCCAGCCTCCTGCTAACCCCGCATCATGGCGAGGCCATGGGGTTACTCAACCGATATGCCGGTGAGGTGCGCTGGTTCCCCGAGCGCTTCGACGACCCTGATTACCGCAAGCGGGCGGCCGTGACACTAGCCGAACTGACTGGGCAAACTGTTTTGCTCAAGGGCAGCGTCACCCTAGTTGCCAATTCACACGGCGAACTGCTTGAAGTTGGACCCAACTCGCCGTTGCTGGCAACCGCAGGCACAGGTGACGTCCTGGCTGGACTCCTCGGAGCAATCGCGGCTCAGAATTCTGAGTTGGCTAGAGGCTCGTGGATGGATATCGCACACCTGGGAATCGCTCTGCATTCTCGGGCTGCCGAAATAGCAGCTCAAACAGCAACACCAACGGCCAGTTTGGTGGCTTCAGCGCTTTATCAGGCAATCAATGAATTGTTGAGGTCATGATCCCACTGCTCAAGCGCCTGGCTTTGGCACGCCCAACGGTTGTCGTCGCCTTTATCATGGCCCACCTCTACCTGATCTGGACCGGCCTCAAGGGCCTGGGTTGGCCGATGGGCGACATCATCTTTGCCTATCACCCGTGGGCAATCGAGATGTTCAAGACCCACAGCTTTATGGGTTTGACGGTGCCCTGGGTATATCCGTACCCAAACTTGCTATTCGTTTTGCTGCCGGCATACTTCGGCCCCAACTATCAGCACAACTGGCTTTTCATGACCGGCGCCATCGAACTGGCCGCGCTATTCGTGCTGCTTTTCTGGCCAAAGAAGTACGACAAGGCTCGCGTAGTTGCCGGCTGGGCCTGGATCATGGCTCAGTTGCTGCTTGGTCCGGTGTCAATCAGCCGCCTCGACACCATTTCGGTGGCCGTTGCCGTGGTTGGTCTGGTTGCCTGGCTGCGCGCTAAGCCCGAGGTTGCCGCGATCTGGTTTGCAATTGCAACCTGGATCAAGGTCTGGCCAATCACCATCTTGATGGCCACGGTTGCGGAGGCCAGAAAGTGGCGTCCAGCCGCTATCGCAGGTTTGGCAACTGGTTTGCTGGTGCTGGTAGCCGGACTAATCGTTGGCGGCGCGCACAACTCGCTTTCGTTTGTCCTCGAACAAACTGGTCGTGGCATCCAGATTGAATCTCCCTGGGCGGTGCCTTGGCTGTGGGGCAGAATCTTCAAGTGGCCAGACACCGGCCCCTACTATTCAACAGCCCTCCAGACCTTCCAAGTTCGAGGCGTGGGAGTGATGCAGGTTGCAGCGCTACTTGGCCCACTCATGTACCTGGCCTTAGCCATCACCATCTTTATGGGCTGGTTTGTAATCCGTCGCGGCGATGTGGAAGACACCTTCCGCCGCAACGAGGTGTTTGCCTGGACCGTTCTTACCGCCATCCTGGACATGATCGTCTTCAACAAGGTGGGTTCGCCGCAGTACTACTGCTGGCTGATCATCCCGGTCATTCTGGGCAACATCGAACGAGTTCCAAACTGGAAGATCGTCACCATCTGGCTTGGGCTGATCTTTGGCATAACCGGGTTGATCTACCCAATCATCTACGACCACATTTTGTCTTCGCAGCCCTGGGCAACAGGAGTGCTAACCATTCGCGATGCGCTGGTTGTCTTGCTGCTGATCTTCAGCAATGTGCGATTGTTTGAGCTGGCTTCGTTCCACCTCAGGGGCAAGAAGTCGGTTAGCTAAGAGCTTCAGCCCCAAACTTGCAAAAGTGCTTTGACTAGCCCTCAAGTAGCGTAGTAAGCAGCGGCCCAACGATTTCGCGCTCGATGAGGAAGCCGTCGTGACCATAGGCAGACTCAATCACCTGTAGTCCGCCACCGACAACCTCACACTGCAGGTTCTGAGCAATTACAGCCTGTCCAGTTAGCGGGAAGAGTCGGTCCGAATCGATTCCGGCAATGAGGGTGCGAACCTTGATCTGGCCAAGCGCCTCAGCCAACGAGCCGCGTCCACGCGAGACATCGTGAGAGTTCATAGCATTTACCAGCGTGATATAAGAGTTGGCATCAAAGCGACGGGTGAACTTGTTGCCGTGGAAATCAAGGTAAGACTCAACCGCAAAGCGTCCGCCGCCACCCAGCGGGTTCACCGATGACTGCCAGCTGCGCTCGAAGCGCTCGTTCAGCTCGTTAGGGGAGCGGTAGTTGAGTAGGGCCATGCGGCGCGCCAAAGCCAGCCCACGGTGTGGTCCCTGTCCGGCACGAGCCTCGTAGTAGGCGCCATCCTTGAAGGCTGGGTCGGTCTTAATGGCCTCAATCTGCACGCAGTTGAGCGCAATCTGGTCTGCGGTTGAAATCGGTGGAGCAGCAATGACGGCCAGGTTTCGAAGCAGATCAGGGAACATCACGGCCCACTCCAGTGCCTGCATGCCACCCATCGAGCCACCGATTACCGCGTGCCACTGGCTGATGCCAAGCGCATCGGCGAAGAGCTTCTGGGCATTCACCTGATCGCGAATGCTGAGGAATGGGAAACGGGCACCGTACTCGTGTCCGTGGGAGTCTAATGAGGACGGACCGGTAGAGCCCTGACAGCCACCAAGCATGTTAGGGGCCACCACAAACCACTTATCGGTGTCTACGGCCAGGCCTGGTCCAATGATGCCGTTCCACCAGCCCTCGGTTGGGTGTGCCTTAGACGAGCCACCGATGGCGTGCGAGTCGCCCGTTAGGGCGTGCAGAATGAGCACGGCATTGCTGCCGTCCTCGTTGCGGGTTCCCCAAGTTTCGTAGGCGATTTTGGCGCCGTGAAGTTCGCGTCCGCTTTCTAGGTGCAGATTTGCGATTGGCATCAGCTCGCGGTCGCCCAGTGGGTCGCCGTCGCGCCAGGCACCCGAAGCAGGAGGACGCCCAATTAGCTGACGGCTCATCTCATCGGTGATAAACGCCGATGGGACTGTGTCTTCTGGGGTCTGAAACTCCATGCGAGTTTGATGCCTTACTTGGTGGGAAGCGGTAACGCACCAAGCCTGAAACAGCAGATGCAATGCTTCGATGTTAGCAATTGGCCCCCGTTTGCCACCACCTAGGCTTGAGTTATGTGGTTCGAGCAGATGCATCCTCAGTGGCAGTTGGCCCTGTCGGCGCATAAATCTCACCTGCACCAACTAGAAGTTGAACTGGCCGGTGAACCCGGTCTGGCACCGCAATCCAACCTTGTAATGGCGTCGTTCAGCGTTGCTCCAGCCGATGTGCGGGTGCTGATCCTGGGGCAGGATCCTTACCCAACCTCGGGAGTTGCAGTTGGGCGCGCCTTCGCTGTTTCACTGGATACCAAACCGTTGCCGGCCAGTCTTCGCAACATTTTCAACGAATTGGTCACTGATGTGGGTGGAGCTTTGCCTTCGGTGGATTTGGCCGGTTGGCAGCAGCAGGGTGTCATGTTGCTGAACCGACACCTAACCACCATTGCAGGCACTGCGGGCGCCCATTTCGATGCAGGTTGGCAGGTAATCACCGATGCGGCCATCAGGCACCTGCTCGCTCTTGGAAACCCGATTGTGCTGGTGCTCTGGGGTGCGCAGGCGAAAAGCATCAAGAAGACTTTGGGGCAGGCGCTCGCCGATGCGGCCAGTCACGTTGTCATCGTAGAGAGCCCACATCCCAGCCCGCTTTCGGCTCACCGTGGTTTCTTTGGCAGCAAGCCGTTCAGCGCAGTAAACCGCCACCTGCTCAATCTGGGGCAGCAACCGATAAATTGGAATCGGTAGGAGGCCACCTTGGCACTAGATTCAGAAACCCGTTGGCGACTAGCTCGCAAGGCCAAAGCCACGCCGGTGGAGCCCGAGGGCGACCCGGTAATCAGGCAGGCCAACGAATCCGACATGCCCCAGGTGCTGGAGATTTACAACTACTACATCAAGAACAGCGTGGTCACCTTCGACATCGACACAATGCGCCTGGGCGACTGGCTAGAGAAGTTCCGCTGGATTCAGGGTTTGGCTCTCCCTTTCCTGGTGTGTGTCAGTCCATCGGGGCAGATTCTAGGCTTCGCCTATGTTGCACCCTGGCGTCAGAAGGCTGCCTTCAAGCGCACCGTGGAAGACAGCATCTACCTGAGGCCCGCTGCCATGGGCAAGCGTCTGGGTACCAGGCTCATGGAGGCACTGCTGGATGAGGCCAAAAAGGCCGGTGTCAAAGAGGTGGTTGCCGTCATTTCAGACAAGGGCGCCGAATCTTCCATACAGCTACACGAGCGATTTGGCTTTACCCACCAGGGGCACCTTGGCAAGGTAGGTTTCAAGTTTGGCCGTTGGCTGGGCACGGTGCTGCTACAAAAGACTCTCTGAGTCTGAATGTCTCTTGTGAAAATGGGGGTAAACGCTACTTCTAGCACCCCATTTTGCAAGTAAATAGATACCGTTGAACGGTGAAGCATTTTCAGCGCGGAATCCTTGCGTCCTTGACAGTGGCCGCCCTCTCAGTGGTGGCCTCTATAGCTCCAATGTCGGCGCAGGCCAGTTCGATGCCGGTTTCGATACCAGCCGACGGGGCAGCCGTGGGCCTCAATCTTCACTACCGCGCCGGCACAATCGCTACCACCCAGCGATTCAACATTTCGGCTCAGCTGGCTAATCTCGGAATCCACGTAACCAGCGACCGCCCCTTGGGCACCGGTTGGCACGCGCTTACCTTCCAGACTCCAACCACAACAGATCAGGCACTGCTTGCCCTCAAGTTGGCTACCGCCAACCCTGCCGTCATATCTGGTGGCATCGATCGATTCACCAGAAGCGCCGCAGCTCTAAACCACACTCCTTCGCAGTTAGCAGCCCCTTCGGTTGCTACCACTGCGGCACCACTTGGTGGCGCCTATGTTGGAACCACCAAGACTGCCGCCTTCAAGCCTGCCTCGGCTCCTGCATCGGTCACAGTCAACGATGGCTTCAGTGCAGCAGACCCAAACACCGCGGCGGTAACCGCCAAGTGGAAAAAGCCGGTTTTGCTCAACGGCGGCACCATTTCCGGCTATCAGGCTCAGGCCAGCTTCGATGGGGGCAAGACCATCAGTAATCAGCTGATCTCGCTCACTCCAAGCCAGACCCGCACAACCATCAACAATGGCCTAACAGCAGGCGCACCGGTGAGCATCCGTGTTGCGGCCATCACCAAGTACCGTGGCGTCTCCAAGGTTGGTGCCTACAGCGCTTGGAAGAGTGCAACCCCAACAACGCTCCCGGTTGCCCCAACCTTCAGCACACTTGCCTTGGCATCTGCCACTCAAAAGCCAAGTTGGTTGGCATATTCCTTGGCAGATGCGGGTGGCTTGCCGGTTACCTTTACCGCCACAGCTTCCGCGGTTGGCCAAAACGATGTGGTTTGCAAGAGCACAACCACCACCTGTAACTTTGCGGGCCTTACGCCTGGCATCACCTACACCGTCAAGGTATTCGCCTCCAACGTTCATGGCAGCAGTAAGGCCGTCGGAGCCTTCCAGGTAACCGACCCGCTTTACAAGCAGCAGTGGGCGCTCAATAGCAAATACGGCATCAACATCGAATCGGCCTGGCAGCACACTCACGGCACCTCAAACGTCACCGTAGCCGTGCTGGACAGTGGCATTTCGGCCCACCCAGACCTAGATTCGCAGGTCTGGCGCAACACCGATGGCACTGTCTACGGCTATAACTTCGTCACCAAGACCTCAGACCCAACCGGCCCAGGTTGCAGTGCCAACCCAACAGACCCAAACAGTGCCAACGAATGGCACGGCACCCACGTTTCGGGCATCATTGCGGCTGCTGCCAACGATCAGGGCGTTGTGGGGGTAGCGCCGGGCGTCAAGCTTTTAGAGGTAAAGGTCATGGGTAGCAACGGCGGCTCTAGCGCCGACCTAATCGCTGGCCTCAACTGGGCTTCGGGACGAGACATCCCTACCTCCAATGCCTGTGGTGTGATTGCCAAGAACCTGCACCCAGCTCAGGTCATGAACCTTTCGCTTGGTAATGCCAACGGCTCCTGCGACACCGGAACCACCTCGGTGCTCGGTGCCATCAAGGACATGGGCATCACCGTTGTCACCGCAGCCGGAAACGATTCCTACGAGGCAGCAATCTCCTACCCGGGTAACTGCTTCCCAACCATCAACGTGGCAGCCTCAACCTACGATGGCAAGATTGCCAGCTACAGCAACTTCGGAGTGGGCGTGGATATCGCTGCGCCGGGTGGAGACCAAACTGTACCGGCCGACTTACCTGCGGGGGATACCAGCGGAATCCTCAGCACATGGAACACCGGAGGCGAGAACCTTGCCTCAAATGCGCCTCCAGCGCTGGCTGCCACCCCCACCTACAAGGATGAGATGGGTACCAGCATGGCGGCACCGATGGTTGCCGGTGTGGTTGCTTTGCTCTATTCGGTGAAGCCAAACATCAACTTCGACCAGGTCTGGCATGCGCTTAGTGACGCCGGTAACTACACGCCGTTCCCAGCGGTGAAATCTGTCCTCAACAATGGAAATCTTTCGGTGGACTGTTCCACCGCTGTTCCAAACACGCGCACCGGCTGTGGCATTGGCATTGTCAATGCAGGTGCTGCTGTTGATGCTGCCAGCAAGATGAACTAGGCACGCAGGCAAAACAATAGCCAAGGCTGGCCAAGGCAGATCCGGCCCCGCACCTAAACCCCGCTTAAATGCGAAATAGCCCTGATAAATCAGGGCTATTTCTACTTGGTGCGGAAGGTGGGACTTGAACCCACACGTCTCTCGACACAGGAACCTAAATCCAGCGCGTCTGCCATTTCGCCACTCCCGCAACCCATAAAGCATACCTGAATTTGTGGATAACTTTTTAACCTTCCCGCCAAAAACTGAAATCGTTGGTTTCGAATGGAGGGGAAATGTCACTAATTCAGGATTTAACCAGGGGTGCCCGCGAGCTTTTGGTGGAGGACCGAGACCGCTCGCCACAGTCTGCAATCGACCAATTGTTTGATTCCATGGCTCTCGAAGGCCATCAAATCGGGGATGAGACGGTTGTTCGAGCCTCTGCCCTTCGACAGCTCAGTGGCTTCGGCGTGTTGCAACCATTCATCGAAGATCGTGACATCGAAGAGATTTGGATAAATCGGCCTAACCAGCTTTTTGTGGCCAGAGGCTCGAAAGTTGAAACCCTCGAAATAAACCTCAGCGAAGAGGACCTGCGCACCATAGTGCTGCGGATGCTTCGCAACAGTGGCCGCCGAATCGACACCTCCATGCCGTTCGTAGACGCCGCGTTGCCCGATGGTTCGCGTCTGCATGTTGTCATCCCCGATGTCACCTCAAAGCACTGGTCTGTGAACATCCGAAAGTTTCCGGCTCGAATCATGACCCTGCGTCAACTGGTTGAGCTTGAATCGATAAGCCAGGCTCAAGCCCAGTATCTGACAGAGCAGGTTTTGGCGGGCAGCAACATCCTGATTTCGGGGGCCACCCAGGCCGGCAAGACCACGATGCTCTGCGCCTTATTGAACGAACTGCACCAGAACACTCGGCTTATCACCTGCGAGGAAACCTTCGAGATCCGCAGTGAACTAGCCGACTGGGTGCCGATGCAGACCAGACAGCCCAACCTGGAGGGCAGGGGCGATATTCCTTTGCGTCGCCTAGTTAAGGAAGCCCTAAGAATGCGCCCAGGCTATTTGGTGATTGGCGAGGTGCGCGAAGCCGAGGCCTTGGATCTGCTGATCGGAATGAACAGCGGCATTCCTGGGGCCTGCACCATTCACGCCAACTCCGCGCAGGCTGCGCTGATCAAGCTCTGCACGCTGCCACTTTTGGCCGGTCCAAACATCTCAGGCGATTTCGTTCGCCAAACGGCCGCGCAGGCAATCAATCTGGTGGTTCAGTGTTCAAACTTTGGCGCGAAAGGTCGCCGCGTCACCGAGATTTGCACCGTGGAGACAAACCACGATGGCCATCCAGTGGCTAAGGCGGTAGTCCTGTGAGGTGGTTCAAGTCGCTTCTTGCCGAAGCTGGGCTCGGGCACTTTTCTGCTATGCGGCTGGGGCTGCTGGCGATTGCCACGCTTTTCTTTGCCTCTTTGGCGGTTGCCAAGCTCACCGGCCTGGCGGGCATTGGTGTGGCGGCATTCTTCCTCGGTTTTGCCCTAGCCATCGAAATGTTGAAGTCAGTTGCCAAGGCCAGATACAACGCGCTGATTGGGGCCTTGCCAGAGGTTTGCGAGTCCTTGGCGTCGGCGGTGGCAAGTGGCCAGGAACTCAACAGTGCAATAGCCGATCTGGCCGCCAACGGGCCAAAAACCACCCGCAAATCATTTGAGGCCTGGATTCGTCTGGATGAGCTGGGCATTCCTACAGACCAAACCTTGGATTGGCTTTCGGTTGAACTCTCTAACGTCTATGCCGATCAACTGGTTCAGTTGCTGCGCGTAAGCGTCAAGAGCGGTGGTTTTGGCCTCGTTAGCAACTTGGGCAGGCTGGCCAGCAGTCTGCGCCAGCAGGTGGCTTTACACGGCGAACTGCAGGCCAAACAGGGTTGGGTTACCGGCACGGCAAAGTTGGCCCTGGCTGCCCCATGGGCCATCGTGTACCTACTTGGACTGCGCGGGCAGAACTCCAGCTTCTATAACTCGGCCGTGGGCATGACCCTTTTGATCACCGGCCTAGGGGTTTGCCTCTTCGCCTACCTGCTCATTGGAATCCTTGGCCGCATGCCAGCCAGCAGAAGGGTATTTGGGCAATGAATCGGAGTTTGCTGGAAAAACGACTCAACCCTCAAACCTCGCTAAAACTTCGCGACTTCTCGATGGTGTCGCTGCGATTCCGGGTGGCAAAACCAGATCCTTACCTCTATGAGGTTCCCCAGCACCTCGAAATCATCGCCGCCCGCTTAGCCAACGGCGAGAACATCTACGGAGTTCTCACCCAGCATTCCAAGGCCCAGGGGGATTTTGCAAAGGCGCTAGGGCGGCTTTCAAGAAGGCTTCAACTGGGCGAGTCCCTGGAGGAGGCACTTCTGATGCTGGATAGCGAGTGCGCATCGCCCATCGTTGCCGAGTTTGTAAACAAGGTTGTACTCAGCCTCCGGCGTGGAAGTCAACTTGCCGACCAGCTGAACCTGCTGGCCGAATCGGCGCGGAGTCAGCTGCGAATTCGACAGCTGAAGGCCGCCGGTCAAAACGAAGTCAAAATGCTGGTGCCACTGGTCTTTCTGATCTTGCCCGTCACCATCCTGTTTGCCATTTTTCCGAGTCTGCAACTTCTGCAGGTCGGTTTCTAAGGGAGATAAATAATGTCAATAATCAATCGAATCGTTGGAAAAGTGAAGGCGCTGTTGAATCAGGACCGCGGTGATGTTCCGGGTTGGGTTCTCATCACGCTTATGACCGCAGCGCTTGTGGTCGTGATATGGACCATCGCGGCACCGGCACTCAGTCAGGTGTTCGATCAGGCAATGAGCAAGGTTGCGTCCTTT
>Ga0228701_1001879_pt1 | contig 13469 bp, 12 predicted proteins | sample McNCre117_Aug_MG_2_FD_178017 | JGI IMG/M metagenome (GOLD analysis project Ga0228701, IMG submission 178017) | Freshwater microbial communities from McNutts Creek, Athens, Georgia, United States - 11-17_Aug_MG | ecosystem: Environmental > Aquatic > Freshwater > Creek | place: USA: Georgia...
CGGAGGGGGCGGAGGAGGCGGAGGCGGCGGGGGCGGCGGCGGCGGGGGCGGCGGCGGAGCCGCTTCCACCGGGGCCGGGGCACCACCGAAGTTGTAGGCCAGCGTCGCCAGCAGCGAGTGCGAATGCGCCTTGCCGCTCACCGCGGCGTTGGCTGCATCGCGCAGGTCAAGCCGGCTGGTGTTGAAGTAGCGATACTTCAGGCCCAGATCGACGTATTCGCTGACCGGCAGGCGGACACCCGCAAGAGCCTGCCACGCAAAGTCGGAATCGCGATCGTTCACGACCGGCGCATTGGCATTGAACAGCTTCAGCCCGCCGCGCGCGATGCCGGCGCCGGCGCCGACAAAGCCCTGCAGGCCGTTGTCCGGTCCGAAGTCGATCAGGCCGTTCAGCATGAACGCCAGCGCATCGACCTTGCCGCCCACGGTCGGGAAGTCGGTCCGGCCAGCGGCGGTGCTGACGGACGAGATGGCGGCGCGGCGATAGCTGGCTTCGGTTTCAAGGCGGAATGCCCCGAAGTCGTAGCCGACGATACCGCCAAGGTCATAGCCGGTCTTGGTGTCGGTCGTGGTCGTTGCCACGCCGGTGACGGTCTTCAGGTCCTCGACCTTGAGCGCGCCGGCGTCTGCTTCGACATACCAGGAATTGTCACGCGCAAGCGCGGGAGTGGCGAGGGCCGCGGTTGCCGCGGCCGACAGGAGGATGAGTTTCTTCATGGTTCCCTCATGGGTTGGGGTGTCGCGGCAGTTAGACCGGGGGGCACACCCGTGCAATGCGGGATATCGCCGTATCCGCCAGTTCAGCCGGGCCATGTTGCAAGCAGGCATCACTGATGCAGGCTTGGTTTGGCGCGATCAACCGCATTAATACGGCGTTGTAACTTAAGAATTGCGGCATATTTCCGCATTTTATGGCCTGATATTTTGCAACAACAGGGCTTCATGGGGCGGCGGGCTGAGGAACAATTGCTTGCGATGAAATTACAATTGAGCGCCCGCCTTGGTGTTCTTCCCCGCCGCTATTGCCAGGGCCGTACCGCGCCGGGTTCCAGCCGCTCGATCAGTTCCAGCCGGCGGGACTGGCGCGATTCCAGCGTCAGCGTCATGATCGGCTGGGGCGCTGCCACGAACTGGCGGGGAGACATCCCGAACAGCTGGGTGAACTCGCGGATCAGGTGGCTCTGGTCGTAGAAGCGCAGCATCAGTTCCTCGGCCTCCTCGCGGTCGGCCACGCCGCGCAGGTGGCTGGCCATGTCGAGCGCGCGGGCGCGGCGCAGCACCTGCTTGGGCGCCATGCCGAAATCGCGTCGCACGATCCGCTCCAGCTTGCGCTGCGAGATGCCGCAATCGCTGGCAAAGTCGGCGATGCTGGCCGACGGGTCGGTAAAGGCAAGGGCCTCGAACCGCGCGGTCACCGGGTCGGGTTCCTTCGACCCTTCCTCGGCGATGATCCGGCGGACCATCGCCTCCAGCATCTGCAGCCAGATTTCCGGATCGTCGCTGGTTTCCAGCGCGGCGATCGCCGCATCGCCGGGCAGCTCCAGTTCCTCGCACCGCAGCAGCCGGTCGATATAGTCGGACGTATCGACCCCGCGCAGCGCATGGCCGGTGCCGGGGCGCAGCGAAATGCCGACGCTGGTGAAGCTGCCGGTCACGGAAACCGGCATCCGGTGGCTTTGCGGGCCGAAGAACAGCGCGGCGCGTTCAAAGGCGCGCGGCCCCTGCGCGGTCAGTGCGGTCCACTTGCCCTTGAGCTGGATGCGGATCGTCGCGGCATCGTTGAACAGCCCGCAGTCCAGCTGGTGGTCCTCCGGTGCCCTGACCACCGTGGCATAAAGCCTGCCGATCCAGGGAGCGAGATCGGGCGCGGGTGCGCGGTTGTAGGAAATGGGCTGCCCATCGCGCGTCACCCCGTGCAGCGGCGCGATTGCCTCGTCCACGGCTGGCCGTGTCCGTTTTTGCATATGTCCCCTGTCAGTCGAAACGGCGCCTGTCTGGAACGGCAACCCGCGCCAGGGCCACCGCTTGTCCCCTTGTGTCTGCCAATGTCGCGCGATGTCAATTTGCCGCGCGCGGTATCCCGTAAAAAAGTGTCTCGGAAACCGCGCAATCATGCGCCGCTTCAGCCTCGGAGCCCGCACGCACTTGACCGGCCCCGTGCGATGCGGGACAGCCGGCGCCATGAAACTCGATACCGATATCGCGCTCGCCCTGCGCCTTGCCGATGCTGCCGGCGAAGCGATTCGCCCCTGGTTCCGTGCGGATTCTCTGGCTGAACGCAAGGGCGATGCCACCCCCGTCACCAAGGCCGATCGCGCCGCCGAAGAGGCCATGCGCCGCATCCTCAAGGCCGAAAGCCCGCGCGATACCATCATCGGTGAGGAGTTCGGCGCGGAACCGGGCACTTCGGGCCGCAGCTGGGTGCTCGATCCGATCGACGGCACCGCCGGGTTCCTTGCCGGCCGGCCGCTTTTCGGCACGCTCATCGCCCTGGTGGTCGAAGGCTGGCCGGTGCTCGGGGTCATCGACCAGCCGATCCTCGGCGAGCGCTGGGTCGGGGTCAGCGGGCGGCCCACCACGCTCAACGGCAAGCCGATCCGCACCCGCGCCTGCCCTGCGCTCGCCGAGGCCACCCTCGCCACCACCGGGCCGCACTATTTCGACGATCACGACGGTGCTCACTTCATGGGCCTTGCCGCCAGGACCGACCACCGGCGCATGGTCATGGGCGGAGACTGCTACAACTATGCCATGCTGGCCAGCGGCCACCTCGACGTGGTGTGCGAATCGAACCTCAAGCTGCACGATTGGGCGGCGCTCGTCCCGGTGGTCGAGGGCGCGGGCGGCATGATGTGTGACTGGAACGGCGATCCGCTGCACTCGGCCTCCTCGGGCCACGTCCTCGCGCTCGGCGATCCGGCGCGGCTGGAGGACGTGATCGAGGCGCTCGCCTGCCATCACTGAGGTTTTGATGCAGCGCAGGTGCAGTGCCATTGCACCCGCGATGCACCTCAGGTCCCCGCAGGTGCGCGAATCCCTTGCGCTTTGTGCCGTTCCCCCTTAAGGGGCCGCCCTTCATTGACACGGAATCGATGATCTGCCTGGCTATCAAGGGCTGCCATGGCTGGTTTGACGTGTCTCGCAAGAGGAGACGAAAATGCCCAAGCTGAAGACGAAGAGCGGCGTTAAGAAGCGCTTCAAGCTCACCGCCACCGGCAAGGTGAAGCATGGCGTGGTTGGCAAGCGCCACCGCCTCATCAGCCACAATGCCAAGTACATCCGCCAGAACCGCGGCACCGACGTGATCTCCGACGCTGACGCACGGACGATCAAGAAGTGGGCGCCCTACGGGCTGAACTGAGGAGTACTGAAGTATGGCACGTGTCAAAAGGGGTGTTACCACCCGCGCCAAGCACAAGAATATTCTGGAACAGGCCAAGGGTTACCGCGGCCGCCGCAAGAACACGATTCGCGTTGCGCGCCAGGCCGTCGAAAAGGCCGGCCAGTACGCCTATCGCGATCGCAAGGTTAAGAAGCGCAGCTTCCGCGCCCTGTGGATCCAGCGCATCAACGCCGCCGTCCGCGCCGAAGGCCTGACCTATTCGCAGTTCATCCACGGCACCAAGCTGGCGGGCCTCGAACTCGATCGCAAGGCGATGGCCGACTTGGCGATGAACGAAGGCGGCGTGTTCACCGCGATCATCGCGCAGGCCAAGGCGGCACTTCCCGCCGCCTGATCGCGAGATCATCACGGCAAGCCTTCTTGAAAAGGGCGCGGGCAGGTCTTCCTCCCGCGCCCTTTTTGCATTTCCCCCGGTTGCGCCCACCACCGCCTTGCGCCTAGGCTTGCGGTAACGGGCGCAGCGGGAGTATTGTCGGGTGGTGGCGCAAGGCGGGGTCAGGGCGCAGTTCTTCGAACCGCCGGCCGAATTCCAGCGCTATTTCACGACATTCTACCTGATCGAATTCGATGCCCCCGCGCACAGCCGGGTGGTTGATCATCTCCATCCCGAATGGGCCAACCTGCGCTTCTTCTCCGGGGACTGTCCCGACGCCGAGGCGGGGGGCGGGAAGGTGCTGTCCGGTGCGTCGTTTTGCGTGACCGGCCCGAGCAGCCGGGCAGTGCGCTTTACCGTGGGTGCGACGCGGATGTGGGGCATCGGGCTCCTGCCGCTCGGCTGGGCGCGGTTCGTTGCTGCGCCCGCTGCCGGGCTGGCCGATGCCGTGGTCGATGGCAACGTCCATCCGGCCTTTGCCTCCTTTGCGCCGCTTGGCCAGGTGCTGTTCGGACCCGAGCCCGATCCGCCAGCCGAACTTGCCCGGATCGCAGCGCATTTTCGTGCCCACGCCGCCGTGGGCGCCAGCGACGAGGCGCGGATCGTCGCGATTCATGCGGCGCTGGTCGATCCCGAAGTCGCGACGGTGAGCGATCTGGTCGGGCGTGCCGGGATCAGCCAGCGCACGCTGGAGCGGACCTGCGCAAGCGCCTTCGGATTTTCGCCCAAGCTGCTGCTGCGCCGCCAGCGCTTCATGCGCAGCCTGACGCATTACCTGCTCGATCCCTCGCTCAGGTGGATCGGCGCGCTGGACGGACACTATCATGACCAGGCCCAGTTCGTCCGCGATTTCCATGCCTTCATGGGAATGTCACCGAGCGCCTATGCCGCGCTCGACAAGCCGATCATCGCTGCGGTGATGCAGGCCCGCGCCCGCTTTGCCGGCCGCGCGGTCCAGGCGCTCGACAGCCCGGCGGGCGGCGCGGTCCGCTAGTTGCTCCTGCGCCCCACAGCCTCTAAAGGGCGGCCCGGACGAGACTTCACCGAACGGACAGGCAGTGGATTACGCAAGCACCGGACAAGAGGCGCTGGCCCGCATCGCGGGCGCCGAGGACCTCGATGGGGTCGAAAAGCTCCGGCTCGAATTTCTCGGCAAGCAGGGGTCGATCTCTGCCTTGCTCAAGACGCTGGGGGCGATGAGTCCGGAACAGCGGCAGGCGGAGGGTCCGCAGATCCATGCCCTGCGCGAAACCGTCACCGCAGCCCTTGCCCAGCGCAAGGGCGCGCTTGAAAGCGCCGCGCTCGAAGCGCGTCTCGCGGCCGAGCGGGTCGACCTCACCCTGCCCGCCCCCGAAGCCCCGCGGGGCAGCGTTCACCCGGTTTCGCAGGTGATGGACGAACTGGCCGAAATCTTCGCCGACCTTGGCTTCGCGGTCGCATCCGGCCCCGAGATCGAGGACGACTGGCACAATTTCACCGCGCTCAATATGCCCGAGAGCCATCCGGCCCGCGCAATGCACGACACGTTCTATTTCCCCGAGGATGCGGGCGAGGGAAAACGGATGCTGCTGCGCACCCACACCTCGCCGGTGCAGATCCGCACGATGCTCAGGGAAGGCGCGCCCTTGCGGATCATCGCGCCGGGCCGGGTCTACCGTTCGGACAGCGATGCGACCCATACGCCGATGTTCCATCAGGTCGAAGGGCTGGTGATCGACAAGGGCATCCATCTGGGCCACCTCAAGTGGACGCTGGAAACCTTCCTCAAGGCCTTCTTCGAGCGCGAGGACATCGTCCTGCGCCTGCGCCCGAGCTACTTTCCCTTCACCGAGCCTTCGGTCGAGGTCGACGTCGGCTTTGCGCTGGTGAACGGAAAGCGCGTTCTGGGCGGCAATGGCGACGCGCCGGGGCACGGCTGGATGGAACTGCTGGGCAGCGGCATGGTCAACCGCAAGGTGATCGAGTTCGGCGGGCTTGATCCCGACGAATGGCAGGGCTTTGCCTTCGGCATCGGGGTCGACCGGCTCGCCATGCTGAAATACGGCATGGACGACCTGCGCGCCTTCTTCGACGGCGACCAGCGCTGGCTGTCGCACTACGGTTTCTCCGCGCTCGACGTACCGACCCTGTCGGGCGGCGTCGGCACGCCTGCGTAAGGGCAAGGATCAGATGAAGTTCTCGCTTACCTGGCTCAGGGATTACCTTGATACGCAGGCTTCGGTCGAAGAGATCGCCGCCGCGCTCAATTCCATCGGCATCGAGGTTGAAGGGATCGAGGATCCTGCCGCCCGGCTCACCGGCTTTCGCGTCGCGAAGGTGCTGACCGCCGCGCCCCATCCCAATGCCGACAAGCTGCAGGTGCTGACCGTCGACACCGGGGACGGCGTACCGCTTCAGGTCGTCTGCGGCGCGCCCAATGCCCGCGCCGGGCTTGTCGGCGTGCTCGGGCTGCCTGGCGCCATCGTGCCGGCGAACGGCATGGCGCTCAAGGTCGCCGCCGTGCGCGGGGTCGAATCGAACGGGATGATGTGTTCCACCCGCGAACTCGAACTGGGCGAGGACCACGACGGGATCATCGAACTGCCTGTCGATGCGCCGATCGGCACGCCCTTCGCGCAGTACCATGGTGCCGATCCGGTTTTCGATGTGGCGATCACCCCGAACCGGCCCGATTGCATGGGCGTCTATGGCATCGCCCGCGATCTTGCGGCGGCCGGCCTTGGCGTGCTGAAGGCGATCGAGGCGCCCGCCGTCCCCGGCCAGTTCGCCTGCCCCGTGCCGATCCGCACCGAAGACCCGCAAGGGTGCCCCGCTTTCTTCGGGCGGGTCATCCGGGGCGTGAGGAACGGCCCATCGCCGCAGTGGTTGCAGGACCGGCTGAAGAGCGCCGGGCAGCGGCCGATCTCGGCACTGGTCGATCTCACCAATTACCTGATGCTGGGCTATGGCCGCCCGGCCCACGCCTATGACCTTGCGCAGCTTGGCGGCGCGGTGGTTGCCCGGCGGGCGCGGGACGGCGAGACGGTGACCGCGCTGAACGGCAAGGACTATGCGCTCGACGCCGAAATGACGGTGATCGCCGATGAGGCCGGGGTGCATGACATCGCCGGGATCATGGGCGGCGAGCATTCGGGCTGCACCGGGGAAACCAGCGATGTCCTCCTCGAAATCGCGTATTTCGATCCGGAGCGGATTGCCGCGACAGGCCGCAAGCTCAACCTCACCTCCGATGCGCGCAGCCGGTTCGAGCGCGGGGTCGATCCGCAGTTTCTCGATGCCGGACTGGAACTGCTGACGAAGCTCATCATCGAAACCTGCGGCGGCGAGCCGTCCGAGGTGATCCGCGCCGGAGAGGCGCCTGCGGGCAGCGTGGTCGTGGCCTATGATCCGAAGCTGGCCGAGACGCTGGGCGGCGTCGCCATTCCCGAACGCGAGCAGAAGCGCATCCTTGCCGCGCTGGGCTTTGCCGTGGCGGACGACTGGGCCGTTACTGCACCCGGCTGGCGCCCGGATGTGGTCGGCGCGGCCGACATCGTCGAGGAAGTGGTCCGCATCTGGGGGCTGGACAATATCGAGAGCGTGGCCCTGCCGCGCGTGGACGGGGTGGCCCGTCCGACCGCGACGCTTGCGCAGAAGCTGGAACGGCGCCTGCGCCGCGCCGCTGCCGCGCGCGGGCTGAACGAGGCGGTTACGTGGTCATTCCTCCCGCCGGCTGAGGCCGAGGCGTTCGCGGACGGCCCGCTGTGGGTGCTGGAAAACCCGATCAGCGAAGACATGAAGGCGATGCGTCCGTCGTTGCTGCCGGGGCTGCTTTCGGCCGCGCGGCGCGGGCTGGCGCGCGGTGCCGTCTCGCTCAGGCTGTTCGAGATCGGCCGCCGCTATCTGCGCGGCGAGGGCGGGGCGAGCGACGAGCGGCTGTCGCTCGCCGTCGTGCTGGCGGGCGACAAGGCACCGCGCGGCTGGGATCAGAGGAATAACGGCGGCAAGGCGCAGGCCTTCGATGCCTTCGACGCCAAGGCCGAAGCGCTCGCGCTGCTGGCCGAAGCGGGGGCACCGGTCGATAACCTGCAGGTCATGGGCGAGGCCGGGGCGCAGTTCCATCCCGGCCAGTCGGCCACGCTGCGGCTCGGCCCCAAGACGGTGCTGGCGCGCTTCGGGATGCTCCATCCCGCGACCGCCAGGGCCTTCGATCTCGATGGCCCGGTGGCCATGGCCGAAGTGTTCCTCGATGCCATTCCGGCGCGGCGCGGCGTGGCGGGCTTCGCCCGGCCGGCCTATGCGCCGCCGGCCTTGCAGGCAGTGACGCGCGACTTTGCCTTCCTGGTCGATGCCGGGGTTGCGGCGGGCGACCTCGTTCGCACGGTGCGCGGGGCGGACAAGGCGAACATCGCCGCCGCGCGGCTGTTCGATGATTTCACCGGGCAGGGCGTGCCCGCAGGCAAGCGTTCGCTGGCCATCGAGGTCACGCTCCAGCCGGCCGAGAAGAGCTATGCCGAGGCGGACCTCAAGGCGATTGCCGACAAGGTCACTGCCGCCGCCGCCAAACTTGGGGCACAGTTGCGCGGCTGACGATTCGACAGGAGGCAATGTGACCGAGCTCGTGACCATTGCCTCCGACTGCCTGACCGCGCGGATCAATCCGCTCGGCGCGGAGCTGTGGTCGCTGACGGGCCACGATGGGCGCGAATACATGACCGACGCCGACCCGGCCTTCTGGACCGGCCATGCGCCGCTCCTGTTTCCGATCGTCGGCGCGCTGCGGCACGGGTGTTACCGGATCGCGGGCCGGACCTACCAGTTGCCCCGGCACGGGTTCGCGCGGGTCAGCCGGTTCGACCTTGCCGAACAGGGCGAAAGCCATGCGCGGTTCACCCTGATCGACAGCGAGGAGACCCGCAGGGTCTATCCGTTCCGTTTCATCCTGGGCGTGGAATTCCGGATCGAGGGCGATGTGCTGCGGATGGTCGCGACCGTGGCCAACCGCGGCGAGGAGCCAATGTGGTTCAGCTTCGGCTTCCACCCGGCCTTCGCCTGGCCGCTTCCGGGCGGCGCGGCAAAGGAAGACCACCGCATCGTGTTCGCGCAGGATGAACCTGCCCCGGTCCGGCGGATCGACGGCGCCAGCGGGCTGCTGCTGCCCGAACCACAGCCCAGTCCGGTTTCAGGGCGCGGGTTTGCGCCCGATGCGGCGATGTTCGAGGGCGATGCGCTCATCTGGGACCGCCTGTCCAGCCGGTCGCTGGCCTTTGGCGCCGAAGGGGGCAGCCGGCTCGACATAGGGTTTCCCGATACGCCGGTGCTGGGCATCTGGCAGAAGCCGGGCGCGGCCTACCTGTGCATCGAGCCGTGGCAGGGGATTGGCGATCCGGCCGACTGGGAGGGCGATTTCCGCTTCAAGCCGGGCGTGGTCGAACTCGATGCCGGCGCCAGCCGGGCTTTCCGCATGGACGTTCGCGTCGCGGCGGGCTAACCGCGCGGGCCATGAGCAAGAGCAATTCACCCCATGCTTCCCGGCGGACCTTCGCGATCATCTCGCACCCGGACGCCGGCAAGACCACGCTGACCGAAAAGCTGCTGCTGCAGGGCGGCGCGATCCACCTTGCCGGCGAGGTCAAGGCGCGGGGGCAAGCGCGGCGCGCGCGGTCGGACTGGATGAAGATCGAGCAGCAGCGCGGCATTTCCGTGACCAGTTCGGTGATGACCTTCCAGAAGGGCGACATCACCTTCAACCTGCTCGACACGCCGGGGCACGAGGACTTCTCCGAGGATACCTACCGCACGCTGACCGCGGTCGATTCGGCGATCATGGTGATCGACGCGGCCAAGGGCATCGAGCCGCAGACGCGCAAGCTGTTCGAGGTCTGCCGGATGCGGTCGGTGCCGATCATCACCTTCATCAACAAGGTCGACCGCGAAGGGCGCAACGCCTTCGAAACGCTGGATGAAGTGGCCGATGCGCTGGCGCTCGACGTCGTGCCGATGTCATGGCCGGTGGGAATGGGCGGCCAGTTCCAGGGCGTGCTCGACTTCGAGACCGGGCGGACCGCGCGGCCCGAGGGCGACAGCCGCGAGTTCCTTGGCAAGGTCGAAAAGTTCGCGCTGCCCGATGATGTGGCCGAGGAAGTGGAACTGGCCCAGGGCGGCTATCCCGACTTCGACATCGCCGCCTATCGTCACGGGGACATGACGCCGGCCTATTTCGGTTCGGCGCTGAAGAACTTCGGCGTTGCGCAACTTATTGATGCGATTGCAAAGTTCGCGCCATCGCCGCGTCCGCAATCGTCCGACCAGGGCGAAATCAGCCCCGAGCGGGAGGATGTGACGGGGTTCATCTTCAAGGTCCAGGCCAACATGGATCCGCAGCACCGCGACCGGATCGCGTTCATGCGAATGGTGTCGGGCACGTTCCGGCGCGGGATGAAGCTGACGCCTTCGGGCCTTGGCAAGCCGATCGCGGTGCACTCGCCGATCCTGTTCTTCGCGCAGGACCGCGAGATCGCCGATACTGCCGAAGCGGGCGACATCATCGGCATTCCCAACCACGGGACGCTCAGGGTGGGCGATACGCTGTCGGAACGCAACGACGTGCGCTTCACCGGCCTGCCCAACTTCGCGCCGGAAATCCTGCGCCGGGTCGCGCTCAAAGATCCAACGAAAACAAAGCAGTTGCGCAAGGCGCTCGACGACCTTTCCGAAGAGGGCGTGATCCAGGTGTTCTATCCCGAGATCGGCGCGCAGTGGATCGTGGGCGTGGTCGGGCAATTGCAGCTCGAAGTGCTGATCTCGCGGCTGGAGGCGGAATACAAGGTCGAGGCGGTGCTGGAAGCATCACCGTTCGACACCGCGCGGTGGCTCAAGGGATCGGATGCGGCGCTGAAGGCCTTTGCCGATTTCAACAAGTCCAATCTGGCCCGGGACCGCGACGGCGATCCGGTGTTCATGGCGCGGTCGGCATGGGATGTCGGCTATCAGCAAGAAAGAAACCCGGAGCTTGCCTTCAGCGCAACAAAGGAGCGGTGAACGCGATTTGCAACGGGGCTGCAACGCCGCCGCAACGCGCCCGTGAAAGGGTGAATTGCGATTGCGCGCCTTGCTGAGGGGCGCGGTGCGGCCTAGCCTTGGCACATGGCCGATTTTTCCGAATCCCTCACCCCTGACCATGTCGCGATGATCGGCCGGCAGGCGATCTTCTTCGTCGCGACCGCCGCCGGTGACGGCCGGATCAATCTCAGCCCCAAGGGCCTGGCCGATACGTTCCGGGTGCTGTCGCCCAGCCGGGTCGCGTGGCTCGACCTTGGCGGGTCGGGTAACGAGACGAATGCGCACCTGCTGGCGGACGGGCGGGTGACGATCATGATGTGCAATTTCGAGCAGCCCGCGCTGATCCTGCGGATCTACGGGACCGGCCGGCCGGTCCTGCCGGCCGACCCGGACTGGGAGGCGCTGGCTGCGGGATTCACGCTGCTCCCGGGGACGCGGCAGATCTTCGAGATGAGCGTCGAGAGCGTCCAGACCAGTTGCGGCTGGGGCGTGCCGATCATGCACCTCGATCATCACCGCGAAACGCTGGTCAAGTATCACGCCCGGCAGGACCCCGGCGAATGGGCGGCCCGCTTCGCGGCGAGGGACCGCAGCATAGACGGGCTGCCGACGCGGCCGACCGACCGCTACATCGCGGGGAACTGACCGCGCCGCGATGGAACTGACCTTCGCCAGCTACAACATCCACAAGGGCGTCGGGCTGGACCGGCGGCGCGATCCCGACCGGATCCTGACCGTGCTGCGCGAGATCGATGCCGATGTGATCGCGCTGCAGGAGGCCGACCGCCGCTTCGGCGACCGGGCGAGCGTGCTGCCGCGCGCGATGCTGGACGATCATAGCCCCTGGCGACCGGTGGCGCTGAACCAGCGGCCGGATTCGATCGGCTGGCACGGCAACGCGCTCCTGGTCCGGCGCTCGATCGAAGTGGTCGATGCCTCGGTGGTGCCGCTGCCGACGCTGGAGCCGCGCGGGGCCGTGCGGGCAGACCTGGTGGTCGAAGGGCGGGCGCTGCGGGTGGTGGGGGTGCACCTTGACCTGTCGGGCCTCAGGCGGCGCCAGCAGGTGCGCACGGTGCTGGCGCATATCGCCGAATGCGGGCCGCCGTGCCCGATGGTGGTGATGGGCGATTTCAACGAGTGGTCGCGCCACGGCGGGGCGCTGCGCGAGTTCCACCACGATGCCTGGACGGTGCTTGCGCCGGGGCGCAGCTTTCCGAGCCGGCGGCCGGTGGCGATGCTCGACCGGATCGCGGTTTCGCCTGGGTGCGAGGTCGGGGACTGCGGCGTGCACCACAGCGCGCTGGCGGCGGCCGCCTCTGACCATTTGCCGGTAGTCGCCCGAATTTCTCTGCCCAAAATTTAGGCACCTTGCACAGGATTCGAGCGCAGGTGCAGCATGGGGAAAGGTGGCGAGCGGCCGAGTCCTGCCGAATCCCGATGAATCCCTAAACTGGCACGGCCCTTGCGATGCGTGGTTCGCCGGCATCGGGACCGGTAGGCTCCAGGGGGCACGGATGAAATTCATCATCGCCATCATCAAGCCGTTCAAGCTCGACGAGGTTCGGGAAGCCCTCGGCGCCATTGGCGTCGCCGGCATGACCGTTTCCGAGGTCAAGGGTTTCGGGCGGCAAAAAGGCCAGACGGAAATTTACCGCGGCGCCGAATATTCCACCAACATGTTGCCCAAGGTGAAGATCGAGATCGCAGCGTCAGACAGCCTGGCCCCGCAGATCGTCGAAACGATCCAGCAGGTCGCCAGCACCGAAGCGATCGGTGACGGCAAGATCTTCGTGCTCGACCTTTCCGAGGCGGTTCGCATCCGCACCGGCGAGGCGGGCGACACCGCGCTGTAACGGCAGGAGGGAAACCACCATGAACCGCAAGATTGCCACCATCGGCAAAATTTGTGGCGGCGTGGGCGCGCTTGGAGCTTCGCTCTTTGCCGCTACTGCCGCCTTCGCGCAGGAAGCAACGGAGGCCGCGACTGCAGCGGCCACTACCGCTGCTGCCGCAGCCACCGAAACCGCAACCGCAGCCGCCACCACGCTGATCAAGGCGCCGACCGCCGCACAGATGGCCGGCATGGTCAACAAGGGCGACGGCGCCTGGATGCTCATCTCGTCGGTCCTGGTGCTCATGATGAGCATTCCGGGCCTCGCGCTGTTCTATGGCGGCCTCGTCCGCACCAAGAACATGCTCAGCGTGCTGATGCAGGTGTTCATGATCGTTTCGGTCGCGGGCCTGGTCTGGGCCTGCTGGGGCTATTCGATGTCCTTCACCAGCGGCTCGACGCCGTTCGTGGGCGGGTTCTCGAAGCTGTTCCTCGCCGGCGTGACCAGCGGGACCTACGGCGCGACGTTCTCCAACAACGTCTACCTGCCCGAGCTGGTCTTCGTGGTCTTCCAGATGACCTTCGCCATGATCACCCCGGCGCTGATCGTCGGTGCTTTTGCCGAACGCGTGAAGTTCACCCCGCTGATGGTGTTCGTCGTGCTGTGGCTGACGGTGGTCTATTTCCCGATCGCGCACATGGTGTGGTACTGGGCTGGCCCGGACTTCCTGCCTGACGCGCCGACCGACTACGGCCTGCTCTGGGGCATGGGTGCGCTCGACTTTGCCGGCGGCACCGTGGTTCACATCAACGCCGGTATC
>Ga0228701_1001880_pt1 | contig 13467 bp, 12 predicted proteins | sample McNCre117_Aug_MG_2_FD_178017 | JGI IMG/M metagenome (GOLD analysis project Ga0228701, IMG submission 178017) | Freshwater microbial communities from McNutts Creek, Athens, Georgia, United States - 11-17_Aug_MG | ecosystem: Environmental > Aquatic > Freshwater > Creek | place: USA: Georgia...
CTCTCATCGCAGCGCCCGCCATCGTGCGTGCCCAAGCCACTTCCACCACCTCTACCGAACGCCGCTTTGCCCCCCAGCCGGGCGCCTGGCGCACGTTTGAAATCACCACCCGCGTCGAGCTGGCCGATCCTGTTGGCGCCAGCCGCATCTGGCTGCCCGTGCCCAGCATCGACAGCAACTGGCAGCGTTCGCTGGAGAGCAGCTACACCAGCAACGGCAGCGCCCGCCTGACCAGTGACGGCGTCGAGGGCGCCCGCATGGTCTATGCCGAATTTGCCGATGGCGTGAAGCCCGTGGTCGAAGTCACCAGCCGCGTGCAGACCCGCGACCGCGCCGATCTGGCGGGCAGCCGGGCCTTCGACAAGGAAGACGCCGCCACGCTGCACCACTACACCCGCGCCACGCGCCTGCTGCCGACCGACGGCATCGTGCGCCAGACGGCCCTGGCCGCGACGCAAGGCGCCAAAACCGACGAGGCCAAGGTCCGCGCCATTTACGACTGGGTGGTCGCCAACGCCTGGCGCGAGCCCAGGGTGCGCGGCTGCGGCGAAGGCGACATCAAGACCATGCTGGAGACCGGCAACCTGGGCGGCAAATGTGCCGACATCAACGCGCTGTTTGTGGGCCTGTGCCGCTCGGTGGGCGTGCCTGCCCGCGACGTGTACGGCATCCGCCTGGTGCCCTCGGCCTTTGGCTACAAAGAGCTGTCGGGCAACCCAGGCAGCCTCAAGGGCGCACAGCACTGCCGCGCCGAGGTGTACCTGCAGGCCCACGGCTGGGTGGCGATGGACCCGGCCGACGTCGCCAAGGTCATGCGCCTGGAAACGCCCGAGTGGCTCAAAAGCACCAGTCACGGTGTGGTGGCGCCGGTCTACAAGCACCTGTTTGGCGGCTGGGAAGGCAATTGGCTGGGCTGGAACACGGCCCACGATCTGAAGCTGCCCGGTGCCAAAGAAGGGGTGCTGAACTTCCTGATGTACCCGGTCGCCGAGACCAGCGAAGGCCGCGTGGACTCTTACGCGCCAGACAGCTTCAAGTACACCATCACGGCGCGCGAGATCACGGGCTGATCTGGAGTGTCAGCCGCAGCGCGCTTTCAAAGTGCCGCGGCTGGCCCGTCACCGGATCGGTGAAAGCAAGACCACGGGCCAGCAGCTGTAAGGGCTGGGCAAAGTCTTCCGCCTCATCGGGCCCACGCCGCACCACCGGGTAGAACTGGTCGCCTTCGATGGGCAAACCCAGACCGTGCATGTGCACCCGCAGCTGGTGACGCTTGCCGCTGACCGGCAAGAGCCGGTACAGCGCCCGGTCGCCTTCACGGCGCAGGCATTCGATGCGGGTTTCGCTGTTGGGCTGCAGGCCCTCATGAGGCAGAGTTTCCCGCATCCGGTAGAAGGCGTGCTCGTCTTCGCGGATGTGGGTGCATCGGGTGATCGGAAAGGCCATGCCTTCGTGCCAGGGGGCCACGGCTTCATAGACTTTTTGCACCCGCCGCTCGCGAAACAGTGCCTGGTAGGCGTCGCGGTCTTGCGGGCGCTTGGAGAGCAGCACCAGGCCAGCCGTTTCGCGGTCGATGCGGTGCAGTGGGCTCAGCTCGGCACAGCCTTGCTGGGCTTTCAAGCGGGTGAGCAGGGTTTCGCGCACATAGCGCCCCCCAGGCGTCACAGGCAAAAAATGCGGCTTGTCGGCCACGAGCAGGTGCTGGTCTTCAAACAGCACGGTGGCTTCAAACGGAATCGGGTCTTCATGCGGCAGCTCGCGCCAGTAGTACACACGGGTGCCACCCACGTAGGGCGCATCGGGCGCCAGGGCCTGACCGTTTTCATCCAGCACGCGGCCCGCTTGCAACCGCTCAGTCCATGCTTGTCGGCTGATGCGCGGCAACCGTTCACTCAGGTGATCGATCAGCGCAGGCCAGGGGTTGGGTCGCACCTGGGGCAGCGCCAGGCAACTGGGCGAAACGCCGTCGCGCATGGCCAGGTGGGCAGGCGGGTGCGAGGCCATGGCAGCGATGGGGTTGCGGTGTTTAAACCCGCTTGAACACCAGATCCCAGACGCCGTGGCCAAGCTTGAGGCCGCGGTTTTCAAATTTGGTGAGCGGGCGGTAGTCGGGCTTGGCGGCAAAGCCGTCTGCCGCATCGCTGGTGTTGGCCAGCAAAGGCTCGGCGCGCAGCACCGCCATCATCTGCTCGGAATAGGGCTGCCAGTCGGTGGCCAGATGCAGGTAGCCGCCAGGCTTGATGTGTTTGGCCAATCGCTCGATGAAGGGTGACTGGATCAGACGGCGCTTGTGGTGGCGGCTCTTGTGCCAGGGGTCCGGAAAGAAAATATGCACGCCATCCAGACTGTTCTCGCCCAGCATGTGGTCCATCACCTCCACCGCATCGTGCTGCACGATGCGGATGTTGCCAATGCTTTCCTCGCCGCAGCGCTTGAGCAGTGCGCCGACGCCGGGCTCGTGCACCTCGCAACACAGGAAGTTGTCATCCGGGCGCACTTGCGCGATCTTGGCCGTGGCGTCACCCATGCCAAAACCGATCTCCAAAATCAGCGGTGCTGCACGACCAAAGGCCGCCTGCACATCCAGGCGTTCAGGCTGGTAGGGCACCAGAAACTGGGGACCGAACTGCTCGAATGCCCGCATCTGCCCAGAGCCCATGCGGCCTGCGCGCAGGACGTAGGTCTTGATGGTGCGCATGAAGGGGGCGTCGGCCTTGGCTTCGGGGGTATGTTCGGGCGTGGTCATGGGCTCAGATGTTTCGCGAAACCTGTGATTATCGCGGCTTGGCTGCCCGGCTCAGACTGACACGAACGGGTTGACCAGTTGCACACCCGCCAACACCTCGCCAGTGCCCATGTCTTCGGTCAGCAGCACGGCGCAGCCTGCAATGTGGGCGCTGGCCAGGATCAAGGCGTCCCAATAGCTCAGGGCGTGCTTCTGGTGCAGATCCAGCGCCAGGTCGATGGTGTCGGGCGTGACGCCTGCCAGATCGAGCTGGCGATAGCAATGCAGTTGTTCGCGGATGTGGGTGTGTGGCAGGCCGAGCTTGCGCAGCCCCACCTGGATGTACTCGTTGAGCACCTGCGTGGACAGCACGCCCAGCCGTTCAAAGCGCAGGTGGCGAATCAGGTCGATGGCGATGCGCTGTTTGCGCGGCTCGTCGGTGCTGTCGGCGTAGACCAGCACGTTGGTGTCAATGAAGCAGCGGGCTTTGGGCTGGGCCAGCAGATGCGACCAAGGCGGTGTGGGTTCAGCCGCGATCATGCACGGCGTCCCGGTCAAATTTCCAGCCATTGAGGCGACCACCGCCGCTCAGGCAACGCTGCTCCCAGGCTTGCCATTCGGCGGTTTGTCTTTCTTGGCCGGCCAGTTGCTCCAGATAGTCGCGCACGGCCTGGTTCAGGCTTTTGCCCATCTTGCGGGCCGCTGCGCGGGCAGCATCCGCCACGCGTTCGTCCACTGACAAGGTGATGTTCATTGCTGCCCTCCGGTTGATTGCACATATTATGTGTGAATTTGGTCTTCAAGCGCAAATGCTGAACGGGTGCATGGACAATGGTGAGCCATTCAGAAAAGGTTTTGCCATGAGATTGTGGGCACGCGTGGGTTTGTTTTGTGGCTTGAGTCTGAGTCTCACGCTGTCTTGGGCGGGCGATTCGCTGGTCACGGTGCCTACCCGTGATGGGCAGAGCATCTCTTACTGGTGGATGCCCAAAGAGGACGCAAGCGCGACCGTCATCCTGCTGTCTGGAGGCGGTGGCGGGATCGGGTTCAGAGACGGTCAGCCTCGCTCGAACAACTTTTTGATCCGTTCCAGGGAGTCGTTTCGCGACGAGGGATGGAATGTCGCCTTGCTGGGCAATCCCACAGACCGGCGCGACATGGACGATGCCTGGCGCACCTCTGACGCCCACCGCACCGACGTCCAAAACGTGATGGCCGACATCCGAGCGCGATCCACCGCCCCCATCTGGCTGGTGGGCACAAGTCGGGGCACGGTTTCTGCCACGGCTTTGGCATTGGCTTTGCAGGAACAGTTGTCGGGCCTGGTGTTGACCGCATCCATCACCAGCTACAAAGAGGCTGCCGCCGTACCCAGGCAAGCCATTGGCCAGCTGCGCTTACCGGTCCTGATTTACCACCACCAGCGCGATGCCTGTCACATCACACAGGCGCATGAGGCCGGGAACATCTTGCGGGGTCTGACGCAGGCCCGCGTCAAGAAGCTGATGGTCGTCGATGGTGGGCAGAACCCGACGGGCAACCCCTGCCAGGCCCTGCATTGGCACGGTTTCATCGGGATGGAGGAGCGCGCCGTGCAGGACATCGCCGCCTGGATGCGCGATCCTCGGCCTTGAATGGATCAAGGTTTCTCTGAACAGTCCGCCCAGTCCCGGCTCCACCGGGCCAAGGCTTGAGGGATATGGGCATCACCTGATGCAGGCGCCAGGCCCAACGCTTGAGCTGCGGCGCTCAGTGCAACCAATGGCCGATGCAGGTCCAGCGCCTGCGCCCCGTTTTGCTTGCTCAGTTTTTCGCCGTTGGGGCCCCGCACCAGCGGGGTGTGCAGGTACTGCGGTGTGGGCAGATTCAGGGCTTTTTGCAGCACGATCTGGCGGGCGGTGTTGTCGGCCAGGTCTTCGCCGCGCACCACATGGGTGATGCCTTGCGCGCCATCGTCCACCACCACCGCAAGTTGGTAAGCCCACAGGCCGTCGGCCCGGCGCAGCACGAAGTCGCCGACTTCTTCGCAGACGTTTTGCGTTTGTGCACCCAGGCGGCGATCGGTCCATGCCGTGACGGCGGGCAAGCCCAGAGCCTGCTGTGCGGCCTGCACGTTCAGGCGCCACGCTCGTGGTGCTTTGCCGTTCAAACCTGCGCGGCAGGTGCCGGGGTAGACGGCCGCATGGTGCCGCGCCACGGTTTGGGTTTGGGCGGCTTCAATGTCCTTGCGCGAGCAACCGCAGGGGTAGGCCCAGCCTTGGGCGATCAGGTGGTCCAGCGCGGCTTGGTACGCCGCCTCACGCTGGCTTTGCCAGAGGACGGTGCCATCGGGCACCAAGCCGCAGGTGGCCAGTTGCGCCAGGATGGTTGTCGCAGCGCCGGGCACGCAGCGCGGTGTGTCCACATCTTCGATGCGCACCAGCCACTGGCCGCCGTGGGCCCGGGCATCGAGCCAGCTGGCCAGGGCTGCCACCAGCGAGCCGGCATGCAGTAAACCCGTGGGGGAGGGCGCAAACCGGCCCACATACCGCAAACCCATGCAGGATCAGCGCTTGCTCAGCACCGACAGCGCCAGCTCCAGGCCAGACACAAAAGCGTCTTCGGCGCGGTGGCCCAGGCACCAGTCGCCGCACAGGCCAATGCCTTGCGCCTTGAACCACAGGTGGCTCTGGCCCAAGGGCTGCGAGGTCTTGGCGTACAGCCAGCGGTGGACTTCGGCGTGGGCCGGGGTGGCGCGGATGCCGGAGATTTCGGCAAACGCCTTGAGCAGCTTGCCGGTGATGCGATCTGCGCTGTCGTTGATGTGCTCGGCCGACCAGGGGGCGCTGGCCTGCACCGTCCAGCGTTCGATGCGCTCGCGCCCGGGCTTGGACGATTCACGCGCCATCCAGGCGATGCGGTGGTGCGTGCTGCGGGCCGCATTCCATTGCGGGCCAATGGTGATCAGGCCCGGCTGCACCGCTTGCGGGTAGGCCACCATCAGCGTCCAGCAGGGGTCCACGCGCACGTCGTTCAGTGGCTCGGCCAAGGCCGATTGGCCCGAGGCCTTGAGCAGCTCAGCCGCCTGTGCCGGAGGAATGGCCAGCATCACCTTGTCGAAGCCGCCATACACATGCTGGCTGCCATCGTCGCCTTGGGTGTGCAGTTGCCAGCCGTTTTTGTGCAGCGGGTCGGCACTGATTTTGGTGACACGCGTTTGCAATTGCACATTGCCGTCTTCCACCAGTGGGGCTGCCCAGGCCTTGACCAGGCCGTTCATGCCGGGGGTGGCCACCCAGTGGCGTTCGCCGCCGGGCAGGCCGGCTTCGATCACACGGCCCATCGGGTCCAGCACACGCACCGCGTTGGCGCTCCAGGCCTTGCACAGACCAGGCACCGTGCCCAAGGCCAGTTCAAAGCGCGGATCGCGCACCGTGAAGTACTGCGTGCCATGGTCAAAGCTGCCAAAGGCGCTGGCGCGTGTCGACATGCGACCACCGAGCCCGCGGCTTTTCTCGAACAGGGTCACGTTGTGACCGGCCTGGCGCAAGGTGCGTGCGCAAACCACGCCGGCCATGCCGACGCCGATGATGGCGATGTGTTGTGTGTTCATGCCTCACACTCTACACGTGATGGACAGGCCCGAGCAATGCATCGCGTGTGGTGGGGCGTTCCAGTTGTGACAGCCACCAGCGCAAGGCCTGCCCGGCGGGCGCCTGCTTGCTGTCGCGCCAGGCGCAGTGGGCGGTGGTGATGCGGGGCTTTTGCACCTGCCGCGTCACCAGCAAACCGCTGTCAATGTAGGGCTGGGCCAGCGACACAGGCAAAAAGCCGCCGCCCAGGCCGCGCAATTGGGCTTCGAGTTTGCTGGCCATGTCGGGCACGGTGAACACATCCTGCCCACCCACCAGACCAATGGTCAGGCCATCGCCCCGGCTCACCGAGTCGGCCACGGCCACGGCGCGGTGCTGCTGCAGCAAAGCGTCTGTCAAAGGCTCTGGGGCCTGAGCCAGCGGGTGGTGTGAGGCCACCGCATACACAAATTCAATTTGGCCCAGCACCTGGTGCTGGATGTCCTGTGCCATGCCCGGCTCCAGCACCACGCCCAGCGCCAGGTCGGCCTGGCCGGAGGTCAGGGCCGCCAGGGTGCCGGACAGTGTTTCGTAACGCAGCCGCAAACGGGTCGGGGCCTTCAGTTCGAGAAAAGCCGCACACAAGTCCATCACCACAGGTCTGGCGATCACGCTGTCCACCGCGATGGTGAAAACCGCCTCCCAGCCTGTGGCCACGCGGCGCACCCGGTTGGCCACAGCGTCCATGTCGTCCAGCAGGCGGCGGGCTTCGCGCAGCAGGGCCTGACCTGCGGCGGTGGGGCGGGCCTGGCGCGATGAGCGGTCAAACAGCAGCACATCCAGCGCGTCTTCGAGCTGGCGCACCCGGTAGGTCAGGGCGCTGGGCACCAGGCCCAGTTGCCGGGCGGCGGCGGCAAAGCTGCCGGTCTGCTCGATGGTTTGCAGCATGGTCAGGGCTTCAGGGGTCAGCCAATCGCGTGGTGTTTGCATGATGGGTATGTTTTTATTCAAATTAATTGAATGATGCCAGCAAATCCATTGCACCCAGACCTCAGGGGTCTTGCGTACAGTTCAGGACATGGATCACAGGAGCACCACATGCTGACACTGCGCAAAGCCGACGAACGGGGTTATGCCGACCATGGCTGGCTCAAGTCCTTCCACAGCTTCTCGTTTGCCAACTACTTTGACCCGGCCCACATGGGCTGGGGCAATCTGCGGGTCATCAACGAAGACCGCATCGCCCCGGGCACCGGCTTTGGCACCCACGGCCACCGCGACATGGAAATCATCAGCTACGTGCTGTCGGGCAATCTGGCGCACCAGGACAGCATGGGCAATGTCAAAGGCATTCCGCCCGGCGATGTGCAGCGCATGAGCGCGGGCAGCGGTGTGCGCCACAGCGAGTTCAACCACGCCAAGGGCGAGCAAACCCACTTTCTGCAAATCTGGATCGAGCCCAATGTCACCGGCATTGACCCCGGCTACGAGCAAAAAACCATTCCCGCCGCTGCCAAACGAGGCCAGCTGGCGCTGGTGGCTGCACCCGAAGGGGCCGAATACACGGTCAAGATCCACGCCGATGCGCGCATGTACGCGGGTCTGTTTGACGGCACTGAAGCCGCCAGGCTCACGCTGGACCCAGCGCGCAAAGCCTATGTGTTCCTGGTGCGTGGTGCCTTGCAAGTCAACGGCCAGCCCCTGAACGCTGGAGACGCGGCGATGCTGCACAACGAATCCTCATTGGCCTTGGGTGAAGGCCAGGACGCAGAAGTCCTGGTGTTTGATCTGGCCGCCTGATTTTTTCACCCTGTTTTTTCTCAACCAAGGAGCTTTTCATGGCAAAGACTGTTGTTGTTTATCACTCTGGCTACGGCCACACCCAGCGCGTGGCCCAGTTCGTGGCACAAGGCGCAAACGCCCAAATCGTCACCATCGACGCGGACGGCAACATCACTGAAGCCGACTGGGCTGCGCTCGACGCTGCTGACGCCATCATCTTTGGCTCGCCCACCTACATGGGCATGGCCTCCTGGCAGTTCAAGAAGTTTGCCGACGCCACCTCCAAGCGCTGGTTCACCAGTGCCTGGAAAGACAAGGTCGCAGGCGGCTTCACCATCTCGGCCAGCCCCAGTGGCGACAAGCTGTCGACCATCCAGTACTTCATTACCTTGGCCATGCAGCAAGGCATGGTCTGGGTGGGCCAGCCCGCCATGAACGACGGCACCATCAACCGCATCGGCTCCAACTCCGGTGTGATGGCACAAGTCGGCCCGACCAGCCCTGCCGAAGACATTCCCCAAGGTGACCTGGACACCGCCAAAACCTACGGCGAGCGCGTGGCCGCTGTGGCCGCCAAGCTGCGCGGCTGATTGCGGCTTGCCGGAGCGGCGGCCTCTGTGGGAGCAGTATCCTGTGTGGGAGCCCCGCCCTCGGGGCGAATACTTGTGGACTGCGGGCGCCCATTCGCGGCGAGGGCGCCGCTCCCACCACCCATAAGCACAGAGGCTCGGGTAGCATGGCGGCATGAAAATCATCTCCATGCTGCCTTGGGCCGACTGGCTCGCCTTGCTCGGTTTTTTCAGCCTCTGGGTGGGCTATGCCTGGTTTTCCAAGGCGCGCGGCCAGCACGAACAAACCCTGCTGGCCACCACCAACCACTTGCGACACCAGTGGTTGTTGCAGTCCACAGCGCGTGACCCACGCATGCTCGACGGCCTGATCACCCAGAACCTGTCGCACACCCCCTCGTTTTTCTCGTCCACCACGATCATCATCATCGGCGGTCTGTTTGCCTTGCTGGGCACCACCGACAAGGCGGCCGAGCTGGTGCGCGAAATCCCGTTTGCCGAGCCCACACCCATCCTGGTGTTCGAGTTCAAGATCCTGGTGCTGGTGGGCATCTTCGTGTACGCGTTTTTCCGCTTCTCGTGGTCCATGCGCCAGTACACCTTTGTGGCGCTGGTGATCGGCGCCATGCCGCCCCCAGAGGCCTTCGAATCCGGTCAGCATGACCGCCAAGTTTTGGCCGAGCGGGCAGGGCGGCTGGTGGGGGCTGCGGCCGAAACCTTCAACGACGGTTTGCGGGCCTATTACTTTTCGTTTGCAGCGCTGGCCTGGTTTTTTTCGCCGCTGGCGTTGGTGATCGCCACCGCGCTGGTGGTGCTGATCCTGTACGGCCGCGAGTTCCGCTCCGAGGTGCTGGACGTGCTGCGCGACTGAGTGTGTAGCACTTCGTTTGCAGCCATTTCGAGGCGGCCATTTGGAGGTCGCCAAGCGCGGGAAATCACTGCCCTGAACGGGCAAAAACAGGCAGGTCGCCACCTACAATGAAGGCCTATGTTTGTCCACCTGCGCCTCCATTCCGAATTCTCCATTGTTGACTCGACCTGCCGCATCGACGACGTGGTCAAAGCCGCAGCCAAGGACAAGCAGCCCGCACTGGCCATCACCGACCTCAACAACCTGTTTGGTGGCGTCAAGTTCTACAAAGAAGGCCGGGGCAAAGGCGTCAAGCCGGTTCTGGGTGCCGAGATTATCCTTGAAGGTCTGGGGGGCGACCCCACCGTCACCTCCCGCGTCAGCCTGCTGGTGCAAAGCCACCAGGGCTACCTCAACCTGTGTGAAATGCTGGCCCGTGGCTGGACGCAGGGTGTCAGCAAGGCCGTGGCTGTCATCCGCCTGGAATGGCTGAAAGAGCTGTCGCAAGGCTTGATCCTGTTGTCGGGCGCACAGGCTGGCCCGGTGGGCCAGGCACTGGTGCAAGGCGACAAGCAAAAAGCCGCCGATGTGGCGCTGCAACTGGGCTCGATTTTTCCGCACCGCTTCTACCTCGAACTGCAACGCGCCGGGCGCCCCGAAGACGAGTCGCAAGTCATGGGGGCGGTGGAACTGGCCGCGCGCCTGGGCCTGCCCGTGGTGGCCACCCACCCGGTGCAGTTCCTCACACCCGACGACTACGAATCGCACGAAGCACGTGTCTGCATTTCCGAAGGCGAGATTCTGGCCAACACGCGCCGTGTGCGCCGCTTCACCCGCGAGCAGTATTTCAAGTCGGCCGAGCAGATGTGTGACCTGTTTGCCGATGTGCCCAGCGCCATCGCCAACACGCTCGAAATTGCCAAACGCTGCAACCTCAGCTTGGTGCTGGGCAAACCGCAGCTGCCGAACTTCCCGATCCCGCCGGTCGATGGCGTTGTCATGTCGGTGGACGACTATTTCCGCCATGTCTCGCACGAAGGCCTGAAAGAGCGCCTGGTTCACCTCTACCCCGATGAAGCCAAGCGCGAAGCGCAGCGCCAGCGTTATGTGGATCGGCTCGAATTTGAGCTGAACACCATCCTGAAGATGGGCTTCCCGGGCTACTTCCTGATCGTGGGCGACTTCATCCAGTGGGCCAAGAACAACGGCTGCCCGGTCGGTCCAGGTCGGGGCTCGGGTGCTGGCTCTCTGGTGGCCTATGCGCTCAAGATCACCGACCTCGACCCACTGCAATACAACCTGCTGTTCGAGCGCTTTTTGAACCCCGAGCGGGTGTCCATGCCCGACTTCGACATCGACTTCTGCCAGGGCAATCGCGATCGCGTCATCGACTACGTGAAGGACAAATACGGCCGCGACGCGGTGTCCCAGATCGCCACCTTCGGCACCATGGCGGCCCGTGCGGCCATCCGCGACGTGGGCCGGGTGCTGGACATGAGCTACACCTTTTGCGACGGCATCAGCAAGCTCATCCCCAACAAACCGGGCATGTCGGTCACGCTGCAATACCCTCCCGCCACGCCCAAAGAGGGCGACAAAAACAACTACGCCATCGCCATGGAGCCCATCCTGGCCGAGCGCATCGAGCGCGAAGAGGACGTCAAAACCCTCATCGAGCTGGCGCAAAAGCTCGAAGGCATGACCCGCAACATCGGCATGCATGCCGGGGGCGTGCTGATCGCGCCGGGCAAGTTGACCGACTTTTGCCCGCTGTACCAGCAGCCCGGCAGCGACTCGGCGGTGAGCCAGTACGACAAAGACGATGTGGAGGCCGCAGGCCTGGTCAAGTTCGACTTTTTGGGCCTGGCCACGCTGACGATTCTGGAGATCGCCCGCGAGTTCATCATGAAGCGGCACAAGGGCCAGGAGAACTTCGCGTTCGAGAACATCCCGCTCGACGACGCGGCCACCTACAAGCTGTTTTCAGACGGCAAGACCGAGGCCGTGTTCCAGTTTGAAAGCCGCGGCATGCAAGGCATGTTGCGCGACGCCCGCCCCAGCCGCCTGGAAGACCTGATCGCCCTGAACGCGCTGTACCGCCCGGGCCCAATGGACCTGATCCCCAGCTTCGTGGCCCGCAAGCACGGACGCGAAGAGGTCGAATACCCGCACCCTGCCGTGGCCGAGATGCTGAGCGAGACCTACGGCATCATGGTCTACCAGGAGCAGGTGATGCAGACCGCGCAGATCCTGGGCGGATACTCGCTCGGCGGCGCCGACTTGCTGCGCCGCGCCATGGGCAAGAAAAAAGCCGAAGAAATGGCCGAGCACCGGGAGAAGTTCCGCGCCGGTGCCCTGGCCACCCACGGCATTCCACAGGACAAAGCCGACGAAGTCTTTGACCTGATGGAAAAGTTCGCGGGCTACGGCTTCAACAAGTCGCACGCCGCCGCTTACTCGCTGCTGGCCTACCACACCGGTTGGCTCAAGGTGCACTACACCGCCGAGTTCTTCTGCGCCAACATGACGGTGGAAATGGACGACACCGACAAACTCAAGGTGCTCTACGAAGACGCCTTGAAGTTCGGCATCAGCTTTGACCCGCCCGACGTCAACCGGGGCAACCACCGCTTCGAGCCCGTCACCGACAAGATCATCCGTTACGGCCTGGGCGCCATCAAAGGCACCGGCCAGCAGGCGATCGAGGCCATCGTGGCGGCTCGCAACGAGGGCGGCCCGTTCACCAGCCTGTTCGACTTTGCCGTGCGCGTGGACCGCAGCCGAATCAACAAGCGCACGGTGGACGCGCTCATCAAAGCCGGGGCGTTTGACTCGCTGCAGATGAACCGCGCCGCACTGTCGGCCAGCATCGATAAAGCCTTCGAGTTTGCCAACGCCACAGCGGCCAACGCCAACCAGGGCGGCTTGTTCGACATGCTGGGCGACGACTCGCACGGCTCCAGCACGCAAGAGCCCGACCTGGCCGATGTGCTGCCCTGGGGCATCAAGGAACGCCTGACCTTCGAGAAGACCGCCGTGGGTTTTTACCTGTCGGGGCATTTGTTCGACGCGGTCGAGCGCGAGGTACGCCAGTTCGCCCGCCGCAAGATCGACGACCTGATCGACAGCCGCGAGCCGCAGCTGCTGGCCGGCATCGTGAGCGACCTGCGCATCATCAATGGCCAGCGCGGCAAGGTGGCCATCTTCAAGCTTGACGACAAATCGGGCGTGATGGAAGCCACGGCCGACGAGAACCTGATCAACGCCTCGCGCAACACGCTCAAGGACGATGAGCTCATCATCGTCATGGCCAAAATGCAGGCCGACCGTTTCTCGGGGGGCTTTCGCCTCAAGATGGAACAGATCATGGACCTGGGCCAGGCGCGCTGCCGCTATGGCAAGTTTTTGCGGGTGGCGGTCAACGGCCGAGCACCCGACATCGAGCGCCTGGTCAAGGAGTTCCCGGCCCAGCGCGAAGAAACCGAGCACGGCGTGCTGGTCAAAGGCCTGCCGGTGCGGCTGGCGCTGGAGCGGCGCAATGACACCGTCGCGGCCCGTGCCGAGCTGGCGCTGGGTGAGCAGGCCAAATTCTTCCCATCAGACGCGGCACTCGCCAGCTGGATGGCGCAGGCCGATCAAGGCCAGGCTCAGATCGTGTACGACGACGGCCAAAACATGCTCGCCATCCGCACGGTCTCCATGTAGGAGCCCCGCCCTCGGGGCGATAGAACCTGTAGCGTTCTGCTGAAGCCTCATCGCGGCGGGGGCGCCGCTCCCACACACCGCAGGGGCCCATCCGCACGGTCTCCATGTAGGAGCCCCGCCCTCGGGGCGATAGAACCTGTAGCGTTCTGCTGAAGCCTCATCGCGGCGGGGGCGCCGCTCCCACATACCGCAGACTTGTTTACTGCAACACCACCGAACAGCACAAGGTGTAGCCCACCTTGTGCAGCGCCTTGATGCAAGGCTGAACAGCCCCGGCGCTGGTGA
>Ga0228701_1001888_pt1 | contig 13440 bp, 11 predicted proteins | sample McNCre117_Aug_MG_2_FD_178017 | JGI IMG/M metagenome (GOLD analysis project Ga0228701, IMG submission 178017) | Freshwater microbial communities from McNutts Creek, Athens, Georgia, United States - 11-17_Aug_MG | ecosystem: Environmental > Aquatic > Freshwater > Creek | place: USA: Georgia...
GCCCGAGCTGATCGCCCAAAAGAGCAACAGGTGCAACACCACCACCAGCCCCAGCCCCACAAGGTGCTTGGTCGGCTTTCTTTGCCGGCTGGCGTAGTCGTTCATGGTCTGATTTCTCCTTAATGAAGCCTGCACCTGTTCGGCGTGAGCTTGGTGAATTGTAATTTGGTTACAGAAAAATCAAAGCACCAAGAAACAAAACTACATAAGGGTAATCCCTGTGCCTGTGCCGTTATTGGCTGTGGGAAATGGAGGGGCGCATGGGTGACGCGGTACGCACACCTTGTACCGTCAGACTGCGCGGCATGTCGACCTCACTCACGTCCAGCACTTTGGCTGGTGCATTGCGACCTTGCTCGGCCAGTCGCATTTCGATTCCCACCACCAAGATGTCGATCAGCAACAGGTGCAGCACCCGGCTGATCATGGGCAGATGGGTGGCTGCGTGTTCATTGTGTTCGGCGACCAGCGCCGCATCGGCTTTTTTGGCCAGCTGAGACTGGTTGGCCGTGATGGCGATGACCGGTGCGCCAAGGTCGCTGATGTTTTGTTGCAATGCCATCAATTCGGGCAAATTGCCTCCGCTGCTGATGAACAGCGTGGCGGTATCACGGTTGACCAGCTTGCTGGTCAGCTGCTGCAAGAGCGGGTCGGTGTTCAGGCCGCAGGGCATGCCCAGGCGCAAAAACTTCATTTGTGCGTCTTGTGCCAATGAGGCGTAATTCCCAACGGCAAAAATTTCGACCCGTTTGGCCGCCATGAGCAGGTCAATGGCTTTGTCAATCGGTTCGCGCTGCAGCTCGTTGCGCAGTTGCAGCACGGCATTGGCCGTGTTGCCCAGAACTTTGGCACCCAGTTCAAGCACCGAGTCTTCGTGTGTGACCTGTGAATGGGTGATGGGAACCGATACGCTCAGACCCGAAGCCAGCCGCAATTTGAAGTCAGACAGACCCTTGCAACCCACTGAACGGCAAAACCGTATCACGGTGGGTTGGCTGACCTGGGCCGCCCGAGCGATGTCATGGATGGGGTCATTCAGCACGGATCGGGGCTGCGATAACACCAGTTCAGCCACGCGTTGTTCGGCAGGCGACAACTGAGGACGCAAACGCCGGATCTGCGACAGGATGGCCGAGCCCGCTGAATGGTTGAGGCTGCGAAGCTGTGCTTCCAAAATGGCGGACACACCCAAGAACGTGGGGTTGTCGGCGGTGATGACGTAGGTCGGGATGTGTTCAACGTATTGCCGAAAACGGCCTTTGTCCTCAAAGCGCTGGCGAAAGCCCGAACGGTCAAAGTAAGCACCCAGGCGGGGCACAATGCTGCCGCCGATGTACACGCCGCCCGTGGCACCCAATGTCACGGCCAGGTTGCTGGCCGCTGTGCCCAGCATATTGCAAAACACGTCCAGGGTGGTGCGGCACAAGGCGTTGTTTTCGTCCAGGGCCAGCCGTGTGATCTCTTGGGCACTGAGGTCCACATTGGCCTCACCCTGGGCCTGAGCCAAAGCCTGGTAAATCAGTTCCAGACCTGAGCCGGACACCAGGCGCTCAAAAGACACATGGTCGAACTGTTTGAGGGCGTGCTGCAAGACGATGATTTCGTTGTCGTCTCGTGGCGAAAAACTGGTGTGCCCGCCTTCCGATCCCAGGGAGATCCAGCCATCACCCGATGGAATCAGGCCTGAAACGCCCAGACCTGTTCCTGATCCCAGCAAGCCAATCACGCTGTTCTTGACAGGCTCTCCGTTGCCCACCTGCCGCACTGCAGCAGCATCCAATCGGGGCAAAGCCATGGCGAGCGCCGTGAAGTCATTGACGACCACCAGGGTGTCCAGACCCAGTGCCTGCCGGGTTTGTTCGATCGAGAACTGCCAGTGGTAGTTGGTCATGCGGACCTGATCGCCATCCACCGGGGTGGCAATGGCAATGGCCGCGTGTTCGACCGTCAGGGGATGGACCGACTCCAGATAGGTCCGAATTGCGTGTTCCAGGCTGGGATGGTCTGCGCAGCGCAACGAGGCCTGGTGGCTGTATTGATCGCGTTCCAGTTCGATGGCAAAGCGCGCATAAACACGGCCAATGTCAGCGATCAGGCGAGGGGACTCAAGGGCAATCATGGCAACAACGTCGTGGCAGAGGTGAATTTCAGGGCGAAGATGTAATTCAATTACGAAAAAACGCCTGACATGTCTGGTTTTTGGTAACCGACTTGATCTGTCGGCAGGTCTGACAGGGGCGGAAACCCTTGACAATTGACCAGATCAAACCCGTTTCCTTGGCATTCTAGGGGCAACGGTACTTTGGGTCTGTAGTTTTGCTACGCCATTTTCGCCATGAATTCTTCATCACCCGCCACCATCACCCGACCTCAGCGCCCTGCCATTGCCAGCCTGGTGCTGCCCTTGTTTGTGGAGTTGTCACTGGGCTTGGTGGTGGGCATGGTGGGCACGGCGCTGGCTTCGCGCATTTCGGATGCCGCCGGCGGCGGCTTTGCGCTGGCCAACCATGTGTTTGGTTTGCTGTTCATGATTTTTCGGCTGGTGGGGGCTGGGGTCAGCGTGGTGATCACCCAAAACCTGGGTGCCGGACACCGTGACGAAGCCGATCGCGTGGCGCGTGCCGCGCTGGCCTCGGGCACCTGGATGGGCGGTCTGGCCGCCCTGCTGGCAGTCACGGGGGCTGCCCCCTTGTTGGCGGCGTTGAATGCGCCTGCCGATGTACTGGTTTTGGCCGCTCCTTTTTTGCAAACACTGGCGCTTGCGCTGGTGCTGGATGCCTGGAACGCCTGCATGGCCGGGGTCATGCGGGCGCACCTGCGCAACCGGGACACCCTGGCCGTGATGGTTGTCATGCACGCCACCCACCTGGCATTGGCCTGGCCGCTGATGACCGGCTGGGGTGCCTGGCCCGAACTGGGTTTGCCGGGTTTTGCCGTGGCGGTCATCATCAGTCGACTGGTGGGCATGGGGCTGCATCTGTGGCTTTGGCGGCTGCGTTTGGATTTGCGGCCCGCCTGGGCCGACTGGTGGCGCGTGCGTTGGGCCCAGTTGCGTCCTGTGCTCCACATCGGCCTGCCTGGCGCGGCCGAAAACCTCTCCTGGGAGATGGCCTTCATGGTGAGCGTGGCCGCGGTGGGCTTGATGGGCACCCAGGCATTGGCCACGCAGACCTATGTGCTGCAGTTCAACATGTGGATCCTGATCAGCGCCGTGGCCATTGGCATCACGGTGGAAATGGTGGTGGGGCACATGGTGGGGGCACGGCAGTTCAGACAGGCCCACGATCTCGTGCGCCGGGCCCAGAAAATCGGATTCATGGTGACGCTGGGAGTCGCCTGTCTGCAAGCCCTGCTGGGTCCGTGGTTGCTGGGCTTGTTCACGCAGGATGCACAGATCCTGGCGGTCGGCAGCCGATTGATGTGGCTGTCGATCCTGCTGGAGACGGGGCGCACGTTCAATTTGATTGTGATTTCGGCGCTGCGGGCTACCGGCGATTCACGCTATCCCTTTTATGCCGGGGCAGGGTCCATGGCGTTGGTGCTGGCGGGCGGCAGCTGGCTGCTGGGGGTGCACTGGGGTTGGGGGCTGGCGGGTGTTTGGGTGGCCTATGCCGCAGATGAGTGGATCCGCGGCTTGCTCATGTGGCGGCGCTGGCTCACCCAAGGCTGGGTACCGCATGCCCGCGCCACCCATGCCCGCATGCGGCGGCAACAGGCCATGCCACCGATCTGACCCTTCGTCGCAGAGTTGGACTGTTCGTCGCAAAGCAGGGGGCGGTGTCGGTCAGTCTTGGCACCATGGGGCCTTGTGATTCAATAGGAACTTGACCATGCCATTTCGTTCCCCCCCTTCTTCACCCGATACCGCAACCGACCGCAAGCCCTGGGTCAAAGCCGCCATGCAGGTGGCCGACGTCTTGGCCAGTTGGAGTTGGTGGAAGTTCGCGGGGGTGTCCTTGCTGATCCTGATCGTCGGCTCCATGCTGGACAGCTATCTCGTGCCCCCTGTTCGGCATGCTGCCTCGGGTGTTGGGGGCAAGTCAGCGGTATACCGTCATGAGCAGGCTCCGGGACGTGTCGGCGATGGTAATTCGGTGGTGATCCGTTCGCGTGACAGCACGGCGGCATCGGAGTCGGGACACAGCGTCCGGATTGACATCGGTGCCCAGGACGTGCGCATTGACGGATTGGACCCGGCGCATCGTGAAGAAATTCACAAAGCTTTGGAAGATCTCGAAAAATGGCTAGATCAGTTGGATGACGCACCCCAAGTGCGTGATGCTGTCAGCGAAGTCAGCTGGGGGGCGGGCATGGGCTGGCGCGAAGAGCCGTTTGTCGGATTGGCCAAGTTGCTGGTGGTCAGTTTGCTGATCTTGAAGGTGATGGGCTCATCCAAACGCCGAGAACAAACCGCGCAGGCCGCTGTGGCAGTGGCCGAGTGGGGACGCGAATCGGCCCGGTTAGAGCAGGAGTTGGCCGAAGCCCGTCTGCGCCAAATACAAACCCAGATTGAGCCGCATTTTTTGTTCAACACCTTGGCCGCCTTGCAGCAACTGATTGCCAGCCAGCCTGCGAAAGCCGCAGAAATGAACCGCCACCTGATCGATTGGTTGCGTTCGGGTTTGCAGCAAATGCGTCAGGAGCAAAGCACGCTGGCCGAGGAGGAGCAATTGCTTGGCGATTACTTGCACATCATGAAGGTGAGGATGGACGACAGGCTCCAATGGCAGATTCGGTTTGCCCCTGAATTGCGCGAAGTGCGCATTCCCAGCCTATTGCTTCAGCCCCTGGTTGAGAACGCCATCACCCATGGTCTGGAACCCCTGGCGGCCGGTGGCAGCATCGACATTCATGCACAACGCATGGGTAACCAATTTGAGGTCATCGTGGAAGATAACGGTGTTGGTTTTCAATCTGGTGCGTCGAACCCGGTGGGCCATGGCTTGGGGCTGGACAGTGTGCGCAACCGCCTGCGCTTGCGTTATGGCGATGCGGCCAGCTTGCGCATCACCGCCCGTGAAGGTGGGGGCACCCGGGTGACCCTGAAATTGCCATGGTTGGGATGATGCCATCCGCGAACTCGTCTACCTTGCGAGCGGTGTTGGCTGATGACGAGCGTCTGCCGCGTGAACAGTTGCTGTCGGCGCTGACACGGGTGTGGCCAGATTTGCAGGTGGTCGGTTTGGCCAGTCACGGAGCACAAGCCCTGCACATGATTGGTGCCTTGTCACCCGATGTGGCCTTTCTGGACATCCGCATGCCTGAAATGAGTGGGTTGGAGGTGGCTCATGCGGTGCAGTCTTTGTCTCACCCTTGTGCCATCGTGTTCTTGACGGCGTTTGACGAGCATGCACTGGCAGCATTTGATGCACAGGCCGTGGACTATCTGCTCAAACCCATCGATGAGAAACGCCTGGCGCAAACCGCAGACCGCTTGCGCGAGCGGCTGCGACCGCATCAGGAGGGTGTTTGGGATGCCGCTCGGGTGAAGCTGCCGATGCACACTGGTCATCGGGCTACGGAGCCCGCCAGGCCTCTGCGGTGGATTCAGGCCAGTGTGGGCGGCGCTGTGCATTTCATTGCGGTCGACGAAGTGCTTTGGTTTCGCAGTGATGAAAAATACACCGTGGTGCGTACACCCCAGCAAGAAGCCGTGATCCGCACGCCACTCAAAGACCTGGTGCAACAACTGCCACACGATCACTTTTGGCCGATTCACCGCAATTGCATAGTGGCCGTCAGCGCCATTGAAAAAACAGAGCGGGACGCGTTCGGGCGCACTCGGCTCAAGGTGCGCGGTATGGATCAGTGGCTGGAAGTCAGTCGCAGCCATGCCGGGCGGTTTCGGGGCATGTGAAGTCTGATTTCATGTGGGTCATAGCGTCCGGGGGGTATTTGCAATCGTCGGTTCCGGCAGGTTTATCAACTCGTACGCGCCATAAACCAGCATGGCCAGACTTCCTGCCAGTCCCCACACATGTGGGGCATGCCATGCGGCCTGATCCATGGGGTTGTCAGCGATGTGTAACCAAGCTGTTATGGCAGAGGGTGTTGCCGTCCACAGAAAAACTACCACCAGGAGTTCAAACCCCAGCAGCAGCCAGTGCATCGGTGTGAGTGCAGTTTGCTTCAGGTGAGGGGGCACACTGAAAGTCGGTTGTTTCTCGAGCCGTGCCATGACTAGTGCGACAAATGCAGCATCGCCGTTGTTGTGGTTGACTGTACGGTGGGCATCGTGTTGCAACAAGGCGGTCAACCAGTCTTCGGCATCTGAGTTGTCAGGGGTAAGCTTGTTCATGGTGATTCCTGGGAGTTTGCTGGACGCCAGTCGGCCAGCAGTTGTTGAAGTTTGGCGCGCCCCCTCAGGACATGGCTTTTGACCGTGCCGAGTGGTAAGTCCATCACCCGGGCCGCTTCGGCCTGACTGAGCCCCCCGTGATAGCAATAAACGATGGCGGCTTTTTCCAACGGTTGCAGCTGGGCCAAGGCATTTTCAAGGTCCAAGCGCAGTTCTGGGGCATGAACCATGACCGTACCGTCAATTCCGGCGGGTGAGGACATTGCATCGGTATTTTCATCAGCCCAGCGACGCAGGTATTGCAGGTATTGCAGGTATTCCAGGTAGGCAATCCGATGAAGCCATGTACTCAACTGTGCATCGTATCGAAAAGTGTGCAAAGCTTGCCAAGCCTTGATGAAAGTCTCTTGTGCCAGTTCATCGGCCAGGGCTTGTTGCCCTTGTGTGAGTTTTCTCAGCACCGCGCGCACCCGCCCCTGGTGCAGGGCCACAAGATGACTGAAGGCGTGTTGATCCCGATCCCGTTGCGCCAGAGTCAGCCATTCGCGCTCTGATGGCGGCTGTGTAGCAGACACACTCAGTCCGTTTCGGTGAGAGTCAGTCTCCGTTCTTGATTGAGTTGACGGGATTCAACAGCCCAAAGAAACAGCCAGCCTAGCCCCAAAATGAAAGGCAACAAGCCCCAGGCCCAACCGTGAAAGCCGGTGAACTCGCCGTTTTCAAGGTTGACCCAATACACCACCAAACCCAGCCCCAAGCCCGAACACATGGCCAACACCGCCTTGCGCAGCAAGCTGGCCACGCGTTCTGTCTTTTGCGCCAGCGTGGGCACGGCCAGGGCTGCGCTGGAAGGGGCTTGCTGCAGCAATTCGGGCGGAATGGGTTGTCCCAATTGGGCCAGGTGGCGAATGGTCTCATGCATCAGCCGGGCCTTGCGGCTTTCCAGCACAAAGCGAAAAACAATGTAGGCAATCGGAATCAGCAAAGCCAGCAGCGGAATGGCCAAAGCCAAGATCGGGGGCCAGAAATTTTTGTCCATGTCGTTCTCCTTGAAAACCACTTAGATGCCAAACAGGTGCTGAATGGATGCATCACGGTACAAAAATCCGCAAAACGGATGTTGGCGAAGCCGTCGTTCGGCAGCAAGGTCTGCGGGCAGAGAGGGTTTCGTGCTGTGTCGCGTTGATGGCCGGGGCATGTGTGTCCCCGGCAGCCTTGATTCACCGCACCCGCTTGTACCGGCTGTAGCCTCCCAGCTCACGTTCGATCGGTTGAAGCACCCGCACGCTTTGTGCAGGTACGGTCACGGTGATCAGGCCCGGACCCATGGTGGTCACGGGCTGTGCAGTGTTTTCGGCCAACAGGTCCACCAGCGGGGTGTCGTCCATCAGGCTGGCGTTGGCCACCATCAGGGTTTCGGTCACCGGGGTGTTACCGGGGTTGGCCAGCACGATGCGGGTGTCCAGCGCCCGGTCGGTGTGGCGTTCAAAGGCGAACAGGCGTTCTGCCTCGATGCGGCGGTAGTCGCCCACGCGCAATGCCCGGTGCCCCTGGTGCAGGGCAATCAGTCGCTTCATCCAGACCAGCTCGGGCTGTTCAGCCCGCACCCAATCCCAGCGCATGGGCCCCCGGTTTTCAGGGTCGCCGCCGCCGGTCATGCCCACTTCGCTCCCGTAATACACATTGGGTGAACCGGGCAAGGTGAATTGCAGGGCCTGCACCAGCCTGCGCTGGCGCACGTCGGGCAGTTGGGTGGCGATGCGGGGGATGTCGTGGTTGTCAATCACGTTCCATGACTTGAGCAGGGGCTCAATGCCCGCGTCGCCCACCAGGCGCTCGGTCATGCGGGCGGCCGCTGTCGTGCTCAGATCGCCTTGTGCCAGCCCCAGAATGATTTGCCGCAGGGTGAAGTTCATCACCCCATCCATCGATCGCAGCCATTGGTCGGGGTAGTTGACGATCTCGCCCACGATGAGCGCGTCATTCTTTTCTTTGCGGGCTGCGCGTTGCAGGTCTTGCAGGTAGCGGTGGCCCAGCTCAAAAGCGGTGTCCAGCCGCCAGCCATCGGCTCCGTCGCGCAGGTAGCCACGTAGCACCGAGTCGGGTGCTTCATACAGGTACTGGCGCACCGGTGGGTGCTCCAGGTTCAGCTCAGGCAGGTTCTGGTAACCCGTCCACACACGTGCCCCACCGGTGTATTGCGGCCCCATGGCAAACCAGTTGCGCCAGGGGCTGCGCGGGTCGGCCATGGCCTGTTTGAAAGGCTCGCTGTTGCGGCCCATGTGATTGAACACCCCGTCAAGCACGACTTTCATGCCGCGCTGGTGGGCATCGGCTGCAAAGTGTTTGAAGTCTTCGCGTGTGCCAAATTCAGGGGAGATCGCCTTGAAGTCGAGCGCGTCGTATTTGTGGTTGGTAAATGCCAGGTGGATGGGGTTGAGGTAAACGGCCGTGGCTCCGAGTTGCTGCACATGGTCCAGACGGCTGCGGGCGCTTTGCAGGTCACCGCCCCAAAAAGTCAGCTCCTGGCTGTTGAGCTTTTGATCGGCCAGCTCGACACCACGCTGCGGCACTTCATGCCAGTCGTGCAGCACTTTGGGGGCGGGATACAGGTGTCGCTTGGCGCCCAGGTTGGCCGACGGTGCGAAGCGGTCAACCAGGATCTGGTAGACCACGGCACCATTGCGCCAGTCTTTTTCGCGCGTGTCATAGACCGAGCTGTTGGCTTGTGCGGCTGAGGTGCTTGCCTGGGCGCAGAGGGCCGCCAGCAGACTCAACAGCCAGGTACCCCGCCTGGTGGTGTGCTGCAGTGGGGCAGTCATGCGGTCAGCGCCAGTTGGTAGACCCGGGTTTCCCAGGCGGCCAGGGTGTCCGGTGCCATGGGCCACTCTTCAAACGGCAGGTTACCGATCAGGGGGGTGGCACTGCTCAGATCGGGCAGTTCGTTCATGGGCAAGCGCTGGAATTGCCCGCTGAAATTGCACAGCACCAGCAAACGGTGGTGGTCATCGGTGCGCAGGTACGCCAGCACATGGGGGTGTTCGGGCAGCCGCAGTTCAAAACGGGCCAGCACCAGCCAGGGGTGTTGCTTGCGCAGGGCAATCAGAGCACGGTAGTGGTGAAACACTGAATGGGGGTCGGCCAGCGCCGCCTGTGCGTTGATGTGGCTGAAGTTGTCATTGAGCGCCAGCCAGGGCGTGCCGGATGAGAATCCGCCATGCGCATCCGGCGACCATGGCATGGGGGTTCGGGCGTTGTCCCGTCCTTTGGCGTGGATGCTGCGCAGCACCTTGGCGGGGGACTGCCCCCGCTCTTGCGTGGCCACGCGGTACATGTTGCGGGTCTCGATGTCCTGGTAATGTGCAATGTCTGGCCATTGCACATTGGTCATGCCCAGTTCTTCACCTTGGTAGATGTAGGGTGTGCCTTGCATCAGGTGCAAGCCGGTGGCCAGCATCTTGGCTGAGCGTTCGCGGTATTGCGGGCCGTCATCACCCCAGCGCGAAACAGGGCGGGGCTGGTCGTGGTTGCCCCAATACAGGCTGTTCCAGCCCTGGCCGTGCAGACCCGTCTGCCAGCGGTTCATGCTGGCTTTCAGGTCCGGCAAGTGCAGGGGCTTGAGCGCCCATTTGCCCTGGCCTGGCTGGCTGTCCAGATCCATGTGCTCGAACTGGAACACCATGTTGAGCGCCCCCGTGTCGGGGTGGGTGATTTCTGCGGCTTCGGCCACGGTGGCACAGGGTGATTCGCCCACGGTGATGCTGTCGTAATGGTCCAGCACCTCGCGGCGCATTTCACGCATGAATTCGACAAAACGGGGGCCGTGTTTGACCATCTCGAATGCAGGTTGCAGGAAACCCCTTTGCACCACCGGTGCATCGGGCAGGCGACCCTCGGCTTGCCAGGGCTTGGAGATCAGGTTGATCACATCCATGCGAAAGCCGCGCACCCCTTTTTTGAACCAGAAGTGCATCAGGTCGTAGACCTCGGCACGCACTTTGGGGTTCTCCCAGTTCAAGTCGGGTTGCTTGGGGGAGAACATGTGCAGGTAATACTCTCCCGTGGCCTCGTTGAATGTCCAGGCCGAGCCGCTGAAAGCGGATTCCCAATTGGTGGGCTCGCGCCCGTTTACCGCTTCTTGCCAGATGTAATAGTCGTGGTAAGGGTTGTCACGCGAAGACCGTGCCTGGCGGAACCACTCGTGTTCGTCAGACGTGTGGTTGACCACCAGGTCCATCATGAGGGCGATGCCGCGTTCGCCCATGGCCGCCAGCATGGTGTCAAAGTCGGCCATCGTGCCGAATTCGCCCATGATGGCCCGGTAATCGCTGATGTCGTAGCCGTTGTCGTCGTTGGGTGACTGGTAGACCGGAGAGAGCCAGACCACATCCACCCCCAACGCCTTCAGATGGTCCAGCTTGCCCGTGATGCCCGGAATATCACCGATGCCATCGCCATTGCTGTCACAAAAGCTTCGAGGGTAGATTTGATAGACGGTGCTGCTTTTCCACCAGTCGGTTTGGGGTGCGTTCATGGTGTGCAAATGCTTCAGGGACCGCAGGGGCTTACTCGGGCAATTCCACCGTGCGGTGGCAGGCGATCCCTTGGCTGTCAAACAGGTGCATCTGGTCGGGGCGCAAACACAGGCTCAGCGCCGAGCCTGCGGCCAGCGCGGCACTGCCTTCGACCTTGACGGTGCACACCGGTTGGCCCGCGATCTGCACATACAGGAGCGAGGAATCGCCCAGCCGTTCGATGTGCTGCAACTGTGCAGCCATGAGGGTGCCTTCGCCTTCCTGGCTCAGCGGGATGTGCTCGGGGCGGATGCCGACTTGCACCGACTCACCCGTTTTCAGGTGGCGTGCGTCCACGGCCACCGTCAACAACTGGCCACCCACGTCCACACTGGCCTGATGGGCATCGGCACTGCGCAAGGTCCCCTGCAGCAGGTTCATTTTGGGTGAACCAATGAACTCGGCCACAAACAGGCTGGCCGGACGGTGGTACAGGTTCATGGGGGAGCCGACCTGGGCCACGCTGCCGCGTTCCTGAATCAGTGCGCCCGTGTGCAGCAAGACAATCTTGTTGGCCAGCGTCATGGCTTCGACCTGGTCGTGGGTCACGTAGATCATGCTGGCCGAGCCCATGTCCTTGTGCAGCTTGGCGATTTCCAGACGGGTCTGCACACGCAAGGCGGCATCCAGGTTCGACAGCGGTTCGTCGAACAAAAATACCTTGGGCTGCTTGACGATGGCGCGGCCAATCGCCACGCGTTGGCGCTGACCGCCCGACAGGGCCTTGGGCAGGCGGTCCAGCAGCGGGGTCAGTTGCAGGATTTCGGCGGCCTCTTTCACCTTGCGGTCGATCTCGGCCTTGTCTGAACCCAGAACCCGCAGGCCAAAGGCCATGTTCTCACCCACGGTCATGTGGGGGTAGAGGGCATAACTTTGAAAGACCATGGCCACACCGCGTTGTGCGGGCGGCAGGTCGTTCACCCGCTGACCACCAATCAGCAGGTCACCCGAACTGATGTCTTCGAGGCCCGCGACCATGCGCAACAAAGTGGATTTGCCGCAGCCCGAGGGGCCGACAAACACGCAAAACTCGCCGTGCTCGATGGTCAAGTTGGCGTTATGGATGGTCATCGGCAAGTGAGGCGCATAGCGCTTGCAGATGTTTTTGAATTCGATGCGGGACATGCTTGTTCTCCAGCGCAGGGTGTTGTGTGTCGGTCGGTTCGGACTCGTTCAGACCAAGGTCACGAGCAGACCGCCAAATGGCGCAAAGGCCAGGGCGTTGCCGTTCAGTTCGCCGCCCGTGAGGCCGGGCAGTGCGAGCACCCCGGTGGCTTTCAGGTCATCACTCAGGGGCAACTGGGCCGTCTGATTGCTGAAATTGAAAGCGCACAGCACGCGCTGGCCCGCATGCTCGCGCACAAAGGCCATCACTTGCTCATGCACGGGCAGCAGGGTTTGTTCACCATGGATCAAGGCCGGTTGCTGGCGACGCCATTGCAACAGTTGTCGGTAAAAATTCAGGTGTGAAGTCGGGTCTAGATCCTGCACATCAGCAGCCAGTGGGCGGTAGGCCTCGGTGTAAGGCAACCAGGCCCTGGTTTTTCCGTCGCCAAAGCCGATGTCGGTGGCCTGGCTGATCCAGGGCATGGGCGTGCGGCAACCGTCACGGCCTTTGTATTCGGGCCACATGGCGATGCCTGGCGGGTCCTGCAGGTCTTCAAAGGCGATGTCGGCTTCGGGCAGCCCCAGCTCATCACCTTGGTACAGGCAGGGCGAGCCACGCAGGCACATCTGAAAAGCCGCTGCCAGGCGCAGCATTTGCACGTTGCGCTCGGGGCCGCCCCAGCGCGAACCCACACGCTCCACATCGTGGTTGGCCAAGGCCCACGACGGCCAGCCGCCCTGGCTCTTGTCAGCAAATTTTTGCATCAGGCCGTGCAGGTAGGGGGCGCTTGAATCCTTGCCCAGCAGGTCAAAGCTGTAGGCCATGTGCAGCTTGTCGCCATCGCTGGTGTAAGCGGCCATGGTCGCGATGCTGTCGTCGGTGCCGATTTCGCCGACCATGGTGGTGTTGGGGTACTGGTCCACCAAGGCGCGCAACTTCTTGAAAAATTCGAGGTTTTCGGGACGCTCCTTGTCGTACACATGCCATTGCCAGCCATAGGGGTTGACGTCAGACACCGTGTTGTCACCTTCCTTGGCGCCGCCGCGGCCAGGGTTGTTGCGCAGCTCCTGGTCATGAAAGTAAAACGGCGCGGTGTCCAGTCGGTAACCATCCACACCGAGTTCGAGCCAGAACTTGACGGTGCCCAAAATGGCTTCGATCACTTCGGGGTTGTGAAAATTCAGATCGGGCTGGCTGGCCAGGAAGTTGTGCAGGTAATACTGCTTGCGGCGGGTGTCCCATTGCCACGAGCTGCCACCGAACACGCTCAGCCAGTTGTTGGGCGGGTTGCCGTCGTCCTTGGCATCGGCCCAGACATACCAGTCGGCTTTGGGGTTGGTTTTGTTGGCGCGGCTCTCGACAAACCAAGGGTGCTGGTCCGAGGTGTGCGACAACACCTGGTCGATCATGACTTTCAGGCCCTTGGCGTGCGCGGTTTGTACCAGGGTGCGGAAGTCATC
>Ga0228701_1001890_pt1 | contig 13433 bp, 14 predicted proteins | sample McNCre117_Aug_MG_2_FD_178017 | JGI IMG/M metagenome (GOLD analysis project Ga0228701, IMG submission 178017) | Freshwater microbial communities from McNutts Creek, Athens, Georgia, United States - 11-17_Aug_MG | ecosystem: Environmental > Aquatic > Freshwater > Creek | place: USA: Georgia...
CCGGACAGGCCGGCCGAAAGCAGCAGCCCCAGCACAACCAGCGTCATCGCGCCCCAGCCGCCAACAAGCGGGGTGAGCGCCAGCAGCAGTCCCATCACCAGTGCCATCAGCGTGAAGAACACCAGCGCGAGCGCCAGCGCGGCCCATCCGGCGATCCCCTTGATGCCGGCGCCCGCGGCAGCCGCGCGGCTTTTCTGATAGGCGAGTTCCGCTTCAAGCAGGACGCGCCCATCGTCCACCATCTGGCGGACATCGTCCACCAGCGAGCGGTCGGCATCGGTTTCGTCGGGTTCGACGATCAGCGGGGGCTGTTCAGTGGTCATCGGCGATCAGACAGGCCGGCTTGCAGACGGACTATCAATCTTCGGCCGAACCGCCCTTGATCAGGCGCGAGATCAGGAAGCCTGCCGCAGCGGCGATGCCGATGGCCAGGCCCGGGCTCTTGCGGACGAATTCCTTGGCGTCATTGCCCAGTTCGCCCAGATCCTTGGATTCGATCTTGGCGGCGGTTTCCTGCATGGTGCGGGCGGCGGTGCGGGCATAGTCGCCATAGCGCGCGCCAAGCTTTTCATCGATCGTCCCGGCATTGTCGGCCACGATCTTGCCCAGGCTGGCAATCGCATCGCTGGTCTTGATCTTGCCTTCATGGGCCAGTTCGCTGGCGCGGTCCTTGGCCTGACCAGCAAGATTCTTGGCTTCTTCGACCCAGTCGCCGCTGCGGGCGCTCAGCTGTTCGCGGTAGGCGCCAGCCTTGGCTTGGGCTTCGGCGCCCAGCGCAACGGCGCCCGCGCGGGCTTCCTCGATCGCCTTGGCGAACTTGGCCTTGGCCGGAGTGGCGGCCGGCGCAGCCTTCGGAGCCGCGGTCTTGCGCGCGGCGGGCTTTTTCGCAGCCGGCTTCTTGGCGGCGGCGGGCTTGGTGGTGGAGGCGGGGGTCTTGGCCATCGTTCTTGCCCTTTCTGCGCCCGTGAAATTGGGCTCACAATTCATGTGGGTATACAATAGTGGCGAAGCAAGGCCTTGTCATGCTGCATTGCAACTTGCCTGCACGGCCCGTGGCTGCCAAGGAGCGGGCCAACTTCCTCGCCCCCAAAATCACCGTCAGGAGATGAACCCGCCATGACCGCGATCATTGACATTCACGCCCGCGAAATCCTCGACAGCCGTGGCAATCCCACCGTCGAAGTTGACGTTCTGCTCGAAGACGGCAGCTTTGGCCGCGCCGCGGTGCCCTCGGGCGCTTCGACCGGTGCGCACGAAGCTGTTGAACTGCGCGATGGCGACAAGAACCGCTATCTCGGCAAGGGCGTGCTCAAGGCGGTGGAAGCCGTCAACGGTGAGATCCGCGAAGAACTGCTCGGCCTCGACGGCGAAGACCAGCGCGACATCGACATGACCATGATCGCGCTCGACGGCACCGAGAACAAGAGCCGCCTCGGCGCCAATGCGATTCTCGGCACCTCGCTGGCGATCGCCAAGGCTTCGGCCAATGCGCGCGGCCTGCCGCTCTATGCCTATGTCGGCGGCGTTTCGGCCCATGTCCTGCCGGTGCCGATGATGAACATCATCAACGGCGGCGAACATGCCGATAACCCGATCGACTTCCAGGAATTCATGATCATGCCGGTCGGTGCATCGAGCATCGCCGAAGCCGTGCGGTGGGGCGCTGAAGTGTTCCACACCCTCAAGAAGGGTCTGCACGAAAAGGGTCTGGCGACCGCCGTGGGCGATGAAGGCGGCTTCGCGCCGAACCTGTCGAGCACCCGCGCCGCGCTCGATTTCGTCATGGCCTCGATCGAAAAGGCCGGGTTCAAGCCGGGCACCGACATGATGCTCGCGCTCGATTGCGCCGCGACCGAGTTCTTCAAGAACGGCAAGTACGAAATCAGCGGCGAAGGGCTCTCGCTCTCGCCGGTGCAGATGGCCGATTACCTGGCCGATCTGGCTGCTGCCTATCCGATCATCTCGATCGAAGACGGTATGGGCGAAGACGATTTCGAAGGCTGGAAGGCCCTGACCGACAAGATCGGCGGCAAGGTCCAGCTGGTCGGTGACGATCTGTTCGTGACCAATCCCAAGCGCCTTGAAATGGGCATCGGCAAGGGGCTGGCCAACTCGCTCCTGGTTAAGGTCAACCAGATTGGCTCGCTGTCGGAAACGCTCGACGCGGTCAGCATTGCCAACCGCAACGGCTATACTGCCGTCATGTCGCACCGTTCGGGCGAAACCGAGGACGCGACCATCGCCGACCTCGCGGTGGCCACTAACTGCGGCCAGATCAAGACCGGCAGCCTTGCCCGTTCGGACCGGCTTGCCAAGTACAACCAGCTGATCCGCATCGAGGAAGAGCTGGGCGATGCCGCGCACTATGCCGGCGCGAAGGCGTTCGGGCGGATTTCCGTCTGACGCCAGCGCGACGCGCGCGATTTTCGGGGCCGTTGCTGCCTGAACCCTGCGGGGCTCAGGCGGTGGCGGCCCCTTCGCGTTGCAGGGCGAGGAAATAGGTGACCATCTTGGCATAGCCCTGGCCGGTCAGGCGCAGGAACACGCGGCGCGCATCGGCGGGGTCATTCTCGCGCGAGAGGAACCCGCGCTCTTCAAGGATCGCGATCCAGCGCAGCGCGGTGCTGGTCGGCACGGCCGCGCCGATGCAGGCCGAGGTGACCGAGAGCGGCTTGCGCCCGGATTCGGCAATGAACAGGTCGAGCAGGATATCCCAGGCCGGTTCGCCAAACAGCCCGTCATCGGAGAAGATGCGCGGGCGCATCCGGCGCGAGCGATAGATCATCCGCGCCTGTTCGCTCAGCTGGTCAAGGTCTTCGCTGGAAAGCCGGGTGTAATCGGCCAGGTCATTCGCGGCCTCGCTCGCCGCCGCATCGCCATCGTCGCCTGCGGGAATACGGCGCTGTTCGCGTTCGAGCAGGGCGGTGACGAGTGCCGTCAGATCCGCGGCAATGGAGCGCAGGCGCTGCAATTCGCCGTCCTGCGACTGGTCTTCCATGCGATGCCGATCGTGCACTGTCATCCACTATCCGGAAAAAAGGGGCGGGCCAGCTGCTTGGGATAGCGGGCCAGTCCGTGTTGCCGTGACAACTTCCGATTAAGCTTAGGAGGACAAGTGCTTAGGTGTCTTTTCTGATCACATCGAAAATGGGTGGTAATATTGCCAAATCACTCCGATTCGATGGATGTTTGTCCGCCCTCTACGCTGCGCAGCAGCGCGTGAATTGCGGCATCGACGTGCGCGGCGGCAACATTGGCGCCGAGCTGGTCGAGCGCTTTCAGGCATGCGGTGAGGTCATCGACCAGGGCCAGGTGGGTCATGGTATCGCCGTTCTGTTCGTAGGACATACAATCGAATTAACATCCGCCAGCCGGGGTAAACAGACTGGTATGGTTAACAAAACCCTAGGAAATCCGCGGTGATCCAGATTGGGACGGCGCAAAAAAGAGGGGCGCTCAGGAGGCGGGTAAGCATTCTCGGGTGCCAGCGCGGTTGCGCCTTGCCAGTACCCCGCTCTCGTGGTTTAACCGTTTGCTTAAACGCACAACGCGTCGAGACGAGAGAGAACTGAATGGCGGACTTTCCTTCGCACCCCGATGCGATCGAGGCGGGCTGGCTGACCGAGCGTTTGCGCGCGGCGGGCGTGATTGGTGATGCGGCGGTTACCGCGCTGGCCTGGGTGCCGATCGGCACAGGGCAGGTGGGTGACAGTGCCCGCATCACGCTGACCTATGACAAACCCGGTGCCGGGCCGGCGACGATCGCGGGCAAATTCCCCGCCGCCGATGAAACCAGCCGCCAGACCGCCGGGGCCTTTGGGCTCTATTCCAAGGAAGTCGGGTTCTACCGCGATGTCTGCCCGCAGCTCGATGTGCGGGCGCCTGGCGCGCTGGTGGCCGAGATTGCGGACAACGGCGTCGATTTCATCCTGCTGTTCGAAGACCTCGGCCCGGCCCGCGGCGGCAACCAGCTTGCCAGCTGCACGGCCGCCGATGCGCGCGCCGGGGTCAAGCAGGCCGCCGCGATCCACGCGCCCAGCTGGGATAACCGGGCCTTGCTCGATATTCCCTGGCTCCAGCCCAATCCGGCCCAGACCGATCAGGTCAAAGCGCTCTATCCCAATGCCCAGGCGATCTTCCGGGAACGCTATGCCGATACGCTTGAACCCGAATTCATGGCGCTGTGCGAGGAATTGAACGAGGCGAGCGAATACTGGTTCGGCCGGCAGGCCCCGATCCGCTCGATCGTCCATGGCGATTTCCGGCTCGACAACATGCTGTTCGACATCAAGTGCGGGGCTGAGGACATCGCCGTGCTCGACTGGCAGACCGTCGCGGTGGGCAATGGCCTGACCGACATCGGCTATTTCCTCGGCACCGGGATCGGCGATCCGCTGCGCCGGGCGCACGAGGGCGAACTGCTCGATCTCTACTGCGCGGAAATGACCGCGCGCGGCGTGCCGATGACCCGCGATTCCATCTGGGACGATTATGTGATCGGCGCGCTTCACGGCGTTTCAACCGCGGTATTCAGCGCCGCCTATGTCGAGCGCACCCCGCGCGGCGATGAAAACTTCCTGTCGATGGCGCGCGGTGGCTGCGCTCTTGCCCTCCAGCATGGCAGCATTGCCAAGATCAAAGGATAATTGACGATGGTCCTGACCAAGGGTGACGACTTTCCGCTCCACCAGACCCCGGAGCCGATTGCCTATGCCGGCACCGATCGCAATTTCTACGATCGCTATTTCTTCAACGGCTATGCGCCCGATGGCTCGGGCTTCTTCGCCGTGGCCTTTGGCATCTATCCGCACCTCAACGTGGCTGACGCGCATTTTTCCGCGATCCGCGACGGGGTACAGTACAACCTCCATGCCTCGCGCGAACTGGGGATGGAGCGGTTTGATCTGCAGGTCGGGCCGATCCGCATCGAAGTGATCGAGCCGCTGCAAAAGCTGCGGGTGACGGTCGATGGGGAAGGGCTCAAGGCGGACCTCACCTTTACCGGCCGTGCCTTCCCGATCGAGGAGCCGCGCTTCATCCACCGGATCGGGCCGCGCACCTTCATGGACTATACGCGCCTGACCCAGAACGGGCACTACACCGGCTGGATCGAGATCGATGGCAAGCGCGAGGACTGCGCGCCGGGTACCAGCGGCACCCGCGATCGCAGCTGGGGCGTGCGCCCGGTCGGCGCGAGCGACCAGCAGCCGCACGGCACCGGCGTGGTCCCTGGCTTCTTCTGGCAGTGGACCCCGATCAATTTTGCGGACAGCAGCGTGTTCTTCCACGTCAACGCCGATGCCAAGGGCAACAAGTGGAACACCCGCGCGGTGATCGCAGCCGATGGCGCCGATGCCGATGCCCTGATCGACACCGAAGGCGAAATGGCATCGCCGATGGCTCCGGGCACCCGCTGGCCGGCCAAGGGCACGCTCACCATCGACGGCGCTGATGGACCCGAAACCCTGACTTTCGAAGTGCTGGGCCGGTTCCAGATGCGCGGCATCGGTTATACCTCGCCCAAGTGGGGCCACGGGCTGTGGCATGGCCCGCTTGAGGTCGAGCGCGAGGATTTCGGCATTGCCCAGTGCAATCCGGGGCAGATGGACAATTACCACGTCCAGCTCCCCTGCCGGATTGCCAGCGACAAGCGCGGCGAGGGCACCGGGGTGTTCGAGCAGCTGATCATCGGCCCCTATCAGCCCTACGGCCTCAAGGAGTTCCTCGACCTTGGCTAAGCACGCCTATCGCCGCTGGACCATGCCGCTCACGCTCGCGGCAGGGCTGGTGTTGGGAGCAGCCTCGGGCTGGTGGGTGATGGCCCATGCTGGAGCCCGCGGGGTTGAGGTCAACGGCTGGACGGGATCGAGCGTGGCCGGCGCGGTCGATGCCGATCCGTGGACCCGGGCGCAGGTCGCGGTGCGCGGGCTGCTGGCGCTCAACAAGTCGCAGGCGATCTATCTCACCACCCGGCGCGACGATCAGGGCCAGCCGCTGCGCGAAGGCTGCCGTTACCGGGTCAGCGGCGGGGCGATGCCCGCGCGCTGGTGGTCGGTCACGGTCTATGCGGCTGACAATTTCCTGCCGATCAACGATGATGATGCGCTGTCGTTCGATGCCACCGAAGTGCGGCCCGATGCTGCCGGCAACTGGACCGCGCTGCTTGCCAGCAAGCGCGACGGCGATGGCGCCTGGGCTTCGACCCGCAATGCCGGGGCGTTCGATATCACGCTGCGGCTCTACAACCCCGCGCCCGCGGTGCAGGCCGATCTTCACGCGATCCCGGTTCCGCGCGTAACCCGGATCGATTGCGCAGGAGGCGCGGCATGACCCAGGGGTTGAAGCGTTCGCTCAAGCTGGGGTTGGCCTTCCTGGCGGCCGCGGCGGTGGGCCATGTCGGGATCGTGCTGGCGACCCCGGGAGCCTTGATGCAGGTCGCGATGAAGCGGATGTCGCACGGCGGCGAGATCATCAACGCCTTCGATTTTGGCGCGCGCACGACCCAGAAATCACGCTGGGTGGTGCGGCCTTCGCCGGATCTCGCCTATTCAAGCTGTGTCTATGACCTGTCGAAGGGCCCGCTGCTGATCGAAGCCGCACCGTCGCCCGGCAACGGCTATGTCTCGCTGTCGGTGTTCGATGCGCGGACCGATAACATCGCGGTGTTCGACAGCAACCAGCACCCGCAGGGCATCCGGTTCGTGCTGGCCCATGCCGGCCAGGCGACGCCGCCGGGCGCCACTGTGGTGATTTCACCCTCAGAGCGCGGGATCGTGCTCGATCGCCGGCTGGCGCCGTCCGCTGAATTGTTCGCCGCCGCCGACAAGGCCCGCCGCGCTGACCGCTGCGAGCCCATAACGGGCTGACGCAGCGGCCGGGCAAGCGGTTAGAGCGCGGCGGAGAGCCGGGCGATCTGCTCGCCGGTAAGCTCCAGCGTGGCCGCGGCGCACAGTTCCATCACCTGCTCGGCCGATGTGGCGCTGGCAATCGGCGCGCCAATGCCCGGTTGCACACGCAGCCAGGCCAGCGCGACCTGCGCGTGGGTGGCGCCGGTTTCGCGCACGACATCGTCCATCACTGCCAGCATCGGCGCGCCCGAGACGAGCAGATCGCCCATGCGCTGGCCGCGCATCGATTTCCCAAGGTCCGCTTCGGTGCGATATTTGCCCGTCAGGAAGCCCGAGGCGAGGCCGAAGAACGGCAACATCGGGATGCCGCGCGCGGTGCACAGGTGCTGCAATTCCGGGCCATAGGCCTGCCGCGCGATCAGGTTGTATTCGTTCTGCAGCACGGAAAAAGGCGTGGCGCCCTGCTGCTCGGCAGCGGTCAGGGCTGCGCCAAGCCGCGCGGCATTGAAATTCGAGGCGCCCAGCGCCCGGACCTTGCCGGTTTTTACTGCGCCATGGAACGCCGCGACGATATCGCCGATCGGCAGTTCTTCGTAATCGCGGTGGGCATAGTAGAGATCGACATAGTCGGTCTGCAGCCGCTCCAGCGAAGCATCGAGCGATTGCAGCACGCGGGCCGGTTCATAGAGTTCCTGCCCGCCGAGCATCCCGGTCTTGGTGTGGAGCCGCATTTCCGCGCGCTTGCCGCTGGCGGCGAACCACTTGCCCAGCAAGGTTTCGCTCTCGCCACCCTTGTGACCCGGGATCCATGCCGAATATACATCGGCGGTGTCGATCATCCGGCCACCTGCGGCGTAGAACGCGTCGAGCACGGCGAAGCTGGCGTCCTCGTTCGCTGTCATGCCAAAGACATTTCCGCCCAGAACGAGCGGAATGCCGGCGATGGCCGGATGCTCGCTCACGCGAACTTCTCGCGCAGCTTGAGCAGGGCGATGGCCGCCTTGGCCGCTTCGCCGCCCTTGTCCTTCTGCTTGGGATCGGCGCGGACGAGGGCCTGTTCCTCGTTCTCGACCGTCAGCACGCCGTTGCCGATGGCGATGCCGTCCATCGTCAGGGCCATGATCCCGCGCGCGCTTTCGCCTGCGACGATTTCGAAGTGATAGGTTTCACCGCGGATCACCACGCCGATGCCGACGTAGCCATCATAGAGCTGGGCCTGATCGGCCAAGGCGATCGCGCCGGGGATTTCGAGCGCGCCCGGAACGGTGATCACGTCAACGTCATGGCCGTCGGCCTTGAGCGCGGCCTTGGCGCCGGCAACCAGCATGTCGTTGAGGTGGTCGTAGAAGCGGGCTTCGACGATAAGGAAACGGGCCATGACTTACTCCGAGGGAATGGAACGTTCGCCGACGATGTTGAGGCCGTAGCCTTCGATCGCGACGACATTGCGATGGGAATTGGAGAGCAGGATCAGGTCGTGAACGCCCAGATCCGCGAGGATCTGCGCGCCGATACCATAGCTGCGCAGGTCCATGTCGGCGGCCGGCTGGCCATCGGGCGAATGGCCTTCGCGCGGCTGAATCAGCAGCACGATGAGGCCTGCGCCGTGGCGGCCGATTTCGGCCATCGCGCGCTGCAGGGTGCGCTTGCGCGGGCCGGGCTGGCCGAGCATGTCATCGAGGATCGAGATCGTGTGAACCCGGGCGAGGGTGGCCTCGCCAGCCACGACCGCGCCCTTCTGTAGCACGAAGCTTTCGGTGCCATCGACCTTGTTGCGGAAGGTGATCAGCTTCCAATCGCCGCCGTAGTCCGAAGTGAAGGGCACTTCAGCGATCTTTTCGACCAGATGGTCATGCTTGCGGCGGTATTCGATGAGGTCGCGGATGGTCCCCATCTTGAGCCCGTGGCGGCGCGCGAAGGGAACGAGATCGTCCATCCGGGCCATGGTCCCGTCCTCGTTCATGATCTCGCAGATCACGCCCGAGGGATTGAGACCGGCAAGGCGCGAAATGTCGACCGATGCTTCGGTGTGCCCGGCGCGGACCAGCACCCCGCCATCGCGTGCGATCAGCGGGAAGACGTGCCCGGGGGTGACGATGTCCTGACGGCCCTTGGTCGCATCGATCGCCACGGCGACGGTGCGGGCGCGGTCCCCGGCGGAAATCCCGGTGGTCACGCCTTCGCGTGCCTCGATCGAGACAGTGAAGGCGGTTTCGTGGCGGGTGCCATTGTTGCGGCTCATCAGGTCCAGCCCGAGGAACTCGGTGCGCTTGCGCGTCAGCGTCAGGCAGACGAGGCCGCGACCGTGGGTGGCCATGAAGTTGATTGCATCGGGGGTGGCCATCTGGCCGGGGATGACCAGATCGCCTTCGTTTTCGCGGTCTTCGTCATCGACCAGGATGAACATCCGGCCATTACGGGCTTCCTCGATGATCTCCTCGATCCCGACCAGCACCGGGGCATCGTCGCTATCCCACAGGAATGCTTCGAGCTTGCGCAGGGTGTCGGCGGTGGGGTTCCAGCCGTCTTCGGTGCAATCCCGGAGGGTATTGGCGTGGAGGCCGGCGGCGCGTGCGAGGCCCGCACGCGACATGCCGCCATCAGTGACGAGGCGGCGGACGCGATCGATGATGTTCGTGGACATGCGGGCTGTGTATCACATCAAAATGTGATCCACAAACCCACAATCACTTCGATGTGATCAGTCGCCCTTGAACTGCGGCGGGCGCTTGTCGAGGAACGCGTTGACCGCCTCTTCGTGATCGCCGGTGGCATGGGCCACGGCCTGCATCGCCGCCGACATTTCGAGCACGGTGGCGAGATCTGCGCGGCGGCCTTCCCACAGCAGGCGCTTGGCCATGCGCACCGCGAAAGAGGGGTTGGCAGCGATCTTGGCGGCCAGCGCGCGGGCGGCATCCATCAGTTCGGCATCGGGGACGACCTTCGACACCAGCCCGCAGGCCAGCGCCTCGGCGGCATCAATGGTATCGCCGGTCAGCGACATTTCCGCGGCCTTGGAGAAGCCGATCACGCGTTGCAGCAGCCAGGCCCCGCCATCGCCCGGGATGATCCCGAGCTTGACGAAGCTTTCGGCAAACTTGGCGCTTTCACCCGCAATGCGCAGGTCGCACATGCAGGTCAGATCAAGGCCGGCGCCGATCGCCGGCCCGTTGACCGCGGCGATCACCGGCACTTCCAGTGCGGCGAAGGCCAGCGGCAGGCGCTGGATCCCGCGCTTGTAATTGCCGCGGGTGCGTGCCGGCAGCCCGGCATTGAGGCCGGCGCCCGGCTTCATCGTGTTGATGTTGCCGCCTGAGGAGAAAGCTTTGCCCGCGCCGGTCAGGATCGCGACACGCACCTTGGGATCGGCTTCCATCGCTTCGAGCACGTCGAGCAGGCCTTCGACCACTTCGGTTTCGGAGATCGGATTGCGCAGCTCGGGGCGGTTGAGCGTGATCGTCGCGATGCCGTCCGCATCGACAGTGTACAGCACGGGGGCATCCATCGGCTCTCTCCTCAAATGTGTGTCGGTGCCATGCGGCGACCTGCGGGATTTGTCCATCATGCGGTTGCGCCGGAAATTACGCGAGCAGGCGTTCGATAAACCAGAAGCTGGCGACCGCCCCGATCGCATAGGTTGCGGTGAGGATTGCGGGGCGCAGCGCGCGCGGACGCCAGCGGGCAATCAGCGCGGTGACGGCAAGGCAGATGGCGATGATCACCAGCTGGCCGAGTTCGACCCCGATGTTGAAGGTCAGCAAGGCGGTCGGGATGTCGGTTTCCGGCAGGCCGATCTCGCGCAGCGCGCCGGCAAAGCCGAAGCCGTGGAGCAGCCCGAACAGGAACGCGACCAGCCACGGAACCCGCTCGGACAAGCGCTGCGCGCCGTCTTCCTGCTTCACGATCTCGACCGCGAGGAACATGATCGACAGCGCGATCAGCGCTTCGACCGGCGCCTGGGCGAGGCCGATCAGCCCGAGCGTGGTGCCCGCAAGGGTCAGCGAATGGGCGAGGGTGAAAGCGGTTGCCGCGCGCACCACCACCCACGGGCGGCGCAGCAGCAGGACCAACGCGACCACGAACAGCAGATGGTCATAGCCGGTCAGGATGTGTTCGATGCCCAGCAGCAGGTAGGTGCGCGCCACTTCCCAGCGATCAGGCACGGCGGCAACCGTGACCAGCGGCTGCGCGGCCGTCAGCCGGGCGGCCTGAACCGGGCGGCCCAGCGGAGCCACGCGCAGGAGGGCGTCGGTGAAGGTCGCCTCCATCCCGGTGATCCCCACCTGCTGGCCATCGAGCGGGCGGGTGCAGGCGGCTTCGGCAGCCGTGATGACCGATCCGCCGTCAAGCCGCGTCTCGCCCTGTTTCAGCGTGCAGAACGGCGGCAGTTGCGGGCGCGAGCGCGTGGCCAGACCGCCGAGGATCGGAGCCTTCCACAAGACCTGCCAGTGAACCGCATCGCGCTGGGTCAGTTCGAGATAGCCGGGGCGCAGTTCATCGGCCCGGGCGCTGGCGGGCAGGCACAGCAGCGCAAGTAGGGCAAGGACCAGCGCGCGCAGGCTCATTTGGGTTGCTCAATCACCACGTCATAGCCCTTGAGCACTTTGCGATAGGCGTCTTCCTCGGCCTTGCGCATGGCTTGATCGTGCCAGTTATTGGCCAGCCGCTGGCGCGCCTCATCCAGCGTTGGCGGCTTGGAGGCGGCTAGCGCATCAAGCCGGACAAGGTGCAGCCCGAGGCCCGAGGTCAGCACCGCCCACTTGCCTTGCGGCTGCTTGGCGAGGGCGGAGGTAAATTCTTCCCCGAACTGCGCTGCCACCTCGCTTCCCGGCGCGCGCTCGAAATGGGCGGGGAGGGGCATCGGCTGGGCATAGCGCTCGCCGCTTCCGCCATTGGTGAGTTCGCCCAGCGCGGCCTCGGCAGCCTTGCGGGCGGCCGGGCTGTCCGCCCCTAGATAGAGCTGGGTAAAGCTGATCTGCGGCTCCTTGGCATAGCGCCCCGGATCCTTGTCCAGTAGGGCCTGGAGTTCGGCATCGCTGGGGCTCTTGGCCTCGGTTTCGCTGGTGGCGAGCGCGATCATCTTGTTGCGCATCCGGCGCATCACGATCTCGTCGTCTTTGTCGAGCCCGAGCCGCAGCGCCTCACGGTAATAGATCTGCTCACGCACGTAGTCGTTGATCAGCCCGTCGATCTCGTTCGCACCGGGCTCGCGGTGGAAGCTTTCAACGAACCGGCCGACCAGCTGGGAGACGACCGCTTCGTTGACCACGATCCGCCGTTCGCCAACGTCGGGCGCGCGGCCCGACATCACGGCAAAGACCAGCGCCCCCGCGATCATGAAGTGCACGAGGGGTTCGCGCAGCACGGCTGCTGCGCGGCTTCGCCAGTCCATTGCCGTTCTCCCGTTCAGGCCGTCAGCTTACGAGGGCGTGTACCAGATCGCCGAGGTATAGGCGCGTTCCTGCTGCTTGAGCGGAATGGCCTTGTCCAGCTTGAGGCGGTACTTGACCGCATCATAGGCAACCCAGTTCGGGGTCGGGATTTCGAGCACGCGGACATAGTAGAACGCGCGTTGCGCGGGGTTGAACTCGGGATCGCTCCACACCGTTGCCAGCCCCGGCGCGCCGATGCTGTTGGTGTAGCTGGCCTTGGCCAGGTCGACCGTGTCGCCCACGGCGGGAACCTTGCCGCCCGCAACCTTGCGCTTGGCCATGTCGCTCCAGACCACGTCGAAGACCTTTTCGTGGGCATTGCCGGCCTTGTCGACCCAGCCCTTGATCACCTGAACGCGGTCAAGATTGGCGCCGATCGGATCCTTGAGCGCCGAGACGATGAAGCTGGGCGCTCCGGTGTGGCCGCTGGTCAGGCTGCCGCCCATCGGCACGCCGCGCTTGTAGCCGGCCTTGACCCAGTCCGCCTTGAGATCGGTGTCCTTGAAGTCCCAGCCGCCGAAGAAGCGCACGGTCATGCGCGGGCCGGTGGTGCCATAGACTTCGCGGCGCTTGAGCGCGTCCCAGATCGCGGCGCGGGAGTTGGACGTGGCCCAAACCCCGGCATAGCCGCTGGCGAGCGTCTGCCAGTTCATCCGGCCCACGTTCATCCCCGGCACGAAGCTGTCGGTGGCGCGGGTCGGACCGGCTTCAACGCCGGGGTGCTTGCCCCAGAAGTTGTTGTCATCGGCGGTGGACAGCGAGGTGTGCGAATCGGTCGAGCCGATCACGCCGACCTTGTAGGGGTTCACGCCGATTTTCTGTTCGAGCATCAGCCCGCGCTTGAGCGCTTCGCGCACATAGCTGCCGAACAGGTCGCCGGGCTTGGTCGGCTGGCTGTTGAGCAGGTTGTTGGTATCCCACCCGGCCGTGCCGTAACCGGCAAATTCGTCGTTGGGCGAAAGGAACGGATGGGCTTCGCTGTCACCCTTGATCTGGGTGATTTCGACCACCGGTTCGTGATCGGCGCGGCGCCGGGCCTGGGCGGCGGTCATCGGGCCGCCGCTCGGGTCGGTCAGCATGAACATCAGGCCGTTCGACAGGTTAGCATTGTGCGGGATCGACAGCACCTTGCCGCCCGTGCTCTTTTCATAGG
>Ga0228701_1001892_pt1 | contig 13420 bp, 12 predicted proteins | sample McNCre117_Aug_MG_2_FD_178017 | JGI IMG/M metagenome (GOLD analysis project Ga0228701, IMG submission 178017) | Freshwater microbial communities from McNutts Creek, Athens, Georgia, United States - 11-17_Aug_MG | ecosystem: Environmental > Aquatic > Freshwater > Creek | place: USA: Georgia...
CAGGATCCCACCTGCACTTTGAAACGCGCTACGAAGGAAATCCATTCAACCCGAATCAAGTGTATAATTTTGGAACCGGAGAACCTTTGTCGGACCATTTATTAATCACCGCCCAAACCTTCAACATTCGTGCCCTATCCTTACGTAACGAATATGGCAGTGCGGGCGAGAAAATTCGCAGCAGACGTAAAGTATGGACCAAAGTCCGTTCGGGAGATTCTTTATATTCCATCGCACAACGCGCCGGAGTTTCGGCGAGTAAATTAGCCAAATTGAATGGTTTGCGTATGACCTCAACCATCCGCGCAGGAAGACGCCTACGTATTCACTAAGCACATGAAACTAGACATACTTGTATTAGCAGCTCACCCAGATGATGCGGAATTAGCCGTGGCAGGAACGATTGTATCGGCCATTGCGCAAGGGAAAAAAGTAGGGATTGTCGACTTTACCCGTGGTGAATTAGGCACTCGTGGCACGCCAGAAATTCGTTTAGCGGAATCAGCTGCGGCGAGCGAAATCTTAGGAATCCATGCACGCGAAAATTTAGAATTAGCGGATGGTTTTTTCCAAAATGATCGCGAAAGCCAATTGAAACTCATCCAAGCAATCCGTAAATACCAACCAGACATCGTGCTAGCAAACGCGTTGGAAGACCGGCATCCCGACCATGGAAAGGGTGCGCAATTGGCCATTGATGCCTGTTTTTTGAGTGGCTTACGTAAAATTGAATCGGGTTTAGCCCCTTGGAGGCCGAAACATGTCTATCATTACATCCAGGATCGCTATTTAAAACCCGATTTTGTGGTGGATATTTCCGCACATTGGGAAACAAAAGAAGCTGCAATCCGTGCTTTCAAGAGTCAATTTTTTGACCCGAATTCCTCCGAACCAGCATCTTACATTTCCAGCCCTGATTTCCTAGCTTTCATCGAAGCCCGTGCTCAAGAAATGGGACATAAGATTGGGGTGAAATATGGGGAGGGATTTCAGACGCAAGCTACAATTTCTATGAAATTGTGAGTTAAGAGTTAAGAGTTAAGAACTAAGAGTTAAGAACTTAAAGTTCCACTTCCCTTCGGACTCCGGACTAGCGACTGACGACTAGTGACTAGCGACTAGCGACTGCCCACTGACTTTAGAGTGAAGAACTAAGAGTTAAGAGTTAAGAACTAAGAGTTCCCAACTCCCTTCGGACTCCGGACTAGTGACTGACGACTAGCGACTAGCGACTAATCTATCACCCTCTTCGTAATATCCCCAAACGAATCAATCCTTCTATCCCGCATAAACGGCCAAATTCGTCGGTATTGCTCCTGCGCATCTAAATCGATTTCCACCACGGCTACCTCTTCCGTATTGTGTGGTGCCTGATAAATCACCCGACCGAAAGCATTGCTCACAAAAGAACCGCCCCAGAAAGTTTGGCCATTTTCTTCGCCTACCCGATTTACGGCAATCATCGGAACTTCATTCGCCACCGCATGGCCGCGCTGAACGGTTTGCCAGGCTTGGTATTGTTCGCGGTTGATTTCACTGCTCGATTCTTGATTATCCCATCCGATGGCCGTGGGGTAAATTAATACTTCCGCACCTTTCAAGGCAGTTAAACGGGCCGCTTCAGGATACCATTGGTCCCAACAAATCAAAATGCCTAGTTTACCATAACTCGAATCGAAGACCTGATAACCTAAATCCCCTGGCGTGAAATAATATTTCTCCTCATAACCGGCATCTTGAGGAATATGCATTTTACGGTATTTACCTAGGTAACCTTTGGCATAATCGAGTACCGCACAGGTATTGTGATACACCCCTTTGCTGCGTTTTTCAAACAAAGATGCAACAATGACAATGTTTAATTCTTGGGCAAGTGCCAACAAGGCATCCGTTCCTGGCCCTGGAATCACTTCTGCCAAATCGAAATAAGCGGCATCCTGTTTGTGACAGAAATACACGGAACGGTATAATTCCTGCAAACAAATCACCTGAGCACCTTGTGCAGCTGCTTCTCGGATTTTAGCTTCCGTTTTTTGTTGGTTCGCTTGCACGTCCTCCGAACAAGTCAATTGCAATAAGGCAAATTTGATGTTTTTCATAATACTTGGGCGGCACCTTTCAGCACCGTTAAATCCAATGAATTCAGACAAGAAAAATGTCCCAAAGGACAAACATTTGAACCCTGTGTCGAGCAAGGCCGACAAGCCAGATTCGTATTTTCAACCGCGGTAAACGCCGTTTGGTACGGTGTAAAACCTAAACCCGGATGTGTACTTCCCCAAATCGTATACAAATTAGGATGCTTGAGTGCCGCAGCCACATGCATCATAGATGAGTCATGCGTAATGACCATCCCGGCTTGTTGGATCAAGGATGCACTCTGCGCAATACTCGTTTTCGTACAAAGATTTAAAACCTTCTCCGGAAAAAGCGTAGCTAAACGATATCCAATTTTCTCATCCCAATCATCGCCAATTAGCACGACCTGATGATTGATCGAGTCGATCAATTCAATCATTTTAGGATAAGAAAGCACTTTGGTTTGATGCGCAGCACCAATCGCAAACAACACATAAGGCGATTTAATTCCGTAATCAGCAAGTTTGACTTGCGCCGCGGCAGGTATAAAATAATCAAGACCTTTTCCATCAGGCGGCAATCCCAATGAAGCAAAATTGCGATCCACCAGATGTCCAGGCAAGGTATTCACTTTCGTTTGAACAAAGGCTTTGCGCGCTGCCGTGTATTTATTGATCTGCTTGGGAAATTTTCCTAACAGCAGACAAAGCATGTGCGAACGTAGGTTTTTGTGTAGGTCATATACCGCATCAAAACCCACTTTCCGAAGCTCAGCGGCAAATTCCCATAGATTACCTTGGTAACCATGCACTTGTGCGACATGTGGATTTCCATCCCATAAATGAGCGAAGGATGCCTTCGTGGCAATGTGAATTTCGGCATTTGGGAATTGCGCTTTGAGCACGCGGATAATTGGCGTGGTCAAAAGAATGTCACCGATGGACGAAAAACGAATACAAAGGATTTTCTGCATGGAAAAAAAATACCTCGCAAAATTAAGAAAAATCTATTCTCTTTCATTCTTTTCGGTAAATTGCATGCTTAATTGAATGATTACATGGAGCAGAAAAAACAAGATACCGCCTCAGCACTTAAGGATATAATTTCACACGCCAAAGAATATGGCTTCGTATTTCCATCATCTGAAATCTACGATGGTTTACAAGCTGTGTATGATTATGGTCAAAATGGCGTAGAACTAAAGAATAATTTAAAAAACGTTTGGTATAAAGCCATGACGATGTTGAATGACAACGTTGTAGGCTTGGATGCAGCTATTTTCATGCATCCCTTAACTTGGAAGGCTTCCGGACACGTGGATTCATTCAATGATCCGATGATCGACAACAAAGATTCCAAGAAGCGTTACCGGGCTGATACCTTGCTAGAAGAGCGCGCTGCCGCTTTAGAGGATGAAGGCAAAGCAGATGAGGCGAAAGCGTTAATGCAAGCGATGGCAAAAGGATTGGATGCGGGAGATTTAGAAGCGGTTCGCCAATTAATCATTGATCAAAACATTAAATGTCCTGTTTCAGGGACGGCCAATTGGACCGAAGTTCGTCAGTTCAACTTGATGTTCTCAACCCAAGTAGGTGCCGTTTCGGAAGATGCGTCCTTAATTTATTTGCGTCCGGAGACAGCACAAGGGATTTTTGTCAATTTCCTAAATGTGCAAAAAACGGGCCGTATGAAGGTGCCTTTTGGTATTGCCCAAATTGGGAAAGCCTTCCGTAATGAAATTGTTGCACGTAATTTCATCTTCCGAATGCGGGAGTTTGAACAAATGGAAATGCAATTCTTTGTTAGGCCTGGTACGGAGATGGAATGGTATAACAAATGGAAAGAAACACGTATGAAGTTTCATCAGGCGATAGGCTTACCAGCTGACTCCTTGAAATTCCATGATCACGATAAATTAGCCCACTATGCCAATGCGGCAGTGGATATTGAATACAAGTTTCCATTTGGCTTTAAGGAAATGGAAGGAATTCACTCACGGACCGACTTTGATTTAAAGGCGCACCAAGAATTATCCAAGAAAAAACAGCAGTATTTTGACCCAGAAATCAATCAAAACTACATCCCATATGTGGTAGAGACATCCGTGGGAGCTGATCGTTTATTCTTGGCCATTTTGTGTAATGCTTATACAGAGGAAACGACAGGTGAAGGAGAAAGCTTAAAACAACGTGTTTACTTGAATATTCATCCAGCATTGGCACCTACAAAGGTTGCCGTATTGCCGTTGGTAAAGAAAGATGGATTGGCGGAGAAAGCACAAGAAATTACGAATCAATTGAAATTTGCCTTTAATACAACCTACGACGATGGAGGAGCGATAGGCAAGCGCTATACCCGTCAAGATTTAATTGGAACACCGTATTGCGTGGTGGTTGATTACCAAACCATGGAAGATCAGACTGTAACGGTTCGTGATCGCAATACGATGAGCCAAGAGCGCATTTCTATCGCAGACCTAAAAGAAAAATTAGGCCATGCGGTATCGATGGAGCGTATTTTTGAAAAATTAGTTTAAAAACGCAAACAACGACGACATGACAACTGATCAAAATCCAGCAGAAAACGAAGCAATCGAGCCAATCAAGGTGGAGGAAACAACACCCGTAGCGGCGGAGACAAGCGAAATGCTTGCCAAAGAAGTGGAAGCACCAGCACCTGAAAAGGAAGTAAGCTATCCCCTATTTGACTTTGCGGTCGCTTCGAAAGATAATTTCTTGACGTATTTTGGGAAAATCAAGGACATCGTGTCGGAACATGCCCATCCGGGAACCTATAAAAAGGTGGATGAAATCACAAAAGAAGTCAAAGAAGCTTGGAGCCAATTAAAACAAGCGGAAAAGCAGGCGGCCATTGAAGCATTCAAAGCGGCTAATGAAGGGTCTGATGAGGGATTTGATTTCAAAGATGAAGTTGTTCATGCTGTGGACCAATTGATCCATCACATTCGTACGGAGAAGCAAGCGTTTTTTCAAGGTTTGGAAAAAGCCCGTGAAAAGGCTTTGGAAGGAAAAACACGTTTGATTAATGAATTACGTGATTTAGTAGATAAAGATGATAATTCCGACCCTGCTCATGTGAATGCGAGTTTCAAAGCATTCAAGAAAATTCAGGAGGAATGGAAAGGATTAGGATCGGTTCAAGGACCGATGAATCAAACGCTTTGGCAATCCTATCATGCCTTGGTAGATCGTTTTTATTCGAACCGTTCTATCTTCTTTGAATTGCTCGAGCTTGATCGTAAGAAGAATTTACAGGCCAAAGAAATCATCGCTGCCAAATTAGAAAAATTAGCTGCGGCGGTTGCGAAAGCAACGAATTTGCCAGTTTTATTGAAAGAAGCAGAGGAGTTGTTCAATGAATACAAGCATATTGGCCCAGCGCACCGTGAGGAAAATGAGGCAATGTGGCAACGTGTGAAGAAATCGTTGGATGTCTTGTTTGAGCAGAAACGTCAAATTCAGGATGCCAACAAAGCCGTATTTGAAGAGAATTTAAAGATCAAAAAGGAATTGGCAGGATTGATGCATGGATATGCAAACTTCCAGTCTACTTCGATATCGGAATGGAACCAGGCTTCCAAAGCTGTTTTAGCATTGCAAGAGCAATGGGGCAAATTAAAAGGAGGATTACCACGTGAGGGAGGTAAAGAAGTGAGCCATCAGTTTTGGGCTGATTTAAAGACCTTTTTTAAGCATAAAAGCGATTTCTTTGGAAAGATTGATGCGGAGCGCAAAGCTAATTTAGCTGCGAAACAGCAATTAATCGAACAAGTAGAAGGCATTGTTGCGGTAGGAACCGAAACACCTGAGATTACGCAAACGGTGATCGACTTACAGAAGAAGTGGAAGGAAATCGGCCATGTACCGGAGAAACAAAAAGATAGCATTTATGCCAAATTCAAAGCGGCATGTGATGATTATTTCAACTTAAAGCGTTCGGCGTCTAGAGGAGCGAAAGATGCGGAAATGGATGCAAACTTAGCGGCGAAGCAGGCTATTTTGGCGGAAATGGAGGGCATGTTAAAGGATGCCAGTTTATTAGCACGTTTAGGCGAAGTGAAAGCAGCTTGGGATACGATTGGATTCGTACCGAAGAAGAACGTGAAAGACATGCAAGAATCATTCCGCAAGACTTGGAATGCCTTGATTGATTTAGCGAGAACACAACCGAAGGAGCAATTAGCGGCTTGGGGCTTTGAATTAAAGTCATTGAAGACGGAGTCGGCAAGTCCTGAATCTTCTGCCCCATCGGCGGATTCACGCAAAAAAATCCAAGCTTTGGAAAATGATATTGCGGTGTTAACCAACAACTTAGAGTTCTTTGCGAAGTCTAAAAACAGCGATAAACTGCGTGCGGAGGTAGAAAAGAAAATTGCTGCGGCGGAAAAAGAATTAGAAAAATTGAAAAAAAGTTAATTTTTTTTAAGGTTCGGTTTTGCGATTTAGGAGAATAATACTACTTTTGTAAACCGAAATGCGCCTCCTTAGCTCAGCTGGTAGAGCAACTGATTTGTAATCAGTAGGTCGTTGGTTCGATCCCGACAGGAGGCTCTGATAAGCTCGACAGAAATGTCGGGCTTTTTTGTTTTAACAGTGTTTTTATTGAATTTAAGGACCTTTGCCTGTTGAACAATAAACTTTTCAAAGTTAATTAAAGACTTCAGATTGTCAATATTTTGTTTTTTTACTAGGATTGACGCTCCATTTGACTCACTTTGTGACTCGCTTGGTCTTTCAAAAACTATCCATGGGCTTACCAATTGGCTTTTTTACTTATCAACATTAAATCTTGTGACTCACTTACAAATTTGTCACACTTAAAGTTTGTACTAGTGGAAGAATATCCTTCCTGTAAATATTTTATCCAGAACCTTGAAAATGGGGTTCCAATGGAAGTGGATCAAATTACTATCATGGTCAAAAGGATCGCTCTACTAACCAATATTCGTCTTTTTTATGGGTCATTAATGACCTATTGGTGGCTCTTATAAGGACTGATAGTAATTGCTTCAGTACCCATAAAAGGAAGCACAAGAATTAGGCCCACTGGACGGCTATTTATTTGCCCTTATAAGGGCTGTAATATTGATTCCTGGACAAGTTTCCAGAAGAAACTAAAGGTGTTCCCAGAAGGGCTAGGATGTTGCCACAATGGCTATTCTATAAGCTAAGACAAGATTTTCTTTGGTTGATCAGTGACCCCTAGTACGATAGCCTATAGGTCGAACCCTTCTTCCTGAAACATTAGCTCATGCATGCTTACAGTTACAGCAAGATAGCTTGAAGGTTCTATTTCCTTTTGAAAGAATAGGTCCTGTTGAGTCCCATTACCTTGAAGGATGGCGTAGACCTTTTCAGGGTTGTCTTGCCTAGGTACAAAGCATATGGCTGCCGTAGGATCTAGTGTAGATATCGGCTTGAAGACGACAACAGACTCTGTGGCAGTTGTGAGTTGCCAACCAGGAATGCTTTGGGTAAGGAGAAATGTTAAGGGCATGAAGTATGGCTATAAGTTTAAGTTAGGATTCTTTTTCTTTTCTTTTTTCATCCAGTGCCATTTCCCATTTACTGTTTTTTCTAATTGACTCATCAATGATATCAGGTGCATTCCATTTGGTAACTAATCCATCTACCCACCTTCCTATTAAATTTTCTAATCCTTGTTGGAGCCAAATGGAAGTTCTAACGTTCCAAACCTGTCTATATGTTTTCCAAAAACTCATACTAATCCTTTTTATGATATGCTGTTAATGTTGATTCTACTCTGGCTACAAACTCTGCTACAGCTTCACTATCAACACCTGTTTTATCAAATTCAAAATCTCGATTGCCTCCATTTAGCATGATGCGTACAGCGGACATTAAAATTGGTTTTTGGAAAATAAGAGCATAACCTTTATAAATCATTGTAGGTATTGTTATCAAAATAATAATCCAAATAAATTGTTGTAAGTTTTTATCAAATCCTGCAAAAATTTTAAATGGCTTATCTCCATTACTTAGTATTAAAAATGATATACCCATTGTCACGCATAATCTTAATATTTTATACCTAATTAATCTCTTATTGAAGTCTTCTAACAAATCAATAACACCCAACCCATTGACTGACCTCAAAGCAAAGGTTTCATTTGAAGAAAATGTGTTTATAAAAATCTTATCATCAGAAAGTTCTATTTGTAAGTTATATAAATTAATTTTAAAGGAGTTTGTCGTTTTCTCTTTAGAATTTTCCAGAACCTTTCTCTTCTCTTTTCTAGAACGAAAAGCATAAAAAAATATGATAAAGGCTAATGCACCAAAAATTATGATTTGCATTAACTGTGGGTTTGCATTTAAAATTATCATTAATGTTTTGTTTATGGCTTTTAAAAATATTATCAAACCTTAATCTAGAGGGCCTTATGAATTAATTAATACTGTCAAAATATTCCTTGACTATTATATAAGTTTTTCATTTCAGTTTCAGTCAAGGCACGACCATATATTGCTATATCATCAATTTTTCCATTGAATGGATTCCAATATCCGTTTGCATTAAATGATTCTCCAATCGAAATACCAGAAGAACCAAGTGTGTTTAGAATTAACCCAGAGGTTTTGGAATGTACAAGTTCCCCATTTATGTAAAGCTTTAGGGTATTGCCATCATACGTTATTGCCACATGACTCCATTTATTTAATGGTATTGGATTCGGGGAGGCCACCAAGGTATTTGTTTGATTGTTAGCACTTGAAGCATTAAGTATGTATGACTCGATTTTTGTAGTTTGGCAAGTAAGGGTCCAGACCTGACCATTAGGATTAGAGTATCCATCTTGAAACCGACTTATAATGACTGAATAATCTGGGGTATTTCCTGACCAACCATATGTCAAAGGGTACACCCATGCAGCTACAGTAATTGTTTTGGTATTGAAAGATGGATTAAACGGTATATTAATTTCCTGATTCAGGGTACCAAAACCCGCTTTTGCAGTTGAAAATGAATAGGCTGAATTAATATTGTTGAATCGATCTGTTGTAAGCTGTGGAGAACCCAAAACTTTACCATGGTTTCCGTTACCACTCTGGTCTAATGCATTACCAGAGAAGGAATAATAGGCGATTAGCTCATTTTTTAATGTAGAGCCTGGTAATGTTTTAAAGCTGATCTCACTGCTGTAAGATGTTCCTTTCACGTTTGTTGCATATGATCTAACAAAATATATTGTTTCCTCTTTTAGTTGGGTAACTACACTTGAAAATGAACCTGTTCCGTTACCATTTTGAATTTTAATATTGGAAGTAGTTGGCAAAGTTGTCGTAGATAGGCAAAATCCTCTCTCTGTAACGCCCGTTCCTCCATCATCTGATATGGTTCCTGTCAACTGAACAGTTGTAGAAGTTATATTTTGCGGTGCATCAATTACAGCAGATGCAGGTTTATAATCAGCAGTTGTGAAACTTTGAGCCTCGCCGTAAGAAGTCCCTTTAGTATTTGTGGCATATGCCTTGTAGTAATATTTTGTGTTTGCTACTAGTTTATCTACCACAATTGAAAATATACCTTTCCCGTATCCGGTTTGAACTTTGGTATCACTAACTGAAGGATTCATGTTCTTGTCACTAATTACAAATCCTCTGTCGGTTGCCGCAGTTATTCCTTCATCTGTTACTTCACCGTTAAGTGTAGCATTCTTCAGAGTAACATCTGAAGCTTCCTTGGTTATAACTGCCGGTGGGTTTTCTTTAACAATGACATTATCTTGTTTTGTACAACCAATATATAAATAAGCTAAAAAAATGAACGGTACTATTTTTTTCATGGTAGTCTTAAATTTTTATTCTTTGTTTGCTGATACTATAATTCCTAGGTCCTCTAATTTCTTAAAGCCAGCATTATCATTAAACTTTAATCTTTCCCTCATGTCTGCCTTATTCCATTTATCAATAAATTCGTTTTCATCATTTGTTGTTAGGAATGTATACTCTAATGAAAGTGACCTCTTGGCACAAATTTGATAGTTGTTTGGAATTAGAATGAAGTGGAAAGGCAGAGATAGCATTGCAACAACAATTATAGCCTTTGAGGAAACTGATAATAGGAGATTGACTTTGTTCAACAATTGATTTTCCATGATATTAGTTATTGTCTATTATAAAATTTTCCACCTTTAATTTGTAATCCATCTTTAGAGATCTCTGCTCTTCCAATTAGCTCTTCATTACCATATTGATCTTTATGGTATAAATAGACATTATCAGCTGAGCCAGTCCATCTTCCATAATCCAAACTTCCATCTCCAACAGAACTATCAACAATTAGTGTACCACTACTTTTCAAAACAATCGTTGATTCCATACCGACATTATCTTCTCCAGTATAAGTACCAGAAATTTCTGCCTCAGGTCTTTTGCCAGTACATCTATAAACTAGATCATCAAATTGTTTAGATTTTTCTTTATTGTATTTGAAGTTGACTTTTCTCCAATCATTTACCCCGATTTCTCTACTAATTGCTTTGTCACATTTCTCACCATACATTACCATGTAATTAGAGTCTCCGGCTTCAGTTAGGCATTTGCAAACATCTACTTCAACTTTAACTTCTTCAGGAGCACTTGATACAGATTTATCATTTGTATTATCCGTTGATGATTTTGTTGAACAAGCTCCAAAGGTTAAAAGGAATGAAAATAATGCTATTGGCAAGAGATTTCTAAAGTGATAATTCATTAGATCTGCTATGTGTTTATTGGTTGATAATGAAAATATTTTTTCAATTAGATTTCACAATATTATTTGAGAAGAGACCTTTTGGCTTTTCCAAATAGGTATTATTACGTTTTAGACTTTAATAAGTAATAGATATTTCGATTGTGTTTGAAAAGGGATCTTTATTTCTATTCCATTATAATTGACTTTAGAGGTTGATTTTTATGTCCAATACATATTTTCACCTATTAGATAATGACAATGAATGACAATTCTTGATACCTTTAACACAACCACCTATTAAACATATGCCAAAGACTTTTGTGTTCTACTTCATTAATACAGTATTCAACCTAATTTTCTATATTGTTACTTCATATGGGGCAACAGATCACCACATCATACAATGGGCTGACAATAGGCATCTCCACAGTCAGCTTGACTTGATTTCTGGTAGGTTACAGAAAGAGGTGAAGCCTGGCCAATGGAAAGATGCTAACAAGGTTGAACTTATTGGTGTAGAACTTTCTGATTTTCCAGGGGAATACACCATCCATGCACACAAAGTAAAATCCGGATGTTTATTCAATGTCCCTGGTACCGGATTAGTCTTTTCTTTGGATTCGAACAACAAGCGGTTCAAACGAATAGATAACACCTTCTTCAGGGGTTTTAACTTCCACTCATTTTCTTTTGTCAGGAAGGATACCTTGTATTCCATTGGAGGAGAAGGCTTTTGGAATACGAACAGCACCCTTATCCACTTTGACTTGAAGCACCAGGAATGGGAGAAGATCTATCTGAAAAATAAAGGCCCCGTAGCCCTTGAATGGAATTTCGGAGGCTTTAGTAAGAGCAACGATACATTCTATGCATTGGGTGGTTATGAGGAATTCAAAGACAACTCATTTAATCAGAAGCAACTCTATTCCCTTGATCTGACTACTCATCAATGGCAAGAACTAGGTTATATTAACACCAAACCATTCACCAATCAAATAACTAAAGCTAAAACGTGGCTAGGGGACTTTATACTTTATGTGGATGGCGAGAAACCAAATGTTTTCTTACTAGATCCCCAAAGTAATCGAATTCTATTGTATGAAGGACCTAACAATCAGCTTAAGCAAGGGTCAAACGAAATAACTCGAGAAGGTGATAAAATATTTATATACCGTAAAGAGAGTAGAGGTGTAACAATAGATTCCCTAACCGTAAAAGAATTATTTAGAGATTCAAAGGAAGTTGGTAAGTTATATATTAAGAAAATCGAGTTCCCTTGGCTCCAAGTTATCTCAAGTGCATTTTTACTTTCAGTTTTGATAGCCCTATATTTTTTCCTTCGGATGAAGAAGTATAAACGTAAATACCTTTGGTTTAAAAAATCAGAAAGAATTGAAGAACTACCAGAACCCTTATTTAAAGTTTTAAAACATTTCCAAATGAATGGTAGAGAAACATTGCTCACAACGAATCAAATGAACGAACTACTAGGCATCAAGTCTAATTCCTTTGAGACGACAAGACAACAACGTTCAAGGGACATTAAGGCCATTAATGATTTCTTTCAGGTGCATCACAATATTGCTGATGCAATCATCAGAGGAAATTCTATGACAGATAAACGCCAAACTATTTATTGCATGGATGAAAAGGCATTTAGAATTATATCGAAAATGAATTTTGAAAGCAAATAACAAGCACCCATTCAAAATCAATTAATATTTTTACTAGCAATTAGGTCGCGATGAATTTGAATATAAATTCCCAAAGCAACATAGCATTAAGTGAAATTCTGTAAAAAAACATCTAAAGAAATACCCTCTATTTCCCCCACAAACGCTCTAAACTAAACTCCACATTGGCCTGATGAAATACCTTCCAAGCCAACAAAAATTTCTCGGAATTTTCAAAACGAATGTGATTCAACAATACACTGAATACGCCAATAACCGGCTCCACACGAACAATGTCTAATGTGAGCAGAAAAGGCTTATCCACTTCCGTATCCAGGTATTGAAATTGATCTGTCAAATATGGAAAGTGTAACAGGAAAATTGTCATCGCCTTTAAATTAAAAAAGGCTTCGATATGCAATAATTCCTGATCATAAATCAAATAACCAAAGGGATCGCGCGTTAATTTATGGGATTGTAATTGTAATTCTTTGGGAGCTAAATTTTTGAGCTTTAGAATCCCTTCGCAGCGGTCCAACTTAAATACTTTGGGACGCGAAACTTGAGCCAAATCCTCCAAATCAATGGCATAAATCTCCAAATTCTCCAAACTAAAACTGACAGGAACGACCAATCGATCCCGCTTTGTCCCCTGATTCGCACTCGAATAGTTCAACAATCGCATTTGATACTTCCGTTTGCTTTGATTAATCTGCTTATCACAAAATTCCACCAAATCTATCGTTCGCTTCGATAATAAATTTTGACGCTTCTTATTCGAATGAAAAATTTGCAATAATTTTTGCTGAATCGAACGACGCATCTCTACATCTGAAATAGCCTCCTGTGCAGCAAAATACAAAGCCTGACTCTCATGCAACGTAAACTCCGTTCGCGAGTACTCGGACTTCTTTTTAATCCCATATTTGTCCCCCCGGATAATTTCT
>Ga0228701_1001893_pt1 | contig 13415 bp, 12 predicted proteins | sample McNCre117_Aug_MG_2_FD_178017 | JGI IMG/M metagenome (GOLD analysis project Ga0228701, IMG submission 178017) | Freshwater microbial communities from McNutts Creek, Athens, Georgia, United States - 11-17_Aug_MG | ecosystem: Environmental > Aquatic > Freshwater > Creek | place: USA: Georgia...
TAATAGTAGAGATGTCAACTACTTGTTCAAATAAACAGAAAAAATACATTTTTTGCTAGTTTATAAATAAAACCTAAAAAACAAATTTACATTAGCGAGATACAAAATGACTAATCTATTACCAATAATATACCTAATTATACTGGTATCTTCGTTGTGCGTAGCAATAACAGTTCTAATTGGGCAACTCATAAAAAGAAAAAATATAGAATCAAATTTTAATACCCTACAAAAAAAAGTAAGCTCTAAAAAAGCGACACCTCAGGAATATTACTCTATCGGTGTAATATATCTATCTAAAAAATTATTTGATCAAGCAGTTATAAATTTTTCTGAAGCTTTGAGAATGTGGGATAAATCTGATCTAAAGGGACTTGCGAGCCTATACAATACCATTGGGTTCACGTATTTCGAAAGCGGCCAATTTGACATATCTATCTACTACTATCAAGAAGCAATCTCAATTATCCCAGAATATATAATAGCTCTAAATAATTTAGGATATGCATACGAAAAAAAAAATATGTTCTCCGACGCTCTTGAAATTTATAAACAGGTATCCATCTATGACAAATATAATTCTATAGCCCTTGATAAAGTTTCATCTTTAAAAAAAAGAGTACGGACTCGGGATGACAGGATTTGAACCTGCGACATCCTGCTCCCAAAGCAGGCGCGCTACCAAACTGCGCTACATCCCGTGTTTCCAATGCGAATATATACTAACATAAAACAAGCAAGATAGCTACAGTATTTTTCAGTATAAACAAATTAACTTTCCTTATATAAAAAATGTTATGATAAAAAGAAGATTATACACAGGAGAAAATACGTGAAAAACTGGATCTCAATAGTATTAATGTTAAACTTATTCCTACTTCCATCGATAGCTAAGGCCGACGTAGCAGGATTAAAGCTTTGTAAAGAATCAAAAGAATTTCAACGTCGTCTAGATCAAAGTGTAAAAAAGTTAGAAACTAGAATAAAAAAATATGATGTAAATAGTCCACCCGCAATAGCTCTACAGAAACAAATAGAAAAAACTCAAAACCGTTTTGATCGGTATGGTAAAGCTGGACTTTTATGTGGTACAGACGGTTTACCACACCTAATTACGGATGGTCGTTGGAACCATAGCGGGGAATTTGTAATTCCAGGTCTATTTTTTATCTATATAGCTGGTTGGATCGGATGGGTTGGAAGAAGTTATGTACAATGGGCAAAAAATACTGAAAAACCAACAGAAAAAGAAATTATCATAGATGTACCAGTGGCTCTTAGCTTCATTACAACAGGATTTATTTGGCCTTTCTCGGCTTTTAAAGAATTTACAAGCGGAAACTTAATAGCCGCATCCGAAGAGATTACAATCTCTCCTCGATAAATTATAACCAAAACTACAAACTAATTACAATAAAAAGTTATGGACAAAAACTTCTTAAAATACTTATCTACAGCCCCAGTTCTAATAACAGTCTGGTTATCCTTCACTGCTGCATTTATAATAGAAGGTAACAGATTCTATCCAGATATGTTATATTTTCCTCTGTAGTAAATTTAAAATAAAAACTTTTTAAAATTGTGCTATAATTAGGATAGCCTGGTTACAAAATATCACAGAATCTTATATCATGAGGACTGGAAGGTAGCAATGAAAAGACTCGAAAAGAGAATGTTGTAATCCAGGTATGGATCTAAATCTTTCCGATAGATCATAATATGTAAAAAATCCAAAAATTTGTTTTTCTAATATTTGTGATTTAACTAAAAATAAGTAACAGAAGATTACACCAGATTACATAACTCCTTTTTACATCGTAAAGCTAAAAAAATAATTTCTAAAAAATAATATTTTAATTATTGTAATATAATTTAAAGTCATTGAAGTAGTAAAAAAAAAAATTCAAGAGATATTAATCTGAATCAAGTTAAACTAGTTTATACTGTAATATACTCATATATATAAGAGGATTAAAATGACCCCATCTTTATCAGCTTTCATTAATAGTTTGTTATTAGGTTTGTTTATAGTAATTATTCCCATAGGTTCTGCACTAGTCCTTGTAAGTCAAGCGGACCGACTAACTCGTAACTAAATATTCTTTAAAACCTTGATAAACTTAAAATATATTAAGGTTTTAATTATTAATTAATAATCTATAAAACGGGAAGTCACATTAAGTATTAAGATATTTTTACTAAGAATCTAAAATGATATAGTTCCCGTACAATTGATATCAAAGATAACAACGTTCAATATCAAATAAAAATCAAGTATATTCAATTTCATGAAAAAACAAATAGTCCCTATTCATCTTTTATTTGGAATTTTTACAATAATTCTCTATTCAAATTCATCTTTTGCAATAGATCTAGATGAAACTACAAGAACTATACCTCTAGATTCTTCAGGATCTACCGTTACACTGACTCCTGAACAGGTAAAAAGAGGAAAAAGACTCTTTAATGCTTCCTGTGGGCAATGCCATGTTGGAGGAGTAACAAAAACCAATCCTAACCTAGGTTTAGAACCAGATGCATTGAGCTTAGCAACTCCACCACGTGATAATATAAACGCATTGATTGACTACATGAAAAATCCTACAAGTTACGACGGACTAGAGTCTATCGCTGAACTACACCCAAGTACAAAAAGTGCAGATATATTTCCAAAAATGCGTAGTTTAAGTGATGAAGATTTATTCGCTATAAGTGGCCATATTCTTCTACAACCTAAACTCGGTGGAGAAAAATGGGGAGGAGGAAAAATTTATTATTAATTCTTAAAAAATTTAATTTAATAGTAATGCCTAAACTCATTACTATTAATACCAAATGTTTTTTATTTTAATTTCTAATGAGATAGTTTAAATACATGTTAACTTTATGAATTATAAATTAATAATTTCAGAAAAAAGTCATTTAGCGTTTATTTATTTTGGCCAGAAAATTATACACATGTACATGGAACATAAAACCTATGATATTAATGACATCTATCAAGGGAAAATTTCTAGCATATTACCGAGTTTAAATGCAGCTTTCATAAGTCTTCATCCCATAGAAAAAAATGGATTCCTTCATTTTGGAGATTCAAAATTATTAGGAAAAGAAAAAAGTTGTCAAAAAACCTCAAACAATCGTATAAAAGAATCCTATATTAAGGTACAAATAACGCGAGAACCTTCCGGGACTAAGGGGCCTAGTGTAAGTTTAAATATAAGCCTAATTGGAAAATATGTAACTTTATTTCCACTATCGAAAACTGTTCACATAGAAAAAAAACTTTTGAATATCCCAGATAAAGAGTATCTCCGTGCTATAGGGCACTTAAGTGTACCCATCAAAAATCTGGGAATATTAATTAGACTAAAAAGTCTTAAAGCAAACGCAAATTTTTTAATCAAAGAAATCAAAGTACTAAAATTGCGTTGGGTAAAAATCACAAAAAAAGCTACATCAATTAATAAACCCTGCTTAATAAGTAAAAGAAAAACATTAATAAATAAGATTTTCGAAAAATACGTTTACCTACCTTTTAAAGTGATTGCTACAGATTCGTACCAAGGAGCTCTAAAAATAAAAAAAATAATTTCTAGAATTTATAATATAAAAAATACTACAAAAATAACAATTCAATATCATAAAAATAATTTGATGTTGATTAAACATTACTTAATAGATCTAATTATTTCTGAAATAATGAAACCTCGAATCAATTTAAATAATGGAGGTTATATTATAATTGAGAAAACGGAAGCACTAACCAGTATTGATGTTAATTCGGGATCCTTTAAACATCTGGTGAATTTAAACGACACCAGTTTCTGGATCAATTATTTAGCAATCTATGAAATAATAAAACAAATACGCTTACGAAATTTAGGAGGGATAATTGTCATAGATTTGATAGATTCGAACAATCAAGAAAATCAAATAAAAATTCTTCAATACATGGAAAAATTAATGAAAAAAGATTTAGTCCAATGTAGTATCATTCAACTTTCCGAACTTGGACTAGTAGAAATTAGTCGATCAAGACAAGGCCAAAGTATTTACGATGCGTTTACTCGTAAATGTACTATATGCAATGGTTTAGGATACTTATCCATGCATTTGAATAAAAATGAAAGAATAACGCACACACTAATTTTAACACTATCTCCGAGTTTTTATACTAAAAAATTAGATTTATCCACAATCAGATGTAATTATTAACTAAATTTATATTAGAGCATGTAGCTCAGTGGATAGAGCACTAGATTCCGATCCTAGTGGTCGAGGGTTCAATTCCCTCCATGCTTAAGTCTTTAACTTGAACACAAAAAAAATGCAATTTTTCACTCAATATGCTATTATTCAATGTATGCGGGGCTGTACAGGTTATCGACAGTTTCTAAAAATAGAACTAGAATGCAAGTCAAGAGTGAGTTTTCTTGTAAATTAAAACTTAAAAGATAAATGTAAACAATATACTTTCTTTCACTCGTAAGCTTTCCTTAGCTTAGTTTCTAAAGAAAAAACTACTAAATAAAAAATGGAAATTTTTTACAAATAAAAAATTTTATTCCCGACAAAATTAAGTGAGATAAAAAAACGGTTGCTTTAAATATGGAATAAAGCTAAACTTGTAAAGAAATCTAGTAACTTTAGTTGACTGGACGTGGGTTCAATTCCCACCAGTTCCAAATAGAAGCATCTGTGGCCGAGTGGTCGAAGGCACCGGACTCATAATCCGTCTCCAGAACGGACAACGCTGGTTCAAACCCAGCCGGATGCAATCGTACTAAAAGAAACGATATGCAAAAAGTGAAAATTTTGATTACTTAGACGCAATCATTCAAATAAATAAAAGCTTTTGATTTCAAATATAAAAAACTTATTATGAAGCATACTCTATCGGTACTAGTCGAAGATGAGTCTGGAGTATTAACACGAATTGCAGGTCTTTTTGCAAGACGAGGATTCAATATTGAAAGCTTAGCAGTAGGACCCGCTGAGCAAGTAGGAGTTTCTCGTATAACAATGGTAGTCCCGGCTGAAGATAAAACAATCGATCAGCTAACAAAACAACTTTACAAACTTGTTAACATATTACGAGTACAAGATATAACAAACGTTCCCTGTGTGGAAAGAGAATTAATACTCTTAAAAGTAAATACTAGTACTAATAAACGATCTGAGGTTCTTGAAATAGTTCAAATATTTAGAGCTAGAGTCGTAGATTTAGCTGAAAAATCCTTAATTATTGAAGTTACTGGAGACCCTGGAAAAATTATGGCCATTGAGCAAATTTTAACACCGTTTGGAATCACTGAAATCGCAAGAACGGGAAAAATCTCTTTAGTCCGAGAATCCAAAATTAATACTGAATTTTTAAGAACATTAGTAAAATAAGAATGGGGGTAGAGGGACTCGAACCCTCACGACCAAAATAATCAACAGATTTTAAGTCTGTTGTGTCTACCATTCCACCATACCCCCTGTTTGTTCCTCTAAGGCGGCACCCAGATTTGAACTGGGGATAAAGGATTTGCAATCCCTTGCCTTACCACTTGGCCATGCCGCCGCAGAGATTCAAATTATCATATAATTATAATACACTGTTTTTCTTTTTACGTATAGAGCGTAAAAAAATTTTAACCATTATGACCTAAACACCCTACTTTTTCTTATATCTTCTGCCTGAATCGTAACTAAATCCGCTTTAGTTAAGACTCTGTCTCCAGCAGCGAACATCCGGTTAGCTTGTCTCATCCTAGCTCTATCTATAGCATTACGTACACTTCTTGCATTAGCAAAATGTGGCTGCTGCATCCGCAACTTAATATATTCTAATAATGCCACCTCAGACTCATGTGTCAAAACATACTGTTGATCCTCTAACATCATTTTACCAATATGCAATAATTCTTCAGGACTATAATCTGGAAAATCTACATGATTCGCTACTCTAGAGGACAATCCTGGATTAGATGCATAAAAACTATCCATCCTCTCTTTATAGCCAGCAAAAATAATTACTAGATCATCCCTCTGATTTTCCATTACTTGAAGTAAAATCTCGATTGCTTCGGCTCCATAATCTCGTTCGTTATCTGGTTTATACAAATAATATGCTTCGTCAATGAACAAAACTCCACCCATTGCACGTTTTAAAACTTCTTTTGTTTTCGGAGCCGTGTGACCTATATACTGACCTACTAAATCGTCACGCGTAACAGTTATCAAATGCCCTTTCCGAACATAACCTAGCCTAAATAAAATGTCAGCCATTTTTAAAGCAACGGTAGTTTTTCCAGTTCCAGGACTACCAGTAAAAGACATATGCAATCCAGGATTTGAAGACGTTAAACCAAGAGCCTTACGTAATCTATGAACTAATAACAATGCAGCAACTTCTTTAATCCTTGTTTTAACAGGAACTAAACCTATCAAATCATTATCCAACTGATCCAATACTTCTTGAATTTGACGTTTTTCATATTCTTCTTGAAGATTAACTAGAACATCATCTTGATTTTGTAAAACCATCATAAATAAAAGTAATAAGTTAATATAACTAATAAAAATAGAGAGACTGATATAGTCTCTCTACATAAATTTAAAAGACCAAGTTAATAACGCTCTCCTTCAGGTTTGCTAGTAGCATAACTTTGAATAGTATAACGAATTAGTCTAGATCTATCTTCTGTACGAGCTAGAGTAAATCCAGGCTCGTTAGAAGTTGGTCGCTGAACTATGAATGAAAGACAACAGCTCTCAACACTTCTAGAGTTATCGAAAGCGTTAACTTTTACATAACTATTAGGTTTAGCTTTGCGGCAAGCATTAACTTCAAACATAACAGCAGCAGCATCTTTAATACCGAAAAGTGGTAACCCCCACATTTCCCAATAGCAGTTACGAGGATGCGGATCATCTGTCCACTCAACGTTAAGAGCCCACCCTCTACTAATAGCATACTGAATCTGTTTAACTATTTGTTCATCAGTTAGATCAGGAAGGAAAGAAAAAGCACCTTGTGTCAATCTCACGATGTATACTCCTTTGGTTAAGTTTTCTAAATAATATTATTATCGGTTAGACGTAGCTGTTTCAATAAAGTCAGCCGTATCTGTGGAAGCATAGTTAAATGTTATATCTTTCCAAAGATCTAGAGCTGTTTGAAGAGGTCCACAGCTTTTAGCAGCCGTTTTAAGAATTTGAGGTCCTTCAGCTAAATAATCACGACCTTCGTTACGAGCTACAACCATACACTCAAGAGCAACACGGTTTGCTGTTGCACCAGCTTGAATACCATCAGGGTGACCAATTGTACCACCACCGAATTGAAGAACTACGTCATCTCCCAAGTAGTGGATAAGTTGGTGCATCTGCCCACAATGGATACCACCGGAAGCTACTGGCAAACATTTTGCTAGAGAACCCCAGTCTTGTGCAAAGAACAAACCTTGAGGAAGATTAACATCCACTTTAGCTTGTAATAATACGTTATAGAAACCTTTAACCATTAGAGGATCACCTTCTAACTTACCTACTACAGTACCTGCGTGAATATGATCTACACCAGCCATACGCATCCACTTACAGATTACACGGAAATTCATACCATGCGTTTTCTGACGGGAATATGTAGAATTACCAGCACGGTGTAAATGTAAAATCATACTGTTGTTACGAGCCCAGATACCCATAGATTGAATAGCAGTGTAACCAATTACAAGGTCAATCATACAGATAACGGAACCTATTTCTCTACAAAATTCCGCACGTTCGTACATATCTTCCATTGTACCTGCTGTAACGTTAAAGTAATGACCTTTAACCTCACCAGCTGCAGCTGCTGCTCTATTAACACCTTCAATACCAAATAAGAAGCGTTCTCTCCATCTCATGAATGGTTGAGAGTTAATATTTTCATCATCTTTAAGAAAATCTAGACCACCTTTTAAACCTTCATAAACAACACGACCATAATTTTTTCCAGATAAACCCAATTTAGGTTTAACAGTAGCACCTAGAAGAGGACGTCCATACTTATCAAGTCTTTCACGTTCAACAACTACACCTGTAGCTGGACCTTGGAATGTTTTTAAGTATGCAACAGGAATACGCATATCTTCTAAACGTAGCGCATTTACGGCTTTGAAACCAAAAACGTTACCAATAATGGATGCTGTCAAGTTTGCAAGGGAACCTTCTTCAAATAGATCTAACTCATAAGCTATGTAAGCAAAGTACTGATCGGCTGCACCAGGAACTGGGTCAACTCTATACGCTTTAGCTCTATAAAGATCACAAGCTGTTAACAAGTCAGTCCACACAACTGTCCAAGTTGCCGTAGAAGATTCACCTGCTATTGCCGCTGCACACTCAACTGGGTCTACACCTTTTTGAGGAGTCATACGGAACATAGCTAGTACATCCGTATCTTTAATATTGTAATCAGCATCCCAGTAACCCATTTTTGCGTAAGGGATAACGCCTGATTCGTAACGTTCGTTTTTGATTCGAGTCCGTGATTCAACGGATTGAGACATACATTCCTCCTGTAAAGGTTATAGTCGATAAAATTTAGTCTGTGTTTATATTAAATAAATTTAATAGGCTCACATCCTCTTTGTAGCTAACAACATGCAGAAATATTGTAACTGATTAATTTATACCTTGATTTAATATTAGCAAGAAAATCAACACCGTAGCCAATGTTTTTCTTATATTACCCATAAGTTTAGACTATAAGTTACGAGACTATAAAAAATTTCGAGCACATTTTGACAAAAAACGAAAAAAAAATAAAAAAATTGGTAAAAAAATAAAAGAAGAAAAAATTTTATAGAAATTAACGATTCTACGAATAAATAACTTTATTATGTATAGTCAGAACAAAAATTCTTACTTTAACTACAAAAAATAACACATCTTAAGGAATAACCAAAATTCAAAATATGACTTTATTATCAACTCACATGAATACTCTTTTAAATCTATTACAACAAAACGTAGAAAATATAAATTTAAAAACAACAACGGATCCAGTCCCTGCACTTTTAAATAAATTGTCGTCAAACAAAGATGTGGAAATCAAAATTCGGAATGAATATGATAATTTGTGTATAAAAGATAGTAACAAAAAAGAAAATTTTTTGATACCCTCTAATTTTGGCAATGAACATTTGCAATTGCCAAATAGGGATAACATTTTGCACATACTTTCTAATAAACGATCACCAAATTTTCCAACTGAAGAACAAAAATACTTACTAACCAAATTAAAATATATACCAGTTTATACTGTAGTAAATGACAAAAACGAAGTTATAACTGCTTCTACAAGAGACTCTTTAAAAAATAATTCTCCAAGCTGGATTCAAAATAAATATAATGAACTCTTTTTCTGGTCCGAAGATAATGGACCAATATCTGTAAACTTGTTCTTTATGAATAAAGAGGATGCAAATAGCTATCTACACGAGATATGCAAAAGAGAACCCAAAGACTCCGAAATATTAGGCCTAAAATTAAAAACTGTTGGACTAGATGTGTTTTACAGACTTAATAGAACCTCATCTCCTAAAAGTCAAACACGCCTAGTAGCTGATTTAAAAGAAATCGATCTAGTCCTTAAGTCTCATTCACGGAATTTTTTTTATTCCATGCACCCAAAACAAAAATACTCAAATACATGGTTCCAAGGTAATCCAATTTACATAATAAAACTTCAAAGAAGTGCAACCAAAAAAAATCTGGTTGAGTACTCATTCAAAAATATGCCCGAAAAAAAAATCATCTTTTTCAGTATAGAAGATTCGATGCGAGCGTGGAACGTCTATAAATCAAAAAACCCAAAATTTACATATAAAAGACCTAATATAGAAATTTATAACCTTGAAAGCTTACTGTTAGATAAAGAATGTGGACGAATTGAAAACCATTTGGATATTATTTTTGCACCCCCTTATAACTATTATAAAAACATAGATTCGCAAAACCTTTCCACCACTTCTTCTAGTTACTCTAAATATCAAAAATACATTTTCAATACAAAATTAAAACTAGAAAATCTCTACAGATTTTATAAAGGTCTAATATGGTTATTTACTTCCGATACATTACCAAGTGAAGAAAACTCATGGTAAAAAATTTTAATTTACATATAATAAAAAATATGATTTAACCTTTACGAGAATAATACTCTACTACTAATAATTCATTTAATTGCAAAGCTACCCATTCTCTAGCTATGATTTTAGTAACTTTTCCTGTCAAGCTCAGTTTATCTATTTCTAAATGACTAGGTATATTAGCCAATCCAGGAAAGGATACGTAATTTTCAACTAATTGTTTAGATCTTGTATTATTTCTAACTGAAATAATGTCTCCAGTCTGGCACTGATAACTAGGAACAGATACCCGTTTGTTAGAAATACAGATATGACCATGATTAACTAGCTGCCTTGCAGCTGGTATAGTAGGTGCCATACCCAATCGAAATACAACATTATCTAACCTCATCTCCAATAACTGTAGTAATGCTTCACCTGTGGACCCTTTAATTCGTCTTGCGTCTCGTACATACTTTAACAACTGTCTTTCAGTAAGCCCATAATTAAATCTAATTTTTTGTTTCTCTTCCAAACGTATAGAATATTCTGAAGGTTTTCTATTCTGATCTCCATGCTGCCCAGGACGCGTAACACGTTTTGTAACTTTCCTAGTAAGACCAGGTAATTCTCCTAAACGACGTACAATCTTTAAAACTGCTCCTCTATATCTAGACATAAAAAATGGTTCTCCATAATAAATTATTATCAACGTGTAAAAATAAGATTTTAATACAAAATACTGTAGAAATCCTAATAAACTAAACTCATGCTAATACTAAATGAATTAGATAAATTGAATACATAAAATATAATAACTTATGTATAGTAAACAAAAAAATACTTTACTAACGACACAATTTTATTGTATATTAACAGTAGGCTCTAAATGCTGGTGTAGCTCAATTGGTAGAGCAACTGATTTGTAATCAGTAGGTTGCGGGTTCAAGTCCCTTTACCAGCTAGAAAAAAGTTTACTAACAAAATTTAAAAGAAGTCTTAGATACAAATGTTTGTTGTATTTACGGGTGTATTTATAAATATATAAAAAAGTGTAAGTAATAAACAAATATTTTACGGAAAATAAAATCATAATAACCAGATATAAAAAGAAGATATTTTTTCTGAACTAATGCAAAAAAATAAAAATCTTAGGCAAATAGAAATCCATGTCTAGATCATTCTAATCGAATGAGTTTCATAGCTAGATGTCTCCATATTCGAATAGATTACTTAAAATCTAGTAAACATAAATTAAATTAAAATGAAGACTACTTTATATTAGAAACTTCATGTAATAGAATTTTAAAGATTCTAAAAAAGAAGTTGCATAAATTACATGTGAAATGTTACTATATTTTTGTTGGAAGTAAAAGTTATACGAAAGGGCGGTTAGCTCAGCGGTAGAGCGCCTGCCTTACAAGCAGGTGGTCACTGGTTCAAATCCAGTACCGCCCAATTTATTTCTACATAAAAACTTACTCGGGTTCATCGTCTAAGGGATCAGGACAGGGACCTTCTAAGTCTCTAATGTAGGTTCGAATCCTACTGAGCCTATTAACTTTCTTCTCGATAGGATAGATTAATTAACTAAAATAAGTCGTTAAAAACTTTTAAAAAAATTTTTTGTACTTTATCTCCGGAATCAATTGTTTCCATAGGATCTTTACGCAACCTATGTCTTAGACACATAGTTATAACAGATTTTACATCATTCAAAGTAACGATATCTCGACCTTCATAAGCTGCATATGCTCTAGAGGCTCGATTTGTAACTATGTCTCCTCTTAAACCATCCACATCTAATTCGCTACAAACTTGTGAAATTTTAACTCGAATATTATAATCCATTTTCACTTCCGGTAATAGCTTTTGTGCATCTACAATCCTCTTCTTAAATGCTTCCTGCTGATCTTTGTACTTTGCCAATGATTCCTGTGGGTTCTTATCAAACTCAGCTCGTTGTTCTACAATCTGAACCCTCAACTCAGGATCTTTTACAGTTCGTATCTCAGAATGCATTCCAAATCTATCTAATAATTGGGGCCTAAGCTCTCCTTCTTCAGGATTTCCAGATCCTACAAGTACAAAACGAGCTGGATGTCGTATAGAAATACCTTCACGCTCTACAGTATTCCAACCAGAAGCCGCTGAATCTAATAAAATATCTACTAAATGATCATCTAGCAAATTAACTTCATCCACATAAAGAATTCCTCTATTAGCCTTAGCAAGTAAACCAGGTTCAAACGCTTTGACTCCATCTGTCAACGCTTTTTCGATATCAATCGTTCCACAAACTCTGTCCTCAGTGGCTCCTAAAGGTAAGTCCACCATCAATACCTTTTTTAAACCAACAATCGGTTTTATACCTCGCTCAATATTATTACGTACCTCATCACTCATTAATTCAAAATCAGTAGGATGGGAATTAAAAAAATCATCTTCCACAACTTCTATTTCAGGTAAAATATCGGTTATAGCACGAATAGTAGTAGACTTTCCAGTTCCTCGATCTCCCATAATAATAACACCACCAATTTTTGGATCAATTACATTAAGGGCTAAGGCCAGCTTCATTTCTTCTTGCCCCACGATAGCTGTAAAAGGGAATATAGGACGAACAGAAGTTTTTATTTTTTGTGCATTCACAATTATTTTTATTCTTTGGTTTATTTTTTATAATTAAATACTAATAGAAATCGACCAACGTAACTCAGTTTAAAGTAACCGAAATCAAAAAATCTGTTAAAAAGATGATTTAGATTTCAATGAAATAAGAGATACCTCTTATTTCAAATTTGTCGAAAAAACGTATTACTGATAAAGTGCGGTTCCTAATCGAATTGCTAAAATTAAGGAAGCTAAAGCTAATATAAGTGCAAGAAATATTTGTGTATCACTGATCATAAATAGGTTCTCCTAAAAAATTTCTATGTTACTAAAAAGATGATAAAACATTATGTGACTTTTTTTGCAGTTATTTAAACTGACTTTACAGATCTGAAATAAAAGTATCAATAAATATAAATAAATTCACAAGATTTTTAGGGTTGAATTTTTAGATTTAGAAATAGTTGACAAGTGTACTGTCTAGCGGCTAGTGTAGAATTCAAGATCAAAGATTTGATCTGCAAAAAGTATTAGATTTGAAATAAATTTTAAATGACGTACTAGTAAATTAGGATACTATGGAGAGTTTGATCCTGGCTCAGGATGAACGCTGGCGGTATGCTTAACACATGCAAGTCGTACGAAGATTTTTGATCTTAGTGGCGGACGGGTGAGTAACACGTGAGAATCTACCCT
>Ga0228701_1001896_pt1 | contig 13396 bp, 13 predicted proteins | sample McNCre117_Aug_MG_2_FD_178017 | JGI IMG/M metagenome (GOLD analysis project Ga0228701, IMG submission 178017) | Freshwater microbial communities from McNutts Creek, Athens, Georgia, United States - 11-17_Aug_MG | ecosystem: Environmental > Aquatic > Freshwater > Creek | place: USA: Georgia...
CGTCCAGCACATCGGCATGGGCTTCTAAGTGGGCAATCAGGGCCGCACGGTGTGCGGCACGCTCATTGGGCTGGCCCAAGCTGTTGAGCTCCAAGCGCACGTCTTGCAAACCCAGCTCTTGCCAGAGTGTTGCGGCCAGCAAAATCAATTCGGCATCGACCTCCGCGCCTGGAAAGCCCAAAGCCTCTGCGCCAATTTGGTGGAACTGGCGGTAGCGACCACGCTGTGGGCGCTCATGACGGAACATGGGGCCCATGTAATACAAGCGCTTGCCGCCGTCGTAGAGCATGTTGTGTTCGACCACGGCACGCACCACACCGGCGGTGGCTTCGGGGCGCAGGGTGAGTTGCTCGCCGTTCAAGCGGTCTTCAAAGGAGTACATCTCCTTTTCCACAATGTCAGTCACCTCGCCCAAGCCCCGCACAAACAAGGCGGTGGGCTCAACGATGGGCGTGCGCAGGTTGCGGTAGGCGTGGCGTGCCATCAAGCCGCGCACTTTGCCTTCCAACCATTCCCATTGGGCGGAGGCTGGAGGCAACAAGTCGTTCATGCCTTTGACGGCCGTCAGGGCTTGCGCCTTGGCAGGTTTCACAGGCTGGGTTGTGTTTTTGTTGTCTGTCGTCACGGTAGGCAGGCGCTGGCTTTAGCCAAAACGTTTTTCAATGTAGTTTTCAACAATCTGGTGGAACTCTTGAGCGATGTTGTCACCACGCAAGGTCATGGCTTTTTCGCCGTCAATGAACACAGGTGCCGCAGGCGCTTCGCCGCTGCCGGGCAGGCTAATGCCGATGTCGGCGTGCTTGCTTTCGCCCGGGCCGTTCACAATGCAGCCCATCACCGCCACTTTGAGGTTTTCGACCCCAGGGTATTGGGTGCGCCAGACCGGCATTTGGGCACGCAAAAAGTCATCGATCGACTTGGCCATTTCTTGGAACGTGGTGCTGGTGGTGCGGCCGCAACCCGGACACGCCGTGACGCTGGGTACAAAGCTGCGCAGCCCCAGGGCTTGCAAAATTTCAGACGCCACCACCACCTCTTGGGTGCGCGCCTCGCCGGGTTGGGGCGTGAGCGAGACACGGATGGTGTCGCCAATGCCTTCTTGCAAAAGAATAGACAAGGCGGTGGCCGAAGCCACCGTGCCGCGTGTGCCCATGCCTGCTTCGGTGAGACCCAAATGCAACGGGTAATTGCAGCGTTGCGCCAACTCGCGGTAAACGGCAATCAGGTCTTGCACGCCACTGACTTTGCAACTGAGGAGGATTTGCTCAGGCGACATCCCCATGCTCTGCGCCAACTTGGCCGAGTCGATGGCCGAGGTGATGAGCGCTTCGTACATCACTTGCTTGGCTTCGAAGGGTTGGGCACGCAAAGCGTTTTCATCCATCAACTTCGCCAGCAACTCTTGGTCCAGGCTACCCCAGTTCACACCAATGCGCACCGCCTTGTTGTAGCGCATGGCCGCTTCGATCATTTGACCGAATTGCTTGTCGTGCTTGTCGCCCTTGCCCACATTGCCGGGGTTGATGCGGTACTTAGACAGGGCTTGCGCGCAGTCGGGGAACTCCGTCAACAGACGGTGACCGTTGTAGTGGAAGTCACCAATCAAGGGCACCTGAATGCCCATTTTGTCGAGCTGCTCGCGAATGTAAGGCACAGCTTGCGCAGCCTCAGGTGTGTTGACCGTGATACGGACCAACTCAGAGCCCGCCAAGGCCAGTTCTTTGATTTGAATCGCCGTGCCAACCGCGTCCACCGTATCGGTGTTGGTCATGGATTGCACGCGCACAGGGGCGTCACCGCCGACCGTCACCACGTGCTCACCCCATGCCACACGGGCTTGCAGGCTGCGACGTGTCTGAGGCTGCGACAGTGCAATGCCTTGAGTGCTACCCACGGTGTTATCGGCCATTGCTCACTCCCACGCCGCTGGCGGCACTTGCAGCTGGCACCGCCTGCAACGCAACAGCGGCAGACTGGACCGGTGTGATCACCATCTTGCCGCTGATGACGGGCAGCTCGACGGGCGCAGAAGCCATTTCCACAGGCGCTTCCACCGCTTGAACCACCGCAGCCGCAGGTGTGACAGATTCCACTGCGGTTTGAGAAACGGGCACTTGGTCACCCGAAGTGCCGAGCGTCACATCAGGTCCGACAGCAATGAAAAAGGCCAAGGCAAGCACAGCCAAAGCAGCCAAACGCATGGGTGTGAACCAGGCTCGCAGCATCAACAGGCTGGACTCGGGCAATAAAGAGGGGCGATGCAACGGAAAGTCCAGGCCACGCTCATCTTTGGCCGCCAGGCGCGACACATCTTGCCCAGGCAACAAGGCCAGCACAGGTGCAGCATCGGTTTTGAGTTGGCGGCACACGGCCAAGGCCAAGGCACGTGCGAACACGGCATCAGGCAGCTCATCCAGGCGATCGTCCTCCAGCGCTTGGAGTTTGGCCACAGGCACGCGCATGGCGCTGGCCAAGGCATCAATGTCCAAACCTAAATCGGTGCGGTAGCCACGCAAAAGCGCACCGGCCGTGGTGGTGGGCATGGTGTTTTGTGCTGGCGCCACAGCGTCAGCAGGAGACAGGGTTTCGTTTGTCATTTGTCTTCGAATTTTCGCTCAAGCCAAGCCTGTGCTTGGGTTGACTGGGGATAGCGTTGGGTCAATTGTTGCCCGAGTTGCAGCATCTGCGGCGACTGTGCCAAAGCACGGGCCAATTGAATGCCCAACCACAAGCTCTCAGGACTGGCCTGTGTACTCGCATTCAAAGGCGACAGTGTTGCTTGGGCGCGGCGGGGGTTGCCGTCTTGCCAATCCAGCTCGGCCAACTGGTAGCGCACCAAGGCATTGTTGGGCTCAAGCGCCAAGGCTTGTTGAAAGCTGTTGCGGGCCTCAACGCGTTGCCCAGCACGCAGCTGGCACAAAGCGCTGGTGGTCCAAGTTTTAGCGGCTACGGTGTACCCCGAATGCGACAAGGCGCGCGCAAACTGCGTCTGCGCTTGTGCAAAATTATTTTGCTCGCATAAAAACCAACCGTAGTTGTGTTGCACAGAAGCCAACTCGTTCGTTCGCAACGGCGGCAGCGCCGCCAATTGCAAGGCTTGCTCAAAACTTTGCTCAGCCAGCGCGGGTGCGCTGTTGCGCTGGTGAATCAGCCCCAACAGGCTGTAGGCCTCGGCATAGTTCGGATCGATTTGCAACGCCGCACGCACTTCTTGCTGGGCCACCGAGGTTTGGCCTTGTTCGAAATACGCCGTGGCCAAGCCCAAGCGTCGTGCGGCGCGTTGGCGCAACGTGTCAGGTGGCGGTGTGGTCAGGGTGTCTAAAGGGACTGGGCTTTGGGGTTGTGCGCATCCTGCCAGCCACACCCCCACACCCAGCATCCCCACCAGGCACAGCCAACGCGCGCCTGTGCGATGCCACGCCATGCTCATGAGGACACCTGTGTGAGTGGAATCACCCGTTGTTTGGCGATGCGCGTCTCGACCTGGGTGCGGTCTTTCACATCGCCAGCGAGCTGACCGCAGGCGGCGTCAATGTCGTCACCGCGTGTTTTACGCACCGTGGTGATGATGCCGGCTTCGCTCAATTGCGCTGCGAACGCCTTCACAGTGGCTGCGCTCGAACGTGTGAGGCCCGAGGCAGGAAACGGATTGAAAGGAATCAGATTGAACTTGCAAGGCACTGCCTCACCCTGCCCGCGCTTTGGCTTGACCAAGTCGATCAAGGCTTGCGCATGCTCGGGTTGGTCATTCACGCCATCCAACATGCAATATTCAAACGTGATGAAGTCACGCGGCGCATGCGCCAAATAGCGGCGACAGGCGTCCATCAACTCATGCAAGGGGTACTTGCGGTTCAAGGGCACCAAGTTGTCACGCAGCGCATCGGTGGGCGCATGCAGCGACACCGCCAAGGCCACGGGGCAGTCTTCGCCCAAGCGGTCCATCATGGGCACCACGCCCGAGGTGGACACCGTCACACGGCGGCGTGACAGACCATAGCCGTGATCGTCCAACATGGCACGCAATGCGGGCACCAAAGCACTGTAGTTTTGCAGCGGCTCGCCCATGCCCATCATCACCACGTTGGAGATGACGCGCTCTGTGGCGTTGAACTGCTTGCGCAGCGTGTGCTCGGCAAACCACAGCTGCGACAAGATTTCGCCCGTGGTGAGGTTGCGACTGAAGCCTTGATGGCCGGTGGAGCAAAAACGGCAGCCCACGGCGCAACCGGCTTGCGACGAGATGCACAAGGTGCCGCGGTCGTCTTCGGGAATGAACACGGTTTCAACGGCGTTGCCGTCGCCCACGTCGAACAACCACTTGATGGTGCCGTCGGCGGAGTCGTGTGTGGAAATAGGGGTTAAGGGCTGAACCTGGGCACAGGTTTTCAGCTTTTCGCGCAGCGACTTGGCAAGATCAGACATCTGATCAAAGTCTTGTGCACCTTTTTGGTGGATCCACCGGAACAGCTGTGTGGCTCTGAAGCGTTTTTCGCCCAAGCGCTCACAAAAAACGGCCAAACCGTCGAGATCAAAATCAAGCAGGTTGGCCGTCATGTGTATTCGCCAACAAGGTTGCAGAGCAACCTTGTCGAGTGGCTATCAACGACCGTAAACGTTCATGCCGGCGAAGAAGAAGCCGATTTCCACAGCGGCAGTCTCAGCGGCGTCAGAACCGTGCACAGCATTGGCGTCGATGCTGTCAGCGAAGTCAGCACGGATGGTGCCCGCAGCGGCTTCTTTGGGGTTGGTCGCGCCCATCAGGTCACGGTTTTTCAGAATCGCGTTTTCGCCTTCCAACACTTGGATCATGACAGGGCCAGAGACCATGAAATCGACCAAATCTTTGAAGAAAGGACGTGCTTTGTGCACGGCGTAGAACTGCTCGGCTTCGCCGCGTGACAGGTGCGCCATGCGTGCAGCGATCACTTTCAAGCCAGCAGCTTCGAAACGGGCATAGATTTGACCGATGACGTTTTTCGCCACTGCGTCAGGCTTGATGATGGAGAGTGTGCGTTCGATAGCCATGTTGAATTTTCCTTATAAGGTTTTAGAAACTTTTGTTCGTGAATCGCGAAGCCTGCTATTTTAACCGTTCTAAGGGATTTCCTTAGGACTTGCAGGCGTTTTTGATTGTTTTTAGCGCCCGCCGCGACCTCGGCCGCCGGTTCCGCCACCCGAGCGGCCACCGCCAAAGCCGCCACCCGCATTGCCGCCGCGTCGTGGTGGGGCACTGCCGTCGCCAGCAGGCTTACGCCCACCAACCAAACCAGCGCGGAACGCCTTTTGGCCAGCTTTCTTGCGTTCACGCTCCATGGCGTAGCTGTCAGCCCCGATATAGCCCACCGAGGTTTGCATCGGGTCGGGCTGGCTGTCACGCACAGGCGCAGGCTTGCCACCGCGCTTGCGCTCGGTACGCACCAAACGCTCAGGCCCCTGCGAGCGCTCTTCGGGCGCGCGTGGGGTGGAAGGACGAGGACCCACGCTGTTGCCACGGCGGCGGCTGTTGGCGCGTTCGTTACGGTCATTGCGGGAGGGGCCGCTTTGCAACGGCGCTTCAGCACCGGCAGCCTCCATCAAAGCACGGATATCGCGCTCACCGAGCTCCACAAAGGCGCCGCGCTTCAAGCCGCGTGGCAGCACCATGGCGCCGTAGCGGATGCGAATCAAGCGGCTCACCGCATGGCCCACGGCCTCAAACATGCGGCGCACTTCGCGGTTGCGGCCTTCTGAAATCGTGACGCGGTACCAGCAGTTGGAGCCTTCGCCACCGCCCTCTTCGATCGAGCCAAATTGGGCCGGACCATCGTCGAGCTGAATGCCCGTGACGAGTTGCTCTTTTTGGTCTTTGCTGAGTTTGCCCAGCGAACGCACGGCATATTCGCGTTGCAAACCAAAGCGTGGGTGCATCAGCTGGTTGGCCAATTCGCCTGAGCTGGTGAACAACAACAGGCCTTCGGTGTTCAAGTCCAAGCGACCAACAGACTGCCATTTGCCTTGGTACAGGCGCGGCAAGCGACGAAAGACGGTGGGACGGTTTTGCGGGTCATCGTTGGTCACCACTTCGCCTGCAGGCTTGTGGTACGCAATGACGCGAGGGGGTGGCGGCGCAATGCGCACCTTGAGCAGCTTGCCGTTGACCTTGATTTGGTCGCCAAACTGAATGCGTTGACCCACGTGCGCCGGCTCGTTGTTGACCGACACGCGGCCTTCGGCAATCAGACGCTCCATCTCAATGCGGGAGCCCAAGCCCGATTGGGCCAGCACTTTGTGCAACTTGGGCGATTCAGGCTGGGGCAGCAAAACGCGCTTGCCAAGCGTGTCTTCTTCGCGGGTGGCTTCGAGGTCGAAGTCGCCCGAGACCACATCGGCAAACTCGAAAGCCGCTTCGTCTTCTGGCGTGCCCCCGATGTCTTCAATTTCAGGATTCATGGGGTTTATCGCCGTCAGGGGCGCTCTCAATTTTTTCTTCAGGTGTTTCGTCTGGCACCAGCTCAAACGCAGGTGCGGCTTCCAACGCATCGCTGCTTGTGGCTGTGTGGGTCTCGGCGGCGGCATCCAGCACGGGTGCATCCACGCCGTCTAAGGCCAACTGAGACGCAGGGTCGTCTTCGCCCAAACGGGCAAAGGCATTGGCTTGCGCCTGGGCGGTGTCGTACACGGGCAATTGGTCCAGCGATGCCAGACCCAAATCGTCCAAGAACTGACGCGTGGTGGCATACAGGCCGGGGCGACCCACGGTTTCGCGGTGGCCAATGACCTCAACCCAACCACGGTCTTCGAGTTGTTTGAGCACCAGGGAGTTGATGGTCACGCCACGGATGTCTTCCATGTCACCGCGTGTCACCGGCTGGCGGTAGGCAATGATGGCCAAGGTTTCCATGGCCGCGCGCGTGTATTTGGGTGGTTTTTCGGGGTTCAGGCGGTCCAGGTACTCTCGCATCTGGGGCCGGCTTTGAAAACGCCAGCCCGAGGCCACTTGCACCAGCTCCACACCGCGCTGCGCCCAGTCGAGTTGCAGCTCTTCGAGCAAGGTTTTGATGGTGTCAGCACCCAAGTCGTCTTGAAACAGCACGCGCAATTCGCGGACTTGGATGGGCTGGTGCGAGCAAATCAGGGCGGTCTCAAGGACACGCTTGGCATCCACGGTGTTCATCGTGTGAGTTCCGGGTCAAGGGTCGAGGGCAAAGGCCTCGAAATTCATCTCGAGGCAGTTTGAAGGCAAAGCGAGGCGGACGGGGCCACCTGTGTTGGGCATTTGCAGGCCAGAGCCAAAGGGCTCACCGCTTTCACAAGCGTTGGCGTAATTCTAACCGAGCCAACAACTGCGTCATATCGTCCGGCAACGGAGCCTCAAAAGACAGCGCTTGACCCGTGATCGGGTGCTCAAAGCTCAAGCGAAAGGCATGCAAGGCTTGGCGCTCAATGCCCATGGTCATGGGCCCTGCATACAAAGAGTCTCCCACCAAGGGGTGGCCAATGTGTGCCATGTGGACGCGAATTTGGTGGGTGCGGCCGGTGTGCAAGGTGCATTGCACCAAGCAGGCTTCTTCTTGGCTGTCCAAGGCGTCAAAGGTGGTGTGCGCTTCTTTGCCGGGCAAACGCTCTAAGTCGACCACCGCCATGCGCAAACGGTTGCGGTAATCGCGACCAATGGCGGCCACCACATCGCGGTTGCTGTTGCCATTCCATTTGCGATACGCCACGGCCAGGTACTCGCGGTGTACCTCGCGTGCAGCAATCATCTCGACCAAGGCATCCATGCAGCGGCGTGTGCGGGCCACCACCATCAAGCCACTGGTGTCCTTGTCCAAACGATGCACGATGCCAGCCCGGGGCAACATGACGGCCTGCGGGTCCATGGCCAACAAACCGTTAAGCAGTGTGCCGCTCCAGTTACCGGGCGCCGGATGAACCACCAAACCCGCAGGTTTGTTCAAGATGCGCAAATCCTCGTCTTCGTAGACCACATCCAACGGAATGTTTTCAGGCTTAAAGGCTTGGCTTTGTGGCGTAGGACGCAGGGCCACGTGGTAGCGCTCGCCCATGCGCACCTTGACCGAGGCTTTACCCATCAGGCGTGGCGTAGGGGCCAAGCAACTCACACAGCCCTCACTCAGCAGCTGTTGTGAAAAGCTGCGTGAGAACTCGGGCAACAAAATCGCCAAGGCCCGATCCAAGCGCTCGCCGTGCATGGCGGTGGGAATTTCCAGCTCACGCCATTCGACCTCGGGGCCGTCCACCAAGTCGATGTGCTCATCCGGCAAAACAGGTTCCCCCACAGAAGACGGAGCGGGTGACTGAGCCGATAGAATGGTTTGACTTTGCTTCAAGAGGGTGACCTGTGGTGTTACGTATCAAATTATCGACGGTGTGGATGCCTTTGGGCCTGAGCGCAGCCATTCTTTTGTCTGCCTGCACGCCGAGCAACTACGATCCGACGGTCGGCTGGAGCGTGGACAAGCTCTACACCGAAGCCAAAGACGAAATGGCCGCAGGCGGTTACGACAAAGCGATTGGTCTGTACGAAAAGCTCGAAGGTCGCGCCGCAGGTACGCCGCTGGCACAACAGGCGCAGCTCGACAAGGCGTGGGCCCAATACAAAACCAACGAACCCATCCAAGCGGTTGCCACGCTGGACCGCTTCATCAAACTGCACCCAGCCAGCCCAGCGTTGGACTACGCCCTGTACCTTAAAGGTTTGGTCAATTTCAACGACAACCTCGGCATTTTCTCGTCCTTGGCAGAGCAAGACTTGGCTGAGCGTGACCCCAAACAAGCCAAAGAATCGTTTGAAGCATTCCGCGAGCTTGCACAACGCTTCCCCAACTCCAAATACACCGCCGATGCACGCTTGCGCATGGCGTTCATCAAAAACTCGCTGGCCCGCTCAGATGTGTATGTGGCACGCTTTTATTTCCAACGCGGCGCTTATGTGGCCGCCGTGAACCGTGCCCAAGCTGCGGTGCAGGAATACCGCGACGTGCCCGCAGTCGAAGAAGCCTTGTTCATCCTCTACCAGTGCTACGAGAAACTGGGCTTAGAACAATTGCGTGACGACACCCGTCGTGTGCTTGAAAGCACCTACCCTAATAGCGCTTTCCTCTATCCAGAACGCGCCACCACTAAAAAGTCGTGGTGGCAGCTTTGGTGATGGCGTCTTGGTGCAAGACCTCAATCGCTTGCGCCAACTCTTGCGCGGTATTGAGCTGACGCATCGGGGGTAAGGCCGCAATCAAGCGGCGGCCATAGCCGGTGGTGACCAAACGGTTATCGCACAGCACCAGCACACCCTGGTCAGTTTCCCGGCGAATCAAACGCCCAGCCCCCTGCTTCAAGGCCACCACAGCCTCAGGCACAAAGTAATCATTGAAGGGGCTGCGGCCCTGGGCTTCCAAGCGTTTGCTGCGCGCCTCGACCAAGGGGTCGTTGGGCGGCGGAAACGGCAGCTTGTCGATCACCACCAATTGCAGCGCGTCGCCGGGCACATCAAAGCCCTCCCAGAAAGTGGCCGAAGCCACCAGCACACAACCGCCCTCGCCTGGCTTGGCGCCTTCGCGAAAACGCTCCATCAAATGACGCTTGGGCCACTCGCCTTGCACCAACACCTCAATGCCTGAGCCTTCGAGCTGCAATTTCATGGCCTCACCAATGGCACGCAACGCACGCAAGGTGGTGGTCAACACCAAAGTACGCCCCCCCAATCGGCGCACCGACTCAGCCGCCAGCGTCGCGACTTGGGCACTGTGGGCCGGATCGTTCGGTCGCACGATATCGCGTGGCACATACAAGGCCGCTTGCGCGGGGTAGTCAAACGGGCTGCCAACGCGCAAAACCTGCGCCGACTCCAAACCACAAGGCTCGGTGAACCAACGCAAGCGTGGGTCATCGCCCAAGGTGGCCGAAGTAAAAATCCAGCTGCGGGGGCGTGCGTCGTCCGGTGGATGAGGCACGTGAGGCTCTAAAGCGTTGAAGGCATCTTGTTCGTCTTGCCAAGGCGCTTCTTCAGCCAATACATCGTCGGCTGCCGTTGCCTGGCCTTGGCGCATCAAACGTTCGCGCACGGTTTGGGCAATGTCCAACGGCGCTTCCATCAAACGCATTTGCGAGGCACTGACGTCCATCCAACGCACGGCATCGGGCGCGCACGGGTTGAGAAAGGCATCCACGCGTTTGGCAATCTCGGCCACGCGGTCGTGCAAACGCATGAAGTCGGGTGCAATTTCACTCACAGTGTCCAGCGCTTGCAGGGCCTGCACACACGCGGCGCCCACGTCTTGCAACGACTGCGCCCAAGCGCCGGGATGAATGCCCTCAGGCGCGTCTTCTGTCCAGCGGAGTTTGACCGCGCCTGGGCGCTTACCACCAATCAGTCGCAACTCACGCGCAGAACGCTCTAGGCCTGAACATACGGCCTGCCAATCGGCCAAGCCACGTGCCAGTTGCAAGCCGGTGGCCAAGATATCGCGGGTCACGTCCAACAGTTGTGCGGTGCCCAGTTGGTGGCCTAAGAAGTTCACGCCGGTTTCGTTGAGTTGGTGGGCTTCGTCAAAAATCACCACGCGCACGCTGGGCAGCAACTCGGCCATGCCGGTTTCACGCACCGCCATATCGGCAAAAAACAAATGGTGGTTGATCACCACCACGTCGGCAGCCAAGGCCTCACGGCGCGCCGCGTTGACATGGCAGGTTTTGAACTTCGGGCATTGCGAACCCAAACAGTTTTCACGATTCGAGGTGATGAGCGGAATCAAGGGCGAGCGCTCATCCAAGCCCGGCAACTCAGCCAAGTCGCCCGTGCGGGTGCTCAGCGACCAGGTCTCCACCCGCGACAACAAATGCACCGTGTGTCGGTCGGGCATGGTGGTATCGCGTCGGGCCAGTTCCATGCGGTGCGTGCAGAGGTAGCTGCTGCGGCCCTTGAGCAAGGCCAAACGCACAGGCAAGTTCAAGGCCTGCACCAAACGCGGCAAGTCGCGCGCAAACAACTGATCTTGCAAGGCCTTGGTGGCGGTAGACAAGAGCACACGTTCACCACTCAAGAGCGAAGGCACCAAATACGCAAAGGTTTTGCCCACGCCTGTGCCCGCTTCCACCACCAAGCTACCGCCGTGGGACACCACATCGGCCACCGCCAAGGCCATTTCGGTTTGACCGTCGCGGGGTTGAAATTGTTCGGTGGCCCGGGCCAGCACCCCCAAGGGTGCAAACGCCTCTTGCACCATGGCGCGCAAAGGATGGCTCATCAGGCGGGCTCTTTGGGATCGAGCAAGCGCTCAATCTGTTGAATCTGGTCGCGCAAGCCCAGGCGGCGTTTTTTCAAACGACGCAGCATCAGCTCATCCACAGGTTGCGTCAGGCTGAGCCGGTCAATGCTGTCGTCCAAATCGGCATGCTCCATGCGCAACTCAATCAGTTGGCGTTCGGGTGAGCGCAGGTTTTCAACGCTCACTTGGAAGCTCCAGGCACAGGCAAAGGGGAAGCAGGCGGTTTGTCGCGCTCGCGGCGTTTTCTCTCTACATTGGCACGGTGTTCAGCCGCTTCGCGTTGCTTGGCCTCATAGGCTTCGCGGTTGCCGCCTTTGTTGGCATGGTCGATCTGCTTTTGAGCATTGGCGTCTTCACGCTCCTTGGCCTGTTGAATCGCAGCAGCGCGTTGGGCTTGCGCATCCTCGCGCTGGGCCTCAGCATTCTTTTCAGCGATGCGGCGCTGGCTTTCAGCGGCCTTGATTTGCCGCTCAGCAGCGTTGAATTTCAACTCATCTTGGCGCAACACCGCATGGGCTTGGATGCGGCGTTCACGCGCTTCATTGCGGCAGGTGATGACATCAAATTTTTGATAGCAAATTTGCATGTCGTGTTTGTAGGCCTCGTCGAGTTGCTGGCGACGCTGTGCCAATTGTTGGCTTTGCGCTTGTCGCTCGGCGCCGCTCGGCGGTGGCGCCTCAGCCTCTGTGTCGCTGACGGGCGTCACTGCATGCAGCGCTTGCGGCAGCGCAGTTTGGGCCAACGACAGCGTGCACACACACCAGATGCTGCAAAAAAGAACCAATCGTTTCATGTCAGTCCGGTATCCACCGTGCGGCGCTCCAGCGCCAAAAATTCGGCCGACTGCATTTCGTTCAAACGCGACACGGTGCGTGGAAATTCGTGCGACATCGGCCCTTCGGTGTACAAAGCTTCGGGCGCCACCTCAGCCGACATCATCAGCTTGACGCGGCGGTCATACAGCACATCCACCAGCCAGGTGAAACGACGCGCTTCTGCTGCACGGTTAACCGGCATCAGCGGCACATCGCTCAAGAGCACCGTGTGAAATTGGCTCGCGATTTCCAAATAATCGTTTTGCGAGCGCGGCCCGCCACACAGCTCTTTGAAGTTGAACCACACCACACCACCGGCCCGGCGTCGGGCTTTGATTTCACGCGCTTCAATGTGCAACACCGGCGCCTCATCTTGGCATTCGGCCAAGCGGTTGAAGGCATCGGTCATGGCCGCATCGGCCTCAGGCCCCAAGGGCGTCAAGTACAAATCGACTTGCTCCAAGGTTCGGCGGCGGTAGTCGGTGCCGTTGTCCACATTGATCACTTCCAAGGCTTGGTTGAGCAAATCAATCGCGGGCAAGATGCGGTCGCGGTGCATGCCGCCTGGGTACAAGTCGTCAGGTTTGAAGTTGGAGGTGGTCACAAAGCCCACACCGTTGTCGAACAAGGCATCGAGCAAGCGGTGCAGAATCATCGCGTCGGTGATGTCAGCCACATGGAATTCATCAAAGCAAATCAGTTTGTAACGCTTGGCGATTTGCTGGCCCAAAATATCCAAGGGGTTGGCTTGGCCTTGCAGTTCGCGCAGCTCACGGTGCACCTCGCGCATGAACTCATGAAAGTGCAAACGGGTTTTGCGCTGAATCGGCACCGCATCAAAAAAGCAGTCCATCAAAAAACTCTTGCCGCGCCCCACCCCGCCGTACATGTACACGCCACGCGGAATGGGCGGACGGTTGACGAGTTTTTTCAGTTTGTTCGAGCGCTTTTCTTTATAGGCTGCCCATTCGTTGGCGCAGCGCTCCAACGCATCAATGGCACGCAACTGCGCAGGGTCGCTTTGGAAGCCGCGAATTTCGAGTTCTCTGAGGTAATTTTGGTGCACTGACATACAGGCTCTATTGTGCCTTGCCCATGAAAAAAGCCCGCTGTTGCCAACGGGCTTTTTGAACGTCGCATCTTGAAGTTTTGTTTAGAAATTCAAGGTGCGTTTGTCCACTGCCAAAGCAGCTTCTTTGGTCGCTTCGCTCAGCGATGGGTGGGCATGGCAAATGCGCGCGATGTCTTCGGCCGAGGCCTTGAACTCCATCGCGACCACAGCTTCAGAGATCAACTCAGAAACCTGTGGGCCCA
>Ga0228701_1001897_pt1 | contig 13386 bp, 13 predicted proteins | sample McNCre117_Aug_MG_2_FD_178017 | JGI IMG/M metagenome (GOLD analysis project Ga0228701, IMG submission 178017) | Freshwater microbial communities from McNutts Creek, Athens, Georgia, United States - 11-17_Aug_MG | ecosystem: Environmental > Aquatic > Freshwater > Creek | place: USA: Georgia...
ACAAAGCGATACCCATTTTTTCTTGGTCAGCTTTTGTCTTTGGCTCAACAGCTTGGCGAATCACAGGCTCAGGGAACACCATGCGCTCGAGCGTCACAACTGCCGCTGGATCACACAAGGTCTCACCTGTGGTGACGTCTTTCAAGCCCACGCAAGCAGCGATATCGCCAGCGCGGATTTCGTCCACTTCTTCACGGTTGTTGGCGTGCATTTGCACGATACGACCGATACGCTCTTTTTTGCCGCGCACAGCGTTGTACACGGTGTCGCCCTTTTTCAGAACGCCAGAGTAAACGCGCACGAAAGTCAACTGACCAACGAAGGGGTCGGTCATCAACTTGAATGCCAAAGCAGAGAACTTCTCGTTGTCGTCAGCCTTGCGAGTCACTTCTTGCTCGTCTTCGTCAAAGCCAGTGATGGCTTTCACATCGAGAGGCGAAGGCAACAACTCAACCACAGCATCCAACATGCGTTGCACGCCTTTGTTCTTGAACGCGGTACCGCACAACATAGGTTGGATTTCAGTGGCCAATGTACGAGCGCGCAAGCCGGCAGTGATGTCTTCTTCAGACAAATCGCCTTCTTCGAGGTACTTGTTCATCAACTCTTCAGAGGCTTCAGCAGCAGCTTCGACCATCTTTTCGCGCCACTCTTTAGCTGTCTCAACGAGGTCAGCTGGAATGTCTTCGAAAGTGAACTTCATGCCTTGAGACGCTTCATCCCAAATGATGGCCTTCATCTTGCGCAAGTCAACCACGCCCTTGAAGCCGTCTTCGGCACCGATTGGGATCACGATTGGCACAGGATTGGCTTTCAAGCGCAACTTCATCTGGTCCACGACCTTGAAGAAGTTAGCACCTGTACGGTCCATCTTGTTCACAAAGGCCAAACGTGGCACTTTGTACTTGTTAGCTTGACGCCACACAGTTTCGGATTGGGGCTGAACGCCACCCACCGCACAGTAAACCATGCAAGCACCGTCGAGCACACGCATGGAACGCTCAACTTCAATCGTGAAGTCAACGTGGCCAGGGGTGTCAATGATGTTGAAGCGGTGCTCTGGGAAGGAATTGTCCATACCCTTCCAGAAGCAAGTGGTGGCAGCAGAAGTGATCGTGATACCACGCTCTTGCTCTTGCTCCATCCAGTCCATGGTGGCGGCGCCATCATGCACTTCACCGATCTTGTGGTTCACACCGGTGTAATAAAGAATACGCTCTGTCGTTGTGGTCTTACCAGCGTCAATGTGCGCTGAAATACCAATGTTGCGATAGCGCTCAATGGGGGTATTGCGGGCCATGTTTTACCTTTGAATTTAGAAGCGGAAGTGGCTGAATGCCTTGTTGGCTTCGGCCATGCGGTGAACTTCGTCACGCTTTTTCATGGCACCGCCACGACCTTCAGACGCTTCCAACAATTCGTTGGCCAAGCGCAAAGCCATGGACTTTTCACCGCGCTTGCGAGCGGCTTCTTTCAACCAGCGCATGGACAAAGCCAAGCGACGAACTGGACGCACTTCAACGGGCACTTGGTAGTTAGCACCACCCACGCGGCGGGACTTAACTTCCACCATGGGCTTGACGTTGTTGATGGCCACAGTGAACAACTCGAGCGGATCTTTGCCCGACTTTTGTTCGATTTGCTCCAAGGCACCGTAAATGATGCGCTCGGCAACAGCTTTTTTGCCGCCTTCCATGATCACGTTCATGAATTTGGACAGCTCAACATTACCGAATTTTGGATCCGGCAAGATTTCACGTTTAGGGACTTCGCGACGACGTGGCATTGTTTCACCTCATATTGCTTCAGTTGGCACTCTTTCGAGAACCCGGAAAGTCATCACGACTTCCACTTACTCGACCCACACCCAACTCGGGCGCTTAGGGTCACTTCGTTTTGCGCCGTCTGCCTGACGACCAAAACACCGATTGACGATTAAGCCTCGTTAAGGCTGGCGGCTGATTAGGCCTTCTTTGGACGCTTAGCGCCGTACTTAGAACGCGATTGCTTGCGATCTTTCACGCCTTGCAAGTCGAGTGAGCCGCGCACGATGTGATAACGCACACCTGGCAAGTCTTTGACACGACCGCCGCGCACGAGCACAACGCTGTGTTCTTGCAAGTTGTGGCCTTCACCGCCGATGTACGAAATGACTTCGAAACCGTTGGTCAGACGAACTTTGGCAACTTTACGCAGCGCAGAGTTAGGCTTCTTAGGAGTCGTGGTGTACACGCGGGTGCACACGCCACGACGTTGTGGAGAGTTCTGCATCGCAGGGCTTTTAGACTTGGTCGTTTCGACCTCGCGCCCCTGACGCACCAGTTGATTGATGGTTGGCATTGAAAAACGTCCCTAAACGTTTGAATTAAAAAAGAAAACGTGAATCCCTTCGGAAATTCCGAAAAGCCTTCTAGTGTATCAGCATCGCGAGGGGGAGGCAAATCTGGTACGAAATACCTCAAATAGGGTTTATTTCACCCACAAACGCACAGAATCCCATGCGCGACCCACAAAGCCGGCCTGTTCAACGGTCTCCAGCACCAGCAAAGGCACATCCACCAGCGGCTTTTGGTCCAATGTAACCTTCAAAGCACCCACCACTTGACCGCGGTTGAGGGGAGCCACCAAAGGCTCGGGGCGAGCCACTTGCGTTTGAATGCGGCCGGCCGCGCCCGCAGGCACGGCCACCACGATGGGCGCAAAACGACCGAGTTTGATCTGGCTGCCTCGGCCTTTCCACACATTAGGCGTGACCACGGCCTGGTTCGCGTCAAACAGCTTGACGGCATCAAATGCGGTGTAGCCCCAATTCAACAGCTTTTGTGACTCGGTGGCGCGGGCGTTTTCGCTGGACGCACCAAGCACGATCGACAACAAACGACGCTGCCCCACACCCGGCGCTTCACGCTTGGCGGTGGCGATCAAACAAAAACCAGCCGCATCGGTGTGGCCTGTTTTCAAGCCGTCCACGCTTGGGTCGCGAAACAACAGCAAGTTACGGTTGTTTTCATTGGCCGCAGGCGTGCCGGGATAGCGGTATTTTTTGATCGCGTAGTAGCCCACGTAATCGGGGAAATCTTGCATCAAGCGGCTAGCCAAGATGCTCAAGTCACGCGCCGTGGTGGTGTGGCCAGGCTCGGTCAAACCCTCTGGGTTTTTATAGCCGGTGGACTTCATGCCCAACAACTTCGCCTGCGCATTCATCATTTGCACAAAGTGCTCCACCGTGCCACCCACGCCCTCAGCCAAAGCCATCGTCGCATCGTTGCCCGACTGAACAATCATGCCTTTGATGAGGTCTTCGACTGGCACCTTCATCTTGGGGTCGATGAACATGCGCGAACCCGGCATCTTCCATGCACGCTCGCTCACACCAAAGGTTTGCTGCAAGGTGATTTTTTTAGCCTTGAGCGCGTCAAACACGATGTAAGCCGTCATGAGCTTGGTCAAGGACGCTGGCTCAATTGGCTTGTCTGCATCCAGCTCGGCCAAGGTTTGTTGCGCGGTGACATCCACCAACAAATACGCGCGCGCAGCGATTTCAGGCGGCTGCGGCAGCACTTGGGCTTGTGCGTGTAACACGCTGGTCAAACCCAACAAAAAACCAAGGAGTGCGGTGCGCAAATATCGTGTCATGGCGGCCTAGAGATGAAAACAAGCAAAGAACGAGACGGCACAACAAGGCACCACCGCAACGCGCCAGCAGGCTTAGCCTTGCAAATGACGCACCACTAAATTCTTCAGAAGCGGCAATTGTCCATGAAAGAAATGACCGCCCCCCGGCACCACCGTCACAGGCAAGCTTTGTGGGCGCGCCCAATCCATCACCGAGGCCAATGACACCGTGTCGTCTTGCTCACCGTGCACGACCAGAGTTTTATCGTGCAACTCAGGCGCAATGGGGGCTACTGTGAAACGCTGCGCAGCAGTGCCGACAAACGCCACCTTCTCAATCACGCGATGCGTGTGCAATTCGGCTAAGGCGTGACTGGCCACGAATGAACCAAACGAGAAGCCTGCAATCGCCAACGAGCCACTAGGTGCCACTTGCTCAACCACGCGCAAAAAGTCACGGGCCTCACCGACGCCTGCATCATGCTCGCCAGCGGATGCGCCCACACCACGGAAGTTAAAGCGCACCACCGTCCAACCGCATTGCACAAAGGCACGCGCCAGCGTTTGAACCACTTTGTTGTCCATCGTGCCGCCAAACAAAGGATGCGGGTGCGCCACGATGGCCACACCACGCGACACGCCCTCAGGCTCGTCGCGCAACGCCTCGATGGCGCCGGCTTCGCCTTGCAGGGTGATTTTTTGAGTTTGTGAATTCATGTTTCAGCGCCCCACGTTGGCGGGCACGACCAAACGCTCGACCACTTGGCCATTTTTCAAATGGCTTTCCACGATGTCGTTCACATCTGCTTTGTCCATCACGGTGTACCAAACGCCTTCTGGGTACACCACAGCCACGGGGCCGCCTGCACAGCGGTCCAAACAACCGGCCTTGTTCACGCGCACGCCTCCCACACCGGCCAAGCCCGCAGCTTTGACTTGCGCCTTGCAATGCTCAAAGGCTTCTTGCGCGCCGTGGTTGGCGCAGCAATCTTGTCCGTTGTCGCGTTGGTTGAGGCAGAAAAAAATATGGTGTTTGTAGTACGAGGTGTGTGTCATGGGGCGAATTTTAGTTTTGCGAGCTGCGCTCACGCGACAAACGCACCAGCGCCAGCATCAGGACCGCATACGGCCACAGCCAGCCCACCCATTGCACGAGGCCGTGAAAGCGGATGAAACGCCCTTGTTCCCACGTTTGCAAGGTCTGCGCGAAGTAAGCACTTTCGGGCGATTGATTGAGCACGCTCTGTTGCACCAACACCGCCAGCAACACAAACGTCCAAGCGGCGCGCGCGGACAAAGGCAAAAACACCAACGCCACCAAACAACCAAAAATTAGACCCAAGGTCACTGGCAAATCCAACCATGTCCACGCATGTGCAGGCCCGTAGCTGAGTGCGGCTGACAACGCGCTCACCCCCAAGGCCATGCCCAACACGGCGAGCAAATACATGAAGCGCTGCCCCGCTTGGCGAATGACACCAAAGCCTAACAAACAAGGCACCAGCAACCCCAACATCACGCACAACAATTCAGCCCCCGGCAGCAGCGGCTCTAGCTCAAAGGCGCGCAAAGGAATCCAATCTTCAAAGGGCGTGGCATCAAAGGCGCTAGTTAGTGCGTCTTCGACGCGCTCCCACACTTGGCCCAAGCCCAGCGGCACCGCCACTGGAAACAGCAAGGCTGCAGGCCACACTGCCATCAGGACCAAGGCCATGTAGGCATCGCGCACAAACCACCGTTCACGAAACTGGCTCCAACGGCGCAACAACCCCAAGTGCTCCAGCGAATTGGCCAGCACTGCGCCGATGAAAGCGCCTAAGGTATTGAGCAAAAAATCAGGCAACGACGGCACGCGTGCTGGCAGGTAGCTTTGAAGCCCCTCCATGGTGAGCGACAACACGGCCGCCGCCAAGGTGGACAGCAACACCTCTCGGGTTTGCCAACCCATGCGCATGGCGCTGAGGGTTAAGAAGAAACCCAACGGGGCGTAACCCAACACATTGGCCACCACATCAAAACCGAGCCAATATTTAGGCCAAGGTGCGGTCAGGAATGACCACGTCCAAATACCTTGATCGCGCCAATGGTCGAACGGGTACAGACTGGCGTAGACGATCAACGCCACGCAAATTTGCGACAGGGGCCAGGCGGAAGTTTTGCGCATGGTCCAGCCGCTCGTTTAGAAAGGTTTCACCACGACCAAAATCACCGCCAAGGTGAGCAACACCACAGGCACCTCGTTGAACCAACGAAACCACACATGGCTGCGTGTGTTGGCGCGCGCTTCAAACTTGCGCAGCAAGCGGCCACACGCATGGTGGTAGCCCAACACCAACAACACGATGGTCAGCTTGGCATGCATCCAACCGTTGCCCACGCCCAACAAGCCAATGCCGTAATACAACCACAGCACCAAGCCCAAAGCCACGGCAGGCACCATCAACAAGGTAGTGAATCGCATCAGCTTGCGCGCCATCAACAGCAAGCGCGCCTCTTCAGCGTCGGAGCCTGGCGCGATCATGGCCAAGTTCACAAAAATGCGCGGCAAATAGAACAAGCCCGCAAACCAGCTGGCCACGAAGATGATGTGAAAAGATTTGATCCAAAGCATGGGGCCAGTTTAGCTGCGCTCAAAAAAAGCCCGACACAAGGTCGGGCGAAGTCGCTGGGCTGTGGTGACACGCCCAGCGCCCGCCTAGGGAGGAAAAGCGGGGAGCAGCAAGCCGCCCGAAAGCAATCTAACAAACACTTCTCATCTGCTCATTGGGGCTAATACTCCCCCTTGCACTTAGGCGACACCCGCAAACAGGCACAATTTCACTATGCAACACCCCTTCGCCTCTTTTCCTGCCAACCGCCCACGTCGTCTGCGCCGTGACGACTTCACCCGCCGCTTGGTGCGCGAACACGCCTTGAGCGTGAACGATTTGATTTACCCCGTCTTCGTGCTCGAAGGCGAAAAGCGCCGCGAAGCCGTGGGCTCCATGCCCGGCGTCGAGCGTTTGAGCTTGGACTTGTTGTTGCCCGTGGCCGAGCAATGCGTGAAGCTGGGCATCCCCGTCATGGCGCTGTTCCCTGTCATCAGCGCCCACCTCAAAACACCGGACGGCGTGGAAGCCACCAACCCCAACGGCTTGATGCCTCACGTGGTGCGCGAATTGAAAAAACACTTTCCCGAATTGGGCGTGATGACCGATGTGGCCCTCGACCCCTTCACCAGCCACGGCCAAGACGGTTTGCTGGATGACACCGGCTACATCTTGAACGATGAAACCACCGCCATGCTCGTCCAGCAAGCGCTGACGCAAGCTGATGCAGGCGTGGACATCGTCGCGCCCAGCGACATGATGGACGGACGCATTGGTGCGATTCGCCATGCGCTCGAAGCCAAAGGCCACATTCACACCCGCATCATGGCCTACAGCGCCAAATACGCGAGCGCGTTTTACGGCCCCTTCCGCGACGCCGTGGGCTCCGCCTCTAACTTGGGCAAGGCCGACAAGAAGGTCTACCAAATGGACCCCGGCAACACCGACGAAGCCCTGCGCGAAGTCGCGCTCGACATCGCCGAAGGCGCGGACATGGTGATGGTCAAACCGGGCATGCCCTACCTCGATGTGGTGCGTCGCGTCAAAGACGAATTCAAAGTACCGACCTTCGCCTACCAGGTGAGTGGCGAATACGCCATGCTCAAAGCCGCCGCCCAAAACGGCTGGCTCGACCACGATGCGGTGATGATGGAAAGCTTGTTGGCCTTCAAACGTGCAGGCGCAGATGGCGTGCTCACCTACTTCGCGATTGACGCGGCCAAAAAACTGCACGGATTGTCTTGATGCGTTGGCCCGAAGTACGAGGAACACACATCACCACGGCGGTCGCTTCGGGCTTGCTATTCAGCTTATCTTTCCGTTTGAACCAATACTTTGACGAGCACTTTGTTTACGCCGCTGGCATCAGCTTGTTGTTCTTGCCCGCAGGCGTGAAGCTGTTGGCCGTTTTGGTCGGGCGTTTGCCCGCCATCATGGGTTTGCTAGTGGTCGGCGTTTACCTAGGCGCAGGCATTTGGCCCGACAAGCCCATGTCTACCGTCGTGTACTTTGCGGTGGTGAGCCTAATGACCTACCCCATCGCCGCCTTTGGTTTGATGCGCTTGCTGCACATCCACCAAGACCTGAGCAACTTGCGCTACCACCACATCGTGTGGCTGTCGCTCGCGGCCAGCATGCTCAATGGCGTGGTGCACAACTGGCTTTACTGGACGCAAGGCGTCACCGCCACCGAAGAACTTTGGCAAAAAAGCGCCGCCATGGCGCTGGGCGACTTCATGGGTTGCTTTGTGGTGGTGGCCTTGTTTCACACCCTCATGGGCGTGCTGCGCAGCATGCGCAACAACGCCCACATCGACTAAGCCTTACCCGATGTGCTTGGCAAAAAACGCCAAGGTTCGTTTCAGCGCCAGCTTGGCCGATTCCTCTTGATACGCCCCTCGGTGATCGCAATTAAACCCATGGTGCGCGGGGTACAAATGCACTTCCACTTCGGGGTGTGCGTGCTTGAACTTTTCAACGGTCTCCAACGGAATCCAATGATCTTCCTCGGCGTAGTGCGCCAGCACCGGGCAGTTGGCGTGACGCGCGATTTCTTCATCCGTGGTTGAGCCCCCGCCGTAGTAAGGCACGGCAGCGCTCACGCCTTTCACAAGTGCCGCCGCACGCCACGTGAGCAAACCGCCCCAGCAATAGCCCACCACACCCACCTTGCCGCCGCTGGTCTTCGCGGCGTAATCGACGGCGGCTTGAATGTCGGCCATCACGCCCGGCGCGGGCAAGGCTTCAATCGCGGTTTTCAACACCATGCCCGCTTGCATATCGTCTGGCGTGTAGCCCAACTCCACGCCGTGCTTGACGCGGTGAAACGTGGCAGGTGCCACCGCCAAATAACCCTGTGCGGCATAGCCATCGGCCACTTCGCGAATGTGGGCGTTGACACCAAAAATTTCTTGCAGCACCACAATCGCGCCCTTGGGCGCACCTTTGGGTTGGGCCAAATAAGCGGGAAATTCAAAGCCATCGGCGGCGTGAAGTCGAACAGTCATAGCAAGTCTCCTTCAAAGTTTTTAAAAGCGAATATCAAACAGGTTACTCGGTTTTCAAGCGCTTGGGTGTATCGTTCTCGTCAGGAGACCTACACATGAAACCCGTTCTTTTAATCACCGGCGCGAGCCGTGGCATTGGTGCCGCCACTGCGGTGTTAGCCGCGCAACAAGGTTGGGCCGTGGCCGTCAACTACGCCAGCAACGCGCAAGCGGCCGCGCAAGTGGTGCAGCAAATTCAAGCGGCGGGTGGCACCGCCATCGCAGTACAAGCCGACGTGGGCGACGAAGCGCAAATCTTGCGCATGTTCTCCGAGGTCGATGCGAAGTTGGGCCGCCTCTGCGGCCTCGTCAACAACGCAGGCGTGGTGGATATCACCGCCAAGGTAGAGGCTCAAAGCTGGGCGCGCTGGGAGCGCATGCTGCGCATCAACGTGCTGGGCTCGTTCGCCTGCGCCCGCGAGGCCGTGCGTCGCATGAGCACCGCACACGGAGGCCAGGGCGGCAGCATTGTGAACGTCTCAAGCGCCGCCGCGCGTTTGGGTGCGCCTGGGCAATACGTGGATTACGCCGCAGCCAAAAGCGCCATCGACGCCTTCACGATTGGCTTGGCCAAAGAAGTGGCGAGCGAAGGCATTCGCGTCAACGCGGTACGCCCCGGTTTGATTGACACCGACATTCACGCCTCCGGCGGGCTCCCCGACCGCGTGCGTGACTTGGCGCACTTGGTGCCAATGCAACGCGGCGGCACATCGGAAGAAGTGGCGCAAGCCATTGTGTGGTTGCTCAGCAATGCGTCGAACTACACCACCATGAGCCTGATGGAAATTTCGGGCGGGCGCTAAACCAAGGCGCGTGTTATGCCGCGAATCCGTTGGCCAAGGCCTTGCGCAAATAGTCAACAAACGCGGTCACCGCACGCGGCACATGGGGCGAATACGGGCGAATGGCGTAGAGCTGTTCGGCGAACGCCCCCACCGGCTGCCAATCGGGCAGCACTTGGACGAGCTTGCCTTGCTGCAAGGCGGCTTGCGCGCTGAAATCGGGCAACAAGGCAATGCCCAAACCAGCCAACGCGGCCTCGCGCAAGGCTTCGCTGTTGTTGGCAGCGAGCTGGCCTGTGACAGGCACGGTCACGCGGTCGTCCCTTCCCTTGTTTTTCACGCGGACCAAGGTCCAAGTCGGCGTGTCTTGCGCGCGCAGGTAATGCAAGCAGTTGTGCGTTTGCAAATCAGCGGGGGTAAGCGGTGTGCCCGCACGGCGCAAATACGTTTTGCTGGCCACCAACACCGAGTGCGTGCTGCACAAAGTCCACGCCACATGCGTGTCCGGTGGGCGAGCGGTGTGGCGAATGGCCAAGTCAAACCCTTCGGTGGCCAAGCTACTGAGGCGATCCGACATGTCCAGCTCTAAACGCACGTCTGGGTACTCGCGCAAAAAGTCGGCCACGCGCGGGGCGAGTTGTTGACGGGCAAAGGCCACGGGTGCCGTCACACGTAGCAAGCCGCTGGGCACACCGGCCAGGTCTCGCACCTGCGCAAAGCTGTGTTCAATTTGCTCAAACGAGGCGCGGGTGTCGTCCACCAAACGCTGGCCCGCTTCGGTCAAGCGCACGCTGCGGGTGGTGCGTTGCACCAAGGGGACACGTGCGGCACGTTCGAGCTCGGCGATGCGTTGGCTCATGGCTGCTTTGCTCACGCCTAAGCGAGCGGCAGCAGCGGTGTAGCTGCCTTGTTGGGCCAACACGCTCAACCAATGCAGGTGATGCCAAAGCTCGCTGATTTTTTGTTCATTCATGGCTTGATTGTTCACTATTTTGAACAATCAATTCAGGCTTTATGGCTTGTTGGCAAGCCGTGCCCTGCCTAAACTGCGTTGCATCATTTATTCACAAGGCCCATCCATGACTCACGCCATTGCCCACTACGTTCAAGGCGCCGCCTTTGCCGGCAGCAGCACACGCCACCAACCCGTGACCAACCCCGCCACGGGCGCCGTCAGCGCACAAGTGAGCTTGGCCAATGTGGCCGATGTCAACGCAGCTGTAGCCTCGGCCCATGCTGCTTTCCCCGCTTGGGCCGACACCTCGCCGCTGCGCCGCGCACGCATCATGTTTAAGTTTTTGGAACTGCTCAACGCCAACAAAGACAAATTGGCCCACATGATCACTGCCGAACACGGCAAGGTGTTCACCGACGCCCAAGGCGAAGTGACCCGTGGCATTGAGATTGTGGAATTTGCCACCGGCGTTCCGCAGCTGCTCAAAGGCGATTACACCGAGCAAGTCTCCACCGGCATCGACAACTGGACCATGCGCCAGCCCTTGGGCGTGGTCGCAGGCATCACGCCGTTCAACTTCCCCGTCATGGTGCCCATGTGGATGTTCCCCGTGGCCATTGCCACCGGCAACACCTTTGTGTTGAAACCCAGCCCCTTGGACCCATCGCCCTCGCTCTTCATTGCCGACTTGCTCAAGCAAGCCGGTTTGCCTGACGGCGTGTTCAACGTGGTGCAAGGCGACAAAGAAGCCGTGGATGCTTTGCTGGTCCACCCCGATGTGAAAGCCATCAGCTTCGTGGGCTCCACCCCGATTGCCAACTACATCTACGAAACTGGCGCACACCACGGCAAGCGCGTGCAAGCCTTGGGCGGTGCGAAAAACCACATGGTCGTCATGCCCGATGCCGACATTGACCAAGCGGTCGACGCCTTAATTGGCGCGGCTTACGGCTCCGCAGGCGAGCGTTGCATGGCCATCAGCGTGGCCGTGTTGGTGGGCGATGTGGCTGAGCGCTTGATGCCCAAACTCATCGAGCGCACCAAGGCCCTCAAAGTGTTGGACGGTGAAAACCTTGCCGCCGAAATGGGCCCCATCGTCACCGACGCGGCACGCCAACGCATCACCGGCTACATCGACGCGGGTGTGGCCGAAGGCGCGCAACTGTTGGTCGATGGCCGCCACTTCGACGGTGCGCAAGCGGGCAAGGGTTGCGACCACGGCTTCTGGCTCGGCGGCACCTTGTTTGACCACGTGACCACCGACATGAAGATTTACAAAGAAGAAATCTTTGGCCCCGTGCTGTCCTGCGTGCGCGTGCCCGACTTTGCCAAGGCAGTGCAAATCATCAACGACCACGAGTTCGGCAACGGCGTGAGCTGCTTCACCCGTGACGGCAACGTGGCCCGCGAATTCAGCCGCCGCATTCAAGCGGGCATGGTAGGCATCAACGTGCCGATTCCTGTGCCCATGGCATGGCACGGCTTTGGCGGCTGGAAGCGTTCGCTCTTTGGCGACATGCACGCCTACGGCGAAGAGGGTGTGCGCTTCTACACGAAGCAAAAATCCATCATGCAACGCTGGCCTGAGAGCATTGGCAAAGGCGCAGAGTTCGTCATGCCGACATCCAAATAATTTGTCGCGCTTTGGGTTGGGCGTTGTTGCGTAAGCAGCGAGGCCCATGTTGTCAGAGAAGGGGTGGGTGGGTGGTGTGTTGCAGCGACATTCGGATGCGCAGCAGACGAGGAGCAAAACACACCGCCCAGCCCGCCCCTTCTCTGACAACTGCAACAACAAACGCCAGCAAGCTACCATCCATCCGCACAACCACAAAGACATGAGACATCTGTATGAGCGACACCCAGTTTGACTACATCATCGTCGGCGCAGGCACTGCGGGTTGCTTGTTGGCCAACCGCCTCAGCGCCAACGCCAGCAAACGCGTGTTGCTCATCGAGGCGGGCCGCAAGGACGATTACCACTGGGTGCACATTCCTGTGGGCTACCTCTATTGCATCGGCAACCCACGCACCGATTGGCTCTACAACACTGCGCCCGATGCGGGTTTGAATGGCCGCAGCTTGCGTTACCCACGCGGCAAGGTGTTGGGCGGTTGCTCGAGCATCAACGGCATGATTTACATGCGCGGCCAAGCGCGTGACTACGACCACTGGGCCGACATCACCGGCGACGCTCGCTGGCGCTGGGACAACACCCTGCCCTATTTCAAACTGCACGAAGACCACCACGCAGGCGCCAACGCCTTGCACGGCGCCAAAGGTGAACACAGCGACGTGCTGCTGGCCGACACCACCGTGTACGGCGAAACCTTGCGCCACCACAACGCAGGCGGCGAATGGCGCATTGAGAAGCAACGCTTGCGTTGGGATGTGTTGGACGCTTTTGCACAGGCCGCCGTGCAAGCGGGTATTCCTGCCACGGACGACTTCAACCGTGGCAGCAACGAAGGTGTGGGCTACTTTGAAGTGAACCAAAAAAGCGGTTGGCGCTGGAACACCGCCAAAGCCTTTGTGCGCCCCACGTGTTACGCACGGCCCAACTTTGAGTTGTGGTCTTCTGCACAAGTGGCCAAGCTTGTCATGGCCACCGATGCCGATGGCACGCAGCGCTGCACGGGTGTAGAGGTGTGGACCGGCCACGGCTACGTGACCGTCACCGCCAAACAATCGGTGGTGCTGAGTGCGGGTGCCATTGGCACGCCGCAAATCTTGCAACTCTCGGGTCTTGGCCCAGCCGACTTGCTCAAACAACACAGCATTGACCCCGTCATCAACTTGCCCGGCGTGGGTGCCAATTTGCAAGACCATTTGCAAATTCGCTCGGTCTTCAAAGTGCACAACGTCGAGACGCTCAACACCCTCGCCAACAGCTGGTGGGGCAA
>Ga0228701_1001899_pt1 | contig 13381 bp, 11 predicted proteins | sample McNCre117_Aug_MG_2_FD_178017 | JGI IMG/M metagenome (GOLD analysis project Ga0228701, IMG submission 178017) | Freshwater microbial communities from McNutts Creek, Athens, Georgia, United States - 11-17_Aug_MG | ecosystem: Environmental > Aquatic > Freshwater > Creek | place: USA: Georgia...
TCCCGAGAAATCGGGAGCCATTTTTCTTTAGCTCTAAGAAGTTTTAGTCCTCGCGGTGTGCACCCGGCGCCGCAGAAACCACAAAGATGTCTGGTTTGGCGTATCCGAGCACCTCGAATTCCGCAGAGACTGAACGGCTGATCTCGCTGATCTTTTCGATCGGTGCTAGAGCGATGGCTGCTCCACCGAAACCACCACCAGTCATTCGCGCTCCAACGGCTCCGTGACGAAGTGCGGTTTCAACTGCCGTGTCCAGTTCGTCGACGCTGATTTCAAAGTCGTCCCGCATACTCACGTGCGAGGCATACATGAGCTCGCCGATAGAACGCGGACCGGATTCGCGAAGAGCACGAACGGTCTCAACCACGCGGTCGTTCTCAGTGATCACATGACGTACCCGGCGGAAGGTTACATCGTCTAGCAGAGTCTTGGCGCGGTCGAGATCGGAAATCGTTGCGCCGCGCAGGCTGGCTACGCCAAGTGCCGCGGCACCTGCTTCACAGGCTGCGCGACGACTTCCGTAGCCACCATCGGCGTGACGGTGTTCAACCTTGGTGTCGATGATTAGAAGTTCCAAACCTTCGCGCGCAAAGCCAAGATCGATTACGTCTGCTGAAAGGTCTTTGCAATCCAGGAATACTCCGTGGTCGAGTTCACCCAAAAGCGAGGCGCTCTGGTCCATGATTCCGGTTGGTGCGCCAACAATCTCGTTCTCAGCCAGTTGGCACACGCGAGCCAGGGCGCGGCGGTCAAGTCCAACCTCCCAAAGCTCGTTTAGGGCGATGGCAACTGCGCACTCGATTGCGGCCGAAGACGAAAGACCCGCGCCGACAGGCACATCTGACTCGAGGTAGATATCGAACCCGGTAGCGTGTGCATTTCCAATTTGAAGCAAAGCCCAGACGACACCTAGGGGATAGGCGCTCCAGCCTTCAACGGTTTCGCGGTTAATCTCCGATACAGGGATGTCCACAACCTGCGGGCTGAAGCTCGAGGCAACGCGCGCGATGCCATCGGTGCGCAATGCGACGGCGGCGAAGGTGCGGCGGTTGATGGCAAACGGGAATACGAAACCCTCGTTGTAATCGGTGTGCTCGCCAATCAGGTTTACGCGCCCAGGAGCGCTCCATACGCCTTCTGGTTCATAACCGTAGAGTTCGGCAAAGCCTGAGCGAACGGTGTGCTTGTTTACGTCACCGTTTGGGGTTGCTTGAGTCATTACTTTCCTAGAGCTTCGCGGAGCAATCCTGCTGTGGTTTCTGGAGGAAGATCGGCGATAAACGCACCCATTGCCGACTCCGAGCCTGCCAGGTACTTGAGCTTGTCCGCCGCACGGCGAGGCGAGGTGATTTGGAGCTGAAGGCGAACATCGTTTCCGCCAGCGACAAGCGGAGCCTGGTGCCAAGCCGAAATGTATGGCGTAGGCGTTGGGTAGAGGTTGTCGAGAGCGTTCAGAATACGGTGGTAAACCGCAGCTAACTCGTCTCGTTCATCGTCGGTGAGTTCAACAAAGCTGCGAACGTGGCGATGTGGCAAAACGTGAACTTCGATTGGCCAGCGTGCCGCGAAAGGAACGTACGCGGTGAAATTCTCGCTCGCAATTAGCACGCGGTCGCCAGCCTGCTCAAACTTTAGAGTTTCTGCGAAAAGGTTCGCTCCAAACTTGCCTATGGAATCGAGTAGGCGAGTGGTGCGTGGGGTGACGTATGGGTACGCATAAATCTGTCCGTGAGGGTGGTGGAGCGTTACGCCAATCTCTTGTCCGCGGTTCTCAAATGGGAACACCTGGCGGACGCCTGGAAGTCGCTGCAAGTCATCGGTACGGTCAGCCCAAGCTCCGATGATGGTTCGAACGCGGTTCACACTCTGCTGAGCAAGCGAGCCGGTGTGCTCAGGGCTGAACACTACAACTTCGCAGCGACCAACCGAGTTGCGCACTGAACCAAGCTCAAGGCCTTCGGCAACGGAATAGGTCTCGTCATCGGTGTCGAGCAAGAGCGGTCCGAATGACGGGCTCTTGTTTTCGAACACTGCCACGTCGAAGGTGTCTGGCAACTCGCTCAAGTTGTCCGGTGTTGTCGGGCAAAGTGGGCAAAGGTGTGCCGGTGGGAGGAATGCGCGGTTCTGGCGAGCAGCAGCAATGGAAACCCACTCTCCAGTGAGGCTATCCAGGCGCATCTGCGCGACAGCCGGACGTTCAACCGCTTCACGGGTGTCATGTTTGCGGTCCAGCGGCAGTGCTGAACCGGCATCGTTGTAGTAGAAGATGTCGCGACCGTCCGAGAGCTTGTCCGCTATGCGCGGAGCGCTCGTAGTTAAGTTGCTCATGTTAAAAGTTCCTAGCCAAGACCTGATGGGACCACGAGGACCTCATCGACCTTTCGGTTCAAGATGTCTATTGCATCCGGAGCGAGACCGTCATCGGTGATCACTACGTTTGCATCGGAGAGATTAGCGAAGGTCGCGAAGCCTACAGATCCCCACTTAGTGTGGTCAGCTAGCACTACGACACTCTTGGCACGTTCACGGACGGCACGGTTGGTTTCCGCTTCCAAAATGTTTGGACTGCTGAAACCACCCTTCTGATCCATTCCGTGAGTGCCGACAAAAGCGATGTCGACATTGAGTCGGTCGAAAACTGAAACTGTGATCTCGCCGACGAATGAGTCGGTTGGGGTGCGCATGCCGCCCGCGAGAATAATGGTCTGGTCGCTACGACCTTCCTTCTGGAAGAAGTCGGAGACCGGCAACGAGTTTGTGACGATTGTTAGTCGTGGAATGTTTGTGAGGTACTGAGCCATCATGAACACGGTGCTGCCACCCATTAGCGCTATGGATGCACCAGGCTTTACAAGCTGAGCAGCGCGCGAGGCGATCGAATTCTTGAGCACCTGTTCGCGGAGCGACTTTGCCTTGAATGGTGGTTCGATGACCGATGAGGATTCGATGATTGCGGTTGCGCCGCCGTGAACCTTATCTAGAAGCCCTTGTTCCGCAAGCACATCTATATCGCGACGCACGGTCATCTCAGATACTGCTAGCGAAGCTGCAAGTTCTGAAATGCGCGCAGCACCTTGACGTCCAACCTCCTGGAGGATGAGCGAGTGGCGCTGCGCTGCGAGCATTTGTGACTCCTTGTTAAGCAATCTTCTGTTTGTAACAACTCTAGACAGAAGTTTTATAACGAAATGTGCCTTTTGGTAACGAAATGGTATCTTTTGTTATTTTTTGCAAAGTTGTGTAAGAAACTTATCGAGAAGCAAAAACGAAAGAAGTGTTTATGTCGGTCCAGATGGTCACGAAGCGAAAGAAGCGCAAGAGCGACTTTCTCGTTGCCGTTCCATTTATGATCCCTGCTCTTGTGGGTCTAGTGGTGTTCGTGCTGATCCCGGGCATCCGCGGTGTCATTCTTAGCTTCTCGGAGTACAACGTATTTACCGGAGAAGTTAAGTTCAACGGTTTCGCCAACTACATCCGCATGTTCCAGGATGTTCACTTTGCAAACTCGTTCATGGTCACCATGGAATATGTGTTGATCAACATCGGCTTCCAGACTGTAATCGCGCTCTTTATTGCCGTACTTCTGCACCGCTTCACAAAGTCACATGTTGTAAAGGGCATCGTCCTTTTGCCTTACCTGATCTCGAACGTAATCGTCGCAATGATTTGGTACTGGCTACTCGACTACAACCTTGGTTTTGTTAACGCCATCATCGATTCGCTCGGTATGCAGAAGATCACGTTCTTCTCTGAGCAGCTAGCCATGCCCACCATCGCGATGATCAACGTGTGGCGCCACATGGGTTACACCGCACTTCTTATCTTCGCTGGCCTACAGGCCATTCCAAAAGACGTTTACGAAGCCGCTGCAATCGATGGTGGAAGTGAGTGGAGAATCTTCCGCTCAGTAACGCTTCCGCTGCTACGCCCAGTGCTTGCGTTCGTTCTCGTGATCACCGTTGTGGGTTCGTTCCAGATCTTCGACACCATCGCGGTAACTACCAAGGGTGGCCCTGTCATTGCCACCGACGTTTACAGCATCTGGATCTCTCGTGAAGCCTGGGGCAACAACGACTTCGGTTATGCCTCCGCAATCTCGGTGTTCCTAATGATTCTTCTCTCGGTCATTGCGTTTGCGCAGACCAAGCTCTTGTCCGCCAACCAGTCAGATTTGGACCGATAGCACATGGCCCGCAAAGAAAAAGAAGCAGCTGAGTCAGAGTTCCTCGCTCAGTCAACCGGGGCAAAGATCTTCGGATGGGTATCACTTACCATCATCTGCTTAATTACGATCTTCCCGATCTACTGGATGCTGCGCACTGGTCTAAGTACTACGCGCTTGCTATTCGAAGATCCAAGCAGTCTTCTACCTTCGCACTTCACCACTGGTGGATTCCAGCGAGTCCTTGGTCTAGCCTCTCTCGACCAGGCAATCGCGGAAGGTGGTTCTGGCGCCTCGGTGAACTTCGGTCAGGCTTTCTTGAACTCAGTCGTGCTAGCGACAGGAATCACAGTCTTCCAAACCGCCTTCAGCGCTGCAGCTGCGTACGCATTCTCAGTTCTTCAGTGGAAGGGTCGCGACAAGGTCTTCTTCGTATTCATCGTTGCTCTTACCGTTCCTGGTATCTTCCTGCTGATTCCAAACTTCCTGCTAATCCGCGATCTGGGTCTGATGAACACCCTGCTAGGTATCGCACTGCCACAGATCCTCATGTCGCCGTTCGCGATTTTCTTCCTTCGCCAGTTCTTCCTAGGAACTAACCTCAGCATTGTTGAGGCCGCGCTTATCGATGGTGCCGGCCACTCCAAGATCTTCTGGCGAATCGTTATTCCACTAGCCATGCCGCAGATCGTCACACTTGGCATTCTGCAGTTCATCGGCTCTTGGAACGACTACCTCTGGCCTTTCTATGTAGGTTCGGGCGACCCAAGCTCGACCGTTCTAACCGTTGCGCTTGGTGTATTCAAGTCACAGACTCCTCAAGGAAGTCCTGACTGGGCCGGTCTGATGGCCGGTGCACTTATCGCCGCAATCCCAATGGTGCTGCTGATGATCTTCTTCGGCCGTCGCATCGTTGGATCCATCCAAGCTTCTGGAGTCAAGTAATGGAGAGTCTTGACCTCAGGAGGTCTAATCGGGCAACCGGTTCGACCAGTTTCACAACCACTCATCAACCAACAATCAAAGGAAAAGGCATGAAAACCTTTAAGACGATTGCAGCTCTTGCTGTTGCAGCCGCTCTACCACTGTCGGTAGCAGTTGCTCCTGCAAACGCTGCAGCAACCACCATTACCTATGGTCTATGGGACTCGAACCAGCTTCCTGGTTACCAGCAGTGTGCTAACGACTTCCACAAGGCAAACCCAAACATCACCGTGAAGATCACTCAGGCTGGTTGGGACGACTACTGGAAGAAGGTTAACGCTGGATTCCTTTCGGGCCAGGGCTTCGACGTATTCACCTCGCACCTTGCATTCTTCCCTGACTTCGTAACTAACAAGCAGATCCTTCCGCTTGACAGCTACATCAAGAAGGACAAGGTTGCAGTTAACAGCCTTTACCAGCCAGGCCTAGCCTCGCTATGGAAGGCTCCAGACGGTCACCAGTACGGTCTGCCAAAGGACTTCGACACCATCGCTGTTTTCGCCAACAAGAAGATGACCGATGATGCAGGCATCTCGGCTGCAACCCTCGCAAACCTCACCTGGAACCCAACCGACGGTGGAACTTACGAGAAGACCATCGCTCACCTAACCATCGACAAGAACGGTGTACGCGGTGACGAGAAGGGCTTCGACAAGAACAACGTTGCTGTTTACGGTATCTGGATGGAAGGCTCGGGCGGTGGCGACGGTCAGACCCAGTGGTCGTTCCTAGCTGCATCGAACGGCTGGAAGGTTAACGACGGCCCATGGAACACCAACTACCACTACGACAGCCCTAAGTTGGCTGCAACCATCAAGTGGTGGGCTGGCCTAGTAGACAAGGGCTACATGCCTTCGTTCGCTAAGCAGAACGGTGTCGGATGGCCTGACCAGCTAGCAGCTGGCAAGGTTGCTATGGCTACCAACGGTTCATGGATGACCGGCTACGTATTCGGCCTAAAGAACGCTAAGTTCGAGCCAATCCTAGCTCCAACCCCAGTTGGCCCAACCGGCAAGCGCGCTTCGATGTACAACGGTCTTGCAGACAACATCTCGGCAAAGACCAAGCACCCTGCAGAAGCATGGCAGTGGGTTAAGTACCTTGGCTCGGCTGCGTGCCAGGACGTAATCGCTAGCAAGGCAGTAGTATTCCCTGCTATCCCATCGTCGACTGCAAAGGCTGTAAAGGCCTTCACCGCTAAGGGCATCGACGTAGACGCGTTCTACACCCACATCAAGAACAAGACCACCTTCCTGTTCCCAATCGCGAACAAGAAGAGCCAGATCAACACCATCATCAACCCAGTAATGGACGCGATCATGAGTGGCACCAAGGACGTTTCGGCACTAAAGACCGCAAACGACCAGATCACGGCACTGTTCAAGTAACACCTGAGGCGCAAGCCTAAGAAAGGCCCGGTGGTGGATTTTCCTCCACCGGGCTTTTCGCTTAAATCTGAAATACCCAGAAAAGGTTCAATGATGACCACAGGAAACGCGCACCAGTTCTCTGGCCCTCTCTATTATGGAGGCGACTACAACCCCGAGCAGTGGGATGAAAGCGTTTGGTTCGAGGATGTTGCGCTCATGCGCGAGGCCGGCGTCAACCTGGTAACGCTCGGTGTATTTTCTTGGGCGAACATTGAGATCGCCGATGGCGTGTACGAGTTTGGTTGGCTAGACCGCATCATCGAACTTCTGCACGCAAATGGCATCGGAATCGACCTTGCCACGGCAACAGCTTCGCCTCCTGCGTGGCTTCTAAAGAATCATCCCGAAATGGCATCTGTGACCCAAGAGGGAATTCGCCTTGCCCACGGTGGCCGTCAGAACTATTGCATTTCATCGCCGGTGTACAAGGCAAAGTCCACAGCACTAGCTGCGAAGTTGGCCGAACGGTACGGCAGCCATCCGGCCATCAAGGCCTGGCACGTAAATAACGAATACGGTTGTCACAACCCAATGTGTTTCTGTGACATTAGCGCGGTAGCTTGGCGCGAATGGCTACAAATAAAATACGGCACACTTCACAGCCTCAACTTCGCTTGGGGCACTCATTTTTGGTCGCAGCGCTACCATGACTGGTCTGAAATCAACCCTCCTCGTCAGACTCCAATGGGGACTTCACCTAACCCGACAATGATGTTGGATTTCCACCGTTTTGGAAATCATCAGATTCTCGAGCTCTACAAGTCGGAGCGCGACGCTATACGGGCCTCGGGCGCCAAGCAGCCAATCACCACAAACTTCATGTCTATGAAACACTTCCGCTACTTGAACTACTTTGAGTGGGCAAAGGAAGTGGACTTTGTATCGACCGATCACTACCTAATTTCGGCAGACCCGCTGAGCCATGTGGAGATGGCTTTTGAGGCAGACATCACCCGAGGTTTTGCTGAAGGCAAGCCATGGCTTCTAATGGAGCACTCGACCAGTGCAGTCAACTGGCAGGACGTGAACTATGCAAAGACTGATGGTCAGTTGTTCCGCAACTCCATCGGGCACATTGCCCGCGGCTCAAACGGTGCGATGTTCTTCCAGTGGCGTGCATCTATTTCAGGTTCAGAAAAGTTCCACTCAGCGCTAGTGCCGCACGCTGGAACCAACACTCGCAACTGGCGCACAGTTGTAGAGCTTGGCAATAAGGTAAAACGACTTGAAGCAGTTTCTGGTGAAGCTACAAAGCCGGCCAAGATAGCTGTCGTCTTCGATTACGACTCCTGGTGGGCGTTGTCACAGCGCAACCTCCCATCCACGGACATTGACTATCCAGACTTAGTGCACGAATGGTACGCCGCACTTTATGACCTAGGTGCCCGAGTCGACTTCATTACCACTGGTTTCACTAGAGAAAAGTTAGAGCAATACGAACTTGTGCTCTTGCCGATGACCTATTTGCTCAACGATGCAGACGAGAGCGCACTCATCGAATACGCGAAGAACGGCGGCTCGTTAGTGACTTCGTATTTCACCGGAATCTCGGATGAAAATGACCACGTCAAACTAGGAGGCTACGGGGGGCGATTGGTGCGCGATGCCTACGGAGTGTTCGTCGAAGAGTTTGCCCCGCAAAGCCCAGACGCTCAGCTCACGCTAGACAACGGCCTCGTTGCCAGTCACTGGCAACAGTGGGCCACTTCTAAGGATGCTGAGTCGGTCATCCGGTTTACCGAAGGTCCAGCCGAAGGCTTCGTTGCCATGGCCAAAAAATGGATCGGTCGCAAACCGTCATGGTATTTGGGCACGCGTCTGAGTCCGGAATCCAACGTTGCTTTCTTTGGCACTGTGCTCAGAGAGCTCGGTATTGAGACCGCTGGTGGCAGTGGCGTTGAAATCATTCAGCGCGGGGACTTAACCTTCGTGATCGACCACAACCAAAACACTGTCGACTGGAGTTGATATGAGCACCGATTTGAGCCAGACCACCTCACCGAAAACCTTGTCATCCAGGCGATTCTGGCTGTGGCTGGTGGGAATTCTCAGCGTTGGTTTCGCGCTTCGCTATGTTTTGGCGTTCGTCCCAATTCAGCTGCTTTCGAGTCAGGGGCTAAACAACTACGGCTTTAGCTGGGACATGTCGACTTTCGCGGATTGGATGTTCACAATCAAGTCTGCAGGGTTCGAGGCCTACCACGTTGATCCGAGCATCAATTACCCGCCTGTTTTCGCTGACGTCCTCGCTTTCCTAAACAGCCTCGGCGACTTATTTAGCGGGGGAGACCCAACAACCGCCCAGCGCATTTCTATCGTCCTTCTAAAGCAGCCGGCGATAATTGCCGATCTGGGTATTGCCTTTGCGGTTGCCTGCGCCGGGCGCAAGTGGTTCAACTCAAAGAGCGGTCTGTGGGCGGCAGGTCTCTACCTACTTATCCCGGTCACTTGGTATGACAGTGCAGTATGGGGTCAGGTTGATTCCATCGCTGCATTGTTCATGCTCATGGCTGTCATCTTTATTGCAGATCGAAAGCCTGAATGGTCGGCATTGCTGGTAGTGATGGCAATACTCACCAAACCACAGGGAATCCTCGTAGGTTTAGTTATTGCTCCAATCTTCATTGGTCTATTGGTAAAACATGAATTGAAGCTTTGGCGCATCGCGAGCACTTTTGGTTCCGCGTTATTATCGTTTGCCATTTTGGCAGCGCCTTGGAACTTGCGCAGTTACAACACAGATGCTTGGGCTAATGTACCTGTCCTTGGTGATGCTACGGGACTTTGGATTCAGTTCAAATCAACCGCAGGGCTCTTCCCAGTGCTGACGGCAAATGCCTATAACCCTTGGGCATTGGTCGGTGACGGGCCACTTGCGCCGCAGTTCCAACAGAACATCGCCGGTTGGTCCTTAGACAACTTTGAAGTTCTTGGAATGCAGGCGAACGTTTTGGGCAACATTCTTTTCTTGCTCGCAGCTGGCCTGGTTTTTTGGTTCTTGGTCCGGAAGCCAAGCGTTCAGAACGCACTGCTGGGTTTCGCGGTTGTATTGGTTGCCTTCTACGATCTTCCCACCCGTGTGCATGAGCGTTACCTTGTTCAGGCTTTTGCGGTCCTCTGTCTCGTATGGGCAGCAAAGTGGTGGGACCGGCTTGCTCTCGTGGCTCTGTCCGTGGCAAACGTGCTGAATCTTCACGCGATTCTCTCTAATGGGCTCAATGTGATGTTCCCGCCGATGCCACCTAGCAACGACATCGTGTTCCAGCACCATGGATTGTCACCCGATTCGTATGGAATCGGTGGGGTACCTTTCGAGGCTGGCTTCACCCGGGATACCTGGCTTGTTTACCTGATTATTGCGGTTCAACTCGCAGCCCTCGTTTACCTCATTTGGCAGCTGGTTACAGCTAACAACAAGAAGAAAGTTGCACTTGCATGAAAGCTCAGACTCCGCCGATGGGTTTCAACACTTGGAACCGATTCCTAGACGCGAATAATGCGCCAGATTGGGAGGCCATCACTCACAAGTCTGTGGTTGACCTGGCTAAGGCCATGGTCGATTCCGGGCTTAAGGATGCCGGCTACGAGTACTTCGTGATGGACGACGGATTCCAGGGTTACTCCCGTGATTCCAAGGGAAGGGTGCAAGGCCACGCCCGCCGTTTCCGCCCTGGCGTGGAAGAACTTGTTGCTGAAGTGAAATCCTTGGGGCTCAAGATGGGAATCTACGCGGTTCCGGGTCGGTTCACCTGTGGCCAGCAGTATCAGGACTATCACGGACTCGATCTGGGGTCTCTTGGGTATGAAGAAATTGATGCCCAAGCCTTCGCAGACTGGGGCATTGACTACCTGAAGTACGACTGGTGTCGGGCTCACATCAATGATGGCTTGGATGCGCCTGCGGCATTCCGCAAGATGGCTGATGCGCTGGCCAAGTACGCGCCAGACGTGGTTTATTCGATCTCTGAATACGGCCTGTTTGAATCGCATAAGTGGGCGCCGGAATTCACAAATCTTTGGCGAACCACCGATGACCTGTTTGCGAGTTGGGATTCGCTGGTCAATACAATCGACCAGCAGATTGGCTTGGAGAGTTACAGCAGCCCGGGTCGCTGGAACGACCCCGACATGCTCCAGATTGGCAACGGAACTCTGACATTCAGCGAGAACCGTGCCCACATGATCATCTGGGCAATTCTGAATGCCCCTCTCATGGCCGGAAACGACCTAGTCAACATGACAGATGAGGTTCGCGGCATCCTCACCCATAAGGGGCTTATTGCCGTCAACCAAGACTGGGGTGGGCGTCAAGGCAAGCTCATAGCCGCCGACGGAGGGCTGCAGGTTTGGGAGAAACCGATGAGTGACGGAACAACCGCACTTGCATTCCTAAACAGGGGAGAGCGCGCAGTGAGCGTGAAGGCGTCGGTTTATGCGGAAGCGGCTACCAAGCTCAAGGATGTTTGGTCTGGCGATGGCGCATCGGCTTCGGATGTTCTCGAGGTCGAACCTCATGGTGCGTTACTGGTTATTGTTTCTTAGGAATAAGTTAACTTTCGACCAATAAACTAAACGAGGGTTAAGTTCTTATCTCGTTGCGTCAGGACCTTTTTTGTATAGCAAGCGTGCAATTCTGCTTTGGGAAACCATCGGCATGAGCATTATTGTGACCGCCTTTTTAATCACCCCGACGCTCCATCCCATAGGGAAACCGGTTGTATCAACGCCGATCTGCGTAGGAATGGCTATTGCGCTCACGTTCCATAAGTCCGGCGCACACCTAAACCCCGCTGTCACCGGGTTTTTAACGATTTTTGGCAAGATCAGATGGTCTCGAATTTTGGTTTATCTGGCAGCTTCGTTCTCAGTCGCGCTTGTCATCCCAGGCATGTGGAGATTGCTCTCGAACTATGGCGTGTTGCCAACTGTGCCGCTGGAGACGGTGGATCCGAACTTCATGTTTTGGAAAGAGTTGGTCGCAACCATCGCTTTACTTGGCTACATCACCATCTTTGTCTTGCTAGGCAAAGGTGTGTGGACCATAGTTTTCATCCCAATATTCTTGGCCAGCTTCCAGTTTCTCTGGATTGGAGGTGCCGACATGAATCCCACAATTACTGTCGCCATGTTGGTGGTGGGTAAGTACGACCTAGCTTCGTTCTGGGCTCACCTGGCGGGTGAAGTGCTTGCGATGGTTGGTTATTTGATTTGCGGACACGGGCTAGGAAGCATCCGCCGTCGCATGGTTTCGCGCCGTCATCCTGCACTTCTGGTGGATTAGCGAATTTGCCTACCAGGCACTAGAAGCAGCTCCCTAACAGACCTACTAGCCGAGTGATGAAACGGTTTTGTGCGCGCCAAACTCAAATATTGAAGAGAGCGTCCTCAGATACTCGGCTGCAAAAACTTCATTCTTTGCCAAATCACCAAAAATCGCCTCATTTTGAATGAAGGCCAACGGGTTTTCACGTTGTGACTTCGCGATAGGAACTAGCGAATCTTTGAGAGGGTCTACGACATCGATAGCGTTGCCTGCTTCATCAATGCCTTCGGCGTAACGAGCCCAACTCGCAATAATTGCAACGCTCCTCGTGATGTCGCGGCCGTTTGCAAGTTGTTCACGGATGATTGGCAGCAACCATTTCGGGATTCGATCTGAGGTTTCGGCGCAGAGCCGTGCGAGCGTGTCCCGAACCTCGGGGTTTGCGAATCTTTCTATGAGCGTCTTTTTATAAAGCCGAAGATCTATTCCAGGAACCGGACGCAAGGTTGGGGATGCCTCATTGTCCATGTACTTCATAACGAAGCTCGAGATTGCGGGATCAGAGATGGCCTCATGGGCAAATGTGTATCCCGAAAGATAACCAAAGTATGCAAGTGCTTGGTGGCTCACGTTCAATAGTCGAAGCTTCATGAGTTCATAAGGCTCAACATCTGATACGAATTGAGCTCCCACGGCTTCGAATTCAGGCCGCCCAAGGGTGAACTCATCTTCGATTACCCATTGGAAATATGGTTCCGCAACAACAGGCCAGGCATCGCTTACGCCGAGCAGGTTTGCAACTAATTCGATGTCTTGGGGAGTCGTGACCGGAGTGATCCTGTCAACCATGGAGTTCGGGAAAAGCACGTTATGTTCGATCCAACTCGCAAGATTTTCATCCTTGAGTTTTGCGAAGGCAAGAAACATTTTCTTAGCAACATTGCCATTGCCTTGAATGTTGTCGCATGAAAGAACGGTAAATGGCTTTAGCCCGCGCTCTTTGCGGCGTCGCAAGCCTTCGATTACAAATCCAAATACCGTGGTTGGGGTTGTGTCCCTCTCTAAATCAGCTGCAACTGCTGGGTTTAGAACATCGAATTCCCCATTGACTCGATCAAAGTTATAGCCGCCCTCGGTAATTGTGAGTGAAACGATTCGGGTAGTCTCGTCGGCTAGTTTTTCAATAACTGCCTCAGGGTTATCTGGAGCATAGAGGTATTCGGCAATACTTCCAATGACGCGAGGCTCCAGTGTTCCGTCGGCATGTTTCAGCGTGAGTGAGTACAGGCAGTCTTGATCGGTTAGGGCGTCGCGCATCCTTAGGTCATATGGCATGAGTCCCACGCCGCAGATTCCCCACTCAAGAGCCCTGCCCGTTGACATGAGGCCATCTAATGCCATCGCCATGTGCGCACGATGGAAACCGCCCACGCCGAAGTGAACTATGCCTGTTTTTACTTCAGAACGGTCAAAAGAAGGCATCGCAACTCCCGGATTGAGTTCCGAGAGTGACTTAGTGTTCAGGCGGTTCATGAGTACCTA
>Ga0228701_1001900_pt1 | contig 13377 bp, 10 predicted proteins | sample McNCre117_Aug_MG_2_FD_178017 | JGI IMG/M metagenome (GOLD analysis project Ga0228701, IMG submission 178017) | Freshwater microbial communities from McNutts Creek, Athens, Georgia, United States - 11-17_Aug_MG | ecosystem: Environmental > Aquatic > Freshwater > Creek | place: USA: Georgia...
CATGGAAGCGGTGTTCAACTACTTTCCGATCTTGCGTGAGCGTGCTGCGCAAGACGCAGGCTTGCTCTCGGGCGGCCAGCAGCAGATGCTGGCGATCAGCCGGGCCCTCATGGCCAACCCCGATCTGATCTTGCTCGATGAGCCCAGCTTGGGCTTGTCTCCGAAACTGACCAAAGAAATCTTTGAGATCGTCGTCCGCATCAACCGCGAGCGCGGCACCACCATCTTGCTGGTGGAGCAAAACGCCAACATGGCGCTCAATGCGTCGGACTACGGTTATGTGCTCGAAAACGGTCGCATCGTGATGGAAGACACCTGTGCCCGCCTGCGCGAAAAGGACGACATCAAGGAGTTCTATCTGGGCATGAAGGAAGAGGGCGTGCGTGCCGACCGTCGCTGGAAAAAGAAAAAAACCTGGAGATAAGAGATGAGCAACCTCTGGGACACCTCGGGCATCGCGCCCAATCAAAACATCGTCATGGCGGGCGATACCATTCCCGCCATTTTCTGGAACGCGGTGGCCGCTCGCAGCCCCAAGGTGTGGCTGCGCCAAAAAGAGCTGGGCATCTGGCGCAGCTGGACCTGGGAACAAACCGCGCAGGCGGTGCGCGAGATCGGTCACGGCTTGATGTCGCTGGGTTTTGAGGCCCATCACACGGCGTCCATTCTGTCGAACACCAACATCGAGTGGGTCTTGTGCGATCTGGCCGTGCTGAGTGCGGGTGGCGTGGCCAACGGCATTTACCCCACCGATGCCGCCGATCAGGTGCTGTACCTGAGCGAAGACTCGGGCACGTCGTTTTTGTTTGTTGAAGACGACGAACAACTGGACAAGGCGCTGGCAGTGCGTGACAAATTGCCCCGTTTGCAAAAAATTGTGGTGTTTGACATGGAGGGCCTGCGCGAGTTCAATGACCCGCAAGTGATCAGCCTGGACGAGTTGCGCGCTTTGGGTCGCGAACACTTCAAAGTTCACCCCGACATGCTGGTGCAACGCACGCAAGCATGCCAGCCCGAAGATTTGGCCATTTTGGTCTACACCTCCGGCACCACTGGCAAACCCAAGGGGGCCATGCACAACCATCGGGGGTTGGTCTACAGCGTGCGTGGTTACAACACCCTGATCGCCCGTGACGAAACCGATGAGTGCATGTGCTTTTTGCCGCTGTGCCACATCGCTGAGCGCATGGGTGGAGAGTATTTTTCACTCTACACAGGGGCCAAACTCAACTTTGTCGAAAACCCCGAAACCGTGCCCGAAAACGTGCGCGAGATCGCGCCCACCGTGTTCACCGGGGTGCCGCGTGTGTGGGAAAAATTTTATTCCGGCGTGATGATCGCGCTCAAGGAAGCGGGCGGTTTTCAGCAAGCCGTTTATGGCTGGGCCATTGGTGTGGGACAGCAGGTGGCCGATCGGGTGCTGCTGCGTCAAGCTGTGCCTGCCCACCTTAAACTGCGTTTTCATGTGGCCCGCTGGCTGGCGCTCAACAACGTGCGCAAGCTGATTGGCATCCACAAGGCGCGATTTTTGGTGACCGGTGCGGCCCCGATCTCCCCGGATCTGGTGCGTTGGTACTTGGCGCTGGGCGTGCCCATGCTCGAGGTCTGGGGCATGACCGAAACCTGCGGTGCAGCCACGGGTGTGCCCGCAGACCACATCAAACCAGGCTCCATCGGTCCGGCCGCCGAATTCAACGAGGTCCGCCTGGACCCGGTAACAGGCGAGATTCTGGTGCGTGGCCCCAATGTGTTCATGGGTTACCTGAACTTGCCTGAGAAAACCGCCGAGACCATTGATGCCGAAGGCTGGTTGCACACGGGCGACGTGGGCATGGTCGACGAGGAAGGGTTTTTCCGCATCACCGACCGCATGAAAGACATCATCATCACGGCAGGGGGGAAGAACATCACCCCCAGCGAGCTGGAAAACGAATTGAAATTTTCGCCCTACATCACCGACGCTGTGGTGATCGGCGATAAACGGGCCTACCTCACAGTGATCATCATGATCGACCAGGAAAACGTGGAGAAATACGCACAAGACAACGATGTGCCGTTCTCCAACTACGCCAGCCTGACCCGCGCCGCCGAGGTGCAGGAATTGATTCAAAACGAGCTTGAACGCGTGAACAAGAAATTTGCTCGCGTCGAGCAGATCAAGAAATTCTGGTTGCTGGACACCCAGCTCACCGCCGAAGACGAAGAGCTGACCCCGACCATGAAGCTCAAACGCAAACTCGTCCAACAAAAATACGCGCCTCAAATTGAAGCGATGTACCGCTGACCCCTTTACCCATCACTTTCAACAGGAGACAAGCACCATGAAATTCAAATTTGGACTGATCGCCACCGCATTGGCCTTGAGTGCTGGTGTCGGTATGGCGCAAACCCAAGGCGTGAGCAAAGACGAAATTGTGCTGGGCTCGATTCAGGATTTGTCGGGGCCGCTCGCGGGCTTTGGCAAACAGGTTCGCCTTGGCCTGATGCTGCGCGTTGATGAAGCCAACGAGCAAGGCGGCGTCAATGGCCGCAAGATCAAACTGCTGGTGGAAGACTCTGGCTATGACCCCCGCCGTGCGGTGTTGGCTGCGCAAAAGCTGGTCAACCAGGACAAGATTTTCGGCATGATCGCCCACATTGGCACGGCCCAAAACATGGCCGCCATGCCGGTGCAGTTCCAGAAAAACGTGGTCAACTTCTTTCCGGTGACCGCAGCGCGTGAGATGTATGAGCCTTTCCACAAGCTCAAATATTCTTTTGCGTCCACTTACTTCGACCAGATGCGCCAGGCAGTGCCTGTGTTGGTCAAAGAAAAAGGGGCCAAGCAAATTTGCGCCATGTACCAGGACGATGAATTTGGGCTGGAAGTTTTCCGTGGTGGTGAAGCCGGCCTGAAAGACATTGGCATGCAGTTCGCCGAAGTCACCACTTACAAGCGTGGTGCGACCGATTTTGCTTCTCAGATGCAAAAACTGGCCTCATCCAAATGTGATTTCGTGGTCATGGGCACCATCATCCGCGAGACCATCGGCGGCATTGCGACCGCGCGTCGGTTGGGCTTCAACCCCACCTTTCTGGGGTCGAGCGCAGCTTACACCGACCTGATTCACAAGCTGGGTGGCCCGGCCATGAACGGTTTGTATGCCACCATGACCGTGCAGCACCCCTATCTGGACGAGGCGGCGCAGAACATCCGTTTCTGGGCCAACAAGTACAAGACCAAGTTCAATGAAGATCCCACCGTGTTCTCTGTCTATGGCTACAACGCTCTCGACACCTATTTGCGTGCGGTCGAAAAGGCCGGTGCCAACCTGACGACCGAGAGCTTCATCAAGGCCATGGACACGATGAAGACCCCCACTGACATGTTTGGCAGCCCAGAAATGACATTCAGCCCCACCAAGCGTTTGGGCAGCAACATCTCCCGCATGTCGCAAATCCAGGATGGTCGCTGGAAAGTGGTGGCCGATTACCCCAAAGCCAAGTGATGTCCGCAGCTTAGGCTGAATGAGATGCCGCCAGTTCCCATTCGGGGGCTGGCGGTTTTTCTTTGCCAGTAACCTGCAGGACAGCTCGCCTGCGAAGGTATCAGATAGATTCAGACCATAAGCACTACTCTGGCCGATCCACCCTCATTGATTCACGCCAGGCCGCATGGCGTCTTTTGACCACGTTGGGCCTGGTGGAGCTGGGCAACAGCAGCATGTATGTGGTCTCGGTGGTGCTGCCTACGTTGCAGACCGAGTTTGGCATTGGCCGGGCAGATGCGTCATTGCCCTATACCCTGATGATGATTTGTCTGGGGCTGGGTGGTCTGTGGACCGGGCGTCTGGCCGACCGGCATGGACTGATGCGGTGCTCTGGGTCGGGGTCGCTCCCGTGTGAGGCGGTTTCATCTGGGCGGGTTTGTCCGGCAGCATTTGGGCCTTTGGTTTTGCGCACGGCTTGCTGGGTTTGATTGGCAGCTCGTCCGCCTTTGCGCCGTTGATGGCCGACACTGCCTTGTGGTGGAACCGTCGCCGGGGCATCGCCGTGGCCATTTGTGCCAGTGGCAATTACATCGCCGGTGCGCTGTGGCCCCCCATCGTGCAGCACGACATCGAGACCATCGGCTGGCGGCGCACCTTTGTGCTGCTCGGTCTGGTGTGTGGTGTGGGCATGTTGCTTTTGTCATTGCGCATGCGCATGCGTCAGCGGCCACCCTTGGTGTCGCTGGCAGCCGTGGGTGGCACGGTGAGTGTGGTGGACCGCAGTCGCCCGTTTGGGTTGCGACCTGCACGTGCCCAACTGCTGTTGTGTGTGGCTGGGGTGGCGTGTTGTGTGGCCATGTCCACGCCGCAGGTGCACATCGTGGCCTATTGCACCGATCTGGGGTTTGGTGCAGCACGTGGTGCGCAAATGTTGTCGCTCATGCTGGCTTGTGGCATCGTCAGCCGCCTGGTGTCCGGCCTGATTTGTGACCGCATCGGGGGCATTCGCACCTTGCTTCCGGGCTCGACCCTGCTGGGCGTGGCATTGGTGCTGTTCTTGCCTTTTGATGGCATGGTGCTGCTGTATGTGATCTCGGTCATGTTCGGTTTGTTTCAGGGTGGCATCGTGCCCTCTTACGCCATCATCGTGCGAGAGCACTTTGCCCCCGAAGAGGCGGGTGCCCATGTCGGCTCGGTCATCATGGCCACGTTGGTGGGCATGGCGCTGGGTGGCTGGATGTCGGGCTGGGTGTTTGATGTGACCGGCAGCTACAAGGCGGCCTTTTTGAATGGTATGGCGTGGAACCTGCTCAATCTGTCGATTGAAGGATGGCTGTTCTGGCGGGTGCGGCGGCAGGCCGGTGCGGCCAGTGCTTCTCCTGCGCCTGCGGTGTGATCAAATCCCCAGCTGTTTCGCCGCCAGCTCTTTCATGATCTCTTCAGCCCCGCCGCCGATCATCATCACCTTGACTTCTCGGTAAACACGCTCACTCACGGTACCGCGCATGAAGCCCATGCCGCCCAGCAGTTGCACGGCTGCATCGGCGCAAAACTGCATGGTTTGGGTGGCGTGATTTTTGAGCAGACACACCTGGGCCACCCACTCGGCACCAGTCTGGCCTGCATCGGCTTGCTGCGTCACGGCATCCACCCAGGCTTGCGTGGACGAGATGCGCATTTGCATGTCCATCAGTTTGTGGCGCACCACCTGTCGCTCAATCAAGGCTGCGCCAAAGGTCTGTCGCTGGCGTGCCCAGTCCAGCGCTTCGTCAAAACAAGCCTGGGCAAAGCCCAGCGCCATGGCCGACATGGCCAGGCGCTCGCCGTTGAAGTTGCTCATGATCATGCGAAAGCCTGCGCCTTCTTCACCCAGCCGGTAACGCTGCGGCACCCGCACGCCTTCAAAGTGCAGCTGCGCCGTGTCTGAGCTGTGCCAGCCCATCTTGTGCAGGCGCGAGCGCGTGATGCCGGGCGTGTCACCGGGCACCACAATCATGGAGATGCCGCTGGCCCCCTTGCTGGCCGGGTCGGTGCGCACGGCCAGCGTGATCCAGTCGGCGCGCAGGCCCGAGGTGATGAACACTTTTTCACCGTCGATCACATAGTCCGCCCCATCGGTGCGGGCGGTGGTGCGCAGGCTGGCCACGTCAGAGCCACCACCAGGCTCGGTGATGGCCAGTGCCGCGATGCGTTCGCCGCGCAGCACAGGTGGCACCACTTCGGCCTGCAACTCGGCGCTGCCATGCGCCATCACGGGCGGCAAGCCGATGTTGAGCGAGAACAGGCTGGCCATCACGCCGCCGCTGCCGCCGTAACGCGCCAGGGTTTGCGACAGCATGTTGCGGGCACGCCAGGGTGCAGGCGTGCCGCCCAAATGGTCGGGGTAGCCCAGGCCCAGCAGGCCCAATTGCGCGGCCTGGTTGTAAAGGGTGCGGTCAATCTGGCCTGCCTCTTCCCACGTGGCCACATGCGGGGCGATGGCTTGTCTGGCAAAGCGCTCCACGGTGACCTGCAGGCTTTGCAGGTCTTCTGTACTGAATGAGTCAGGGCTGATCATGAAGCGTCTTTCCATTGCACCAGCACCTGGCCGGGGCTCACTTGCTGGCCCACGCTGGCGGAGAGGCGGTGCACCACCACATCGCGGGGGGCGCACAAAATGTGTTCGAGCTTCATCGACTCGATCACCAGCACAGCATCGCCTTGTTTGACCTGTTGGCCCTCTTGCACATGCAGCGCGATCAGCTTGCCATTGAAGGGCGCGCGCAGCGACTGCGCTGCTTGAGCGCTCGCGCCTGTGTTGGGCGGACTGTGGCTTTGGTCGGTGAGCCACAGATCAAAGCATTCTGGGCCTTGCAGTTGCACATGCCAACGTGTGATGGCGTCTTTGTATTTCACAGCTCGGGCTTGCCAGTCACGACCGTTCAGCGCAATGTGCAGCAGACTGCCGCTGCGATGCATGCGTGCCTCGTCTGAGGTGTCGGCCATTTGGATACGGACTTTCCCGTGCCCCAGCTCTTGCAAGCTCAGCGACAAGACCTCATCACCCAAGCCCATGCGCACGGGACGCATGAACGGACTGGGCATCGCGGTGGCCGGTGCTTGATGTGCGTAGAGAACGGCCAGCATGGCCACGTTGCGTGCGTCCACACTGGCTTGCAAACTTTCGCGCACCGTCCCGGCCTGCTCAGCCAAAAACGGAATCAAAGCCTGACCTGCACGGAACACCGGGTGTTGCAAACAGGCGGCCAGAAACGCGCGGTTGTTGGACAAGCCCAGCAGCGTGGTCTGGTTCAGGCCTGCGCAAAGCTTGGCGATGGCCTCGTGCCGCGTGGGCGCGTGGGCGATCAGCTTGCCCAGCATCGCGTCGTAATGCGGCGTGACCACCGCGCCCACATGCAGCGCATGGTCAAAGCGCAAACCTTCGGGCTCTGCAAAGGCCTGCACCGTACCGGTTTGCGGCGTGAAGTGCGCGTCTTCGGCGCACAGCCGCACTTCAATGGCGTGGCCATGCAGCTGCACATCGGCTTGCGCCAGCGGCAGCGGCTCGCCACGGGCGATGCGAAGTTGCCACTCGACCAGGTCCAGCCCCGTCAGCATTTCGGTCACTGGATGTTCTACTTGCAACCGCGTGTTCATCTCCATCAGATAAAAGGGCTTGTCGGTTTGTGCTTCGTCCAGCAAAAACTCCACCGTGCCCGCACCCGCATAGCCCGCCGATTGCGCCAGTTTGATGGCCGCTTGCCCCAGTTGCTCGCGCAGCGCGGGGGTGACGGCAGGGCTGGGCGATTCTTCGATGATCTTTTGGTGCCGCCGTTGCACCGAGCAATCGCGCTCACCCAGGTGGATGCATTGGCCGTGCGCATCGGCCATGATCTGCACCTCGATGTGGCGGGGGCGCAGCAAAGCGCGCTCCAACAGCAAGTCGCCGTTGCCAAACCCGGCCAATGCTTCTGAGCGGGCGCTGTGCAGGGCGGGCAGCAGTTGCGCCATGTTGGTCACCAGGCGCATGCCACGCCCGCCGCCCCCGGCCACGGCCTTGACCATCAGTGGCAAGCCCAGCTGCGCAGCTTGTGCGGTGAAAGTGGCATCGCTTTGGTCCGCTCCAAAGTAGCCTGGCAGACAAGGCACACCATGCGCCAGGGCCAGCGCTTTGGCGGCCGACTTGCTGCCCAGTGCGCGGATGGCCGCAGGCGGTGGTCCGACCCAGGTCAGGCCCGCGTCGATCACGGCTTGCGCAAACTCGGCGTTTTCGCTCAAAAAACCATAACCCGGGTGCACCGCATCGGACCCGGTGGCACGGGCCGCTGCCAGCAGTTTGTCGATGCGCAAATACGAATCGGCAGACAAGGCGCCACCCAAAGCAACCGCGGTGTCGGCTTCTTGCACATGCAAGGCGTTGCGGTCGGCGTCGGAATAGACGGCCACCGTCTGGATGCCCATGCGGCGTGCCGTACGGATCACACGGCGGGCGATCTCGCCCCGGTTGGCGATCAGCAGGCGGGTGACTTTTGTGGACAAGGTCGATGTCATGCGGTGTCTTTGCCAGAAAGTGTCCAGGGCGCGGGTTGCTTGCGTGCAAACGCGGCCAGACCTTGCGCGGCTTCTGCGCTGCGCAGGCCTTGGGCAAAGGCTTGTGCAGCGGCATCGCGCAAATCCGGCACCGGACCACGCAATTGCCTCAGCAGCTGTTTGGTGCTGGCCACCGCACCGGGTGCGGCACGCATGAGGCGCGTCAGTGTTTGTTGCCACGCTGCATCGCTGTCCTCTTCGATGACTTCATGCACCAAACCCACTTGCAGTGCTTGCGCAGCGGTGTAGCTCAGGCCTTGCAACAGGCATTGGCGAGCCGCGCTTTCGCCCAGGCGTTGCCACACAAACGGTGCAATCTGTGCAGGCGGCAGGCCCAGTGTGACTTCGGGCGTGCCCAGCACCGAGCGGGCTGTGGCTACCACATGGTCGGCGCAGCACACCAGCCCAAAGCCGCCACCCATGGCCGCACCATCCACCCGGCACACCAACAGCTGGGGCAGTGCGCTCAGGGCGTGCAGCAGGTCGCCAAAGCTGCGGTTCATGGCCAGCAGCGGGTCGGTTTGGTTAGCCTGTAAGGGCTGACCAATCAGGCTGGCAAAACCGCCCAGACTGCCGCCCGCGCAAAAGGCACCGCCCGCACCCGTCAGCACCACGATGCGCAGCTTGGGGTCTTGCGCTGCACGCGCACAGGCCTGCAGCAAGCCGTCCACCACTGCATCGCTCAGGGCGTTGCGTGTGGCCGGGTCGTTCATCGTCCAGGTCTCGACTTCACCCTGGCGCTCGATCAACAAGGTGCTCATGCTTGGGGCCGCTTGGCGATGCCCATGATCTTGGACAAGATGCCCAGCATGACTTCGTCGGCACCGCCGCCAATCGAGGCCAGACGCCCGTCACGGTACATGCGCGAGACCTTGTTTTCCCAAGTGAAGCCCATGCCACCCCAGAACTGCAAACAGGTGTCGGGCACGGTGCGGTTCAAACGGCCCGCTTTGAGTTTGGCCATGGTGGCCCATTCGGTCGCGTCTTCACCGGCCACGTAATGCTCGCAGGCCTGGTAGGTCAGCGCGCGCAGGCTTTCCACCTCGGCCTTGAGCTCAGCCAGCTTGAACTGCACCCACTGCTGGTCTGCCAGTGTGCTGCCAAACAGCTTGCGCTCTTGCGCCCATTCCACCGTCCACTGAATGCAGTTGGTCAGCGACTGCAGCGTGCTGGCCGCGCACCACAGGCGCTCTTCCTGAAACTGCTGCATCTGGTAGATGAAGCCCTGGCCCTCTGCGCCGATGCGGTAGCGCTGCGGCACGCGCACTTCGTCAAAATAAATCAGGCCGGTGTCGCTGCTGTTCATGCCGATCTTTTTGATCTTTTTACCCACCTCGATGCCGGGCAGCAGCTGGCCGTTTTCGCGCATGGGCACCATGACCAGGCTTTTGTTTTTGTGGATGGCACCTTCGCCCGTGTTGACCAGCATGCACATCCAGTCGGCCTGAAGGCTGTTGGTGATCCACATTTTTTGGCCGCTGATCACGTAGTCGTCACCGTCCTTGCGGGCGTAGCTTTTGATACCCGCCACATCGCTGCCCGCACCCGGCTCGCTCACGCCTATGCAGCCCACCATGTTGCCCGCAATCGCCGGGGCCAGAAACTGTGCACGCAATTCGTCGCTGCCAAAACGCGCCAGCGCAGGCGTGGCCATGTCGGTCTGCACACCAATCGCCATGGGAATGCCGCCGCAGTCGATGTGTCCCAGCGCCTCGGCCATGGCCATGCTGTACGAATAATCCAGCCCCGCACCGCCATAGGCCTCAGGCTTGGTCAGCCCCAGCAGGCCCAGCTTGCCCATCTTCTTGAAAACCTCATGCGCCGGGAAAATCTCGGCCGCTTCCCATTCGTCCACATGAGGGTTGATCTCGGCTTCGATGAAACGCTTGAGTGTGTTCTGGATTTCGCGGTGCTCGTGGGTGTATTGCATGGCTTGTCTCCGTGGGGTTGATTTTTTACATGCGGGCCACGCCAAACGATGTGGCGCGGGGTTGGCGGGCGGCAGCTTCAACGCAGGTGTCCAGGCAAAAGCTCAGCACGCTGCGCGTGTCACGCGGGTCGATCACGCCGTCGTCCAGCACCAGACCGCTGGTGTAGAAGGCGTCGGCCTGTGCTTCAAACAGGGCCACGATCTTGTCGAACTGGGCCTGCATCTTGTCGGGGTCGGGTGTGATGCCTTTGCGGGCCATGCCGGCCTCGGCCACGATCTGCATGGTGCGGGCGGCTTGCTCGCCGCCCATCACCGCCGTCTTGGCCCCCGGCCAGCTGAACAAAAAGCGCGGCGCATAACCGCGGCCGCACATGCCGTAGTTGCCCGCACCAAACGAGGCCCCGCATTGGATGGTGATCTGCGGCACGGTGGCGTTGGTCACCGCCTGGATCATCTTGGAGCCGTGCTTGATCATGCCGCCTTGCTCGCTGTCTTTGCCCACCATGTAGCCGGTGGTGTTTTGCAAATAAACGATGGGGTGGCCCAGCTGGCACATCCACTGGATGAAGTGCGTGGCCTTGTTGGCCCCGGCCACATCAATCGGCCCGTTGTTGCTGATGATGCCCACCGCATGGCCGCCAATGCGCGCTTGTGCACACACCGTGGCGGCACCAAACAGCGGTTTGAACTCCAGGAAATCCGAGTCATCGACCAGGCGCAAGATGATTTCACGCATGTCAACCGGTTCGCGGTGGTGGGCGGGCATCAGGCCCAGCAGCTCTTCGGCATCAAAGCGTGGAAGCTCTGCTGTGCGTGGCTGGCTGTGTGCAGGCCAGTCCCAACGCGCCACCACATTGCGGGCCGTGCCCAGCGCGTGGCGGTCGTCTTCGCACAGGTATTCGCCCAGGCCCGACACGCTGATGTGCATTTCGGCGCCGCCCAGTTCTTCTTCGGTGGCCACTTCGCCCGTTGCGGCTTTGAGCAAAGGCGGCCCCGCCAGAAACGCCCGCGAACGGCCCCGTACCATGATGACGGTGTCACTCAGTCCCGGCATGTAGGCTCCACCTGCCGTGCCCGAGCCGTGTTGCACCGTGAGCACCGGCAAGCCCGCTGCGGACAGGCGCGCCAGGTTGCGAAACAGGCTACCCCCCAGCACAAAGCCCTCGACCTTGTATTGCATCAGGTTGGCCCCGGCGCTTTCGACCAGATGCACAAAGGGCAGTTTGTTTTCGAGAGCGAGTTCTTGCACACGCAAGATTTTTTCGAGGCCACGCGCCTGAATGGCTCCGGCCTCGATGCCCGAATCACTGGCCACCACCATGCAGCGCACCCCTTCGACAAAGCCAATGCCAGCGATCATGCCGCCGCCCGGCACCGATTTGGCAGGGTCGGGCGTGTCTTGCATGAAGCCCGCCAGCGCGCACAACGGCAAGAAGGGCGCACCCGGGTCCAGCAGCAAAGCCACCCGCTCACGCGGCAGCAGTTGCCCGCGTTTGTCGAACACGGGTTTGGATTGGGCCGAGGCTTGCGAGGCGCGATCTTGCAGGGCATGCCACTGCGCCAGACGGGCCAGTGCGGCTTCGCGCCGCAGCTGGGCCACAGGGCTGTGCGGGTTCCAGGTGGATTCGAAATTCATTGGAAAACCTTGGGGGTCACGGCGCGGTGGAAGCCGTCAAAGGGTTTGACGGCATCGCGTTGTTGCACATCGGCTTGGGCCACGGCTTGCTGCCAGCCCATGCGCATTTGCGGGCGGGCTCCGTCCACGCGCAGCACCGTGCCGTTGATAAAACTGGCCGCAGGCGACAGCAAAAACACAATCGCCGCCGACGTTTCGGCTTCGTTGCCAAAGCGGCCTTGCGGCACCGTGTTGCGCATTTCCCGCAGCATGGGGCCTGCCTCGGGCGGGTAGTGGTCCATGCCGCTGCTGGCGATGTAGCCCGGGGCCACGGCGTTCACGCGCACGCCCTGCGCCGCCCATTCGAGCGCGGCGGTTTCGGTGAAGCTGACCATGCCCGCGCGCGCTGCGCCGCTGTGGCCCATGCCGGGCATCGACCCCCACATGTCGGCCACGATGTTGACCACCGCGCCGCCGTGCGCTTGCATGCTCTGGTTGAAGCACTCGCGTGCCAGCAAAAAGCCACCGGTGAGGTTGGTGTCGATCACTGCTTGCCAGCCTTTGGCGCTGGTCTTGGCCAAGGGCGAGATGTATTGACCGCCCGCGTTGTTGACCAGGCCATGGATGCGCCCGTGCTGCTGCACCACCTGCGCGACCATGGCTTTCACATCGTCTTCGCGCCGGATGTCGCAGCTGTGACAGGTGGCTTGCCCGCTGTCACCCGTGATCTCTTGCGCGGTGGCAGTCAGCTTGTCGGGGTTGCGGCCCACCAGAACCACGTGTGCGCCCAGGCTTGCCAGCTCGTGCGCGGTGCAGCGGCCAATGCCCGAGCCGCCGCCGGTGACCAGGATCACTTGGCCAGACAGCAAACCTGGGGTGAAGACCGATCGGTAATGCGCTGCGGGTGGCGAGGTGCTCATGGGGGGTCTCTTAAGAAAAGTTGCAGGGCTGTATCGGTCAGTTCGTCCAGCGAGGCATGTTTGGATTGTGTGTTTTTGCGTGCAGGCTCGTACCACTGCACGGACCAGTTGAGGGCCCCAAAAATCATCAGACGCGCCAGGCCTACAGGGGCTTGCAACTGGCCGCTGTCGTGCAGGGCTTGCAGCACCGGAATCCAGGCGGCTTCGTAATCGTCTTTGAGTTCTGTGATGGCTTGTCGTTGGCTTGGGTCGAGTGAGCGCCATTCGTAGAGCATCACTGGAATGAAGTCGCTGTCTGGGCCGAGCAGCACATCGAAGTGATGGCGGATCAGGCTGTGTAGGCGCTCTCGGGCGCTCTGCTCGGGTGTGGCTTGACCGCAAGCGGCCAGCTGGCGCGCAATGGCTTGATTCATGCCTTCTACCATCACCGCCAACAACAGGTCTTGCTTGTTGCCAAAGTGGTAGAAGGGCGAGCCCGATTGCATGCCCACCTGTGCCGCGATCTCTCGGGTGCTGGTGGCGTCGTAACCCTTGCGGTGAAACAGCTGCGCCGCCGCCGAGATCAGCGCCTGACGGCGGTTGCCATCGTCGCGCTCGTGTTCGGTTTTTCGAGGTCTGCCGCGTGCGCGTTTGGGTTCGGCCAGTTCGGTCATGGCTGCAAACCTTCGCGACGAGGGCGTCGCTCCCACAGAGAGCCTCGTTCCCAAAAGGCGGCAATGATGGCTGTCATTCAGCGGCCCGCCAAACCCATGCTGCGGGAGATCACTTCTTTCATGATCTCGTTGGTGCCGCCGTAGATGCGTTGCACGCGGGCGTCGGCATAGGCGCGGGTGATGGGGTATTCCCACATGTAGCCGTAGCCGCCGTGCAGAT
>Ga0228701_1001901_pt1 | contig 13373 bp, 18 predicted proteins | sample McNCre117_Aug_MG_2_FD_178017 | JGI IMG/M metagenome (GOLD analysis project Ga0228701, IMG submission 178017) | Freshwater microbial communities from McNutts Creek, Athens, Georgia, United States - 11-17_Aug_MG | ecosystem: Environmental > Aquatic > Freshwater > Creek | place: USA: Georgia...
AAAAGGCGTAGCTTGAGAAGCTTTTAAAGTCTGCAATTGCTTTAAAAGTACCTGATATAAATCTTCTGCCAAAGGTAATGAAGCCATGTTTTGATTGTTTTGGTTATTAATAATTTAATTGTTTAATCATTTAGATAGTTTTACCGATTATCTACCAAGTTCTTCTAGATACTGTTGAAGAATGAGCTGGGCAGCTAAAGCATCATTACCTCCGTCTACAGATACAGAGGTATAGCGCTCATCTACCCAAATCACCTGTTTTTGGAATCGCCCATGCAACTGATTACCAAAGCGCTTAGCTTTATGGGTCATTTCATGTTCAGCCCCATCAGGATGTTTGGGCAAACCTACGATCAATATTTTCGGCTGCCACTCCTGAATCAGTGCCTCAATGGCTTTCCAACGTTCATCCTGATTTTTTTGCTGGACGATGGTGAGCGGCTCAGCCGTTTTAGTGATCGTATTACCAACCGCTACCCCAATGCGTTTCTCGCCAAAATCAAACGCCAATAGTGTTTGAGTCGCTGTCATTAAGCGTGTCCAGCCTCACTAGATAGGAAACTGGCATCAACACCTAACAAAGCTAAAACTTTGTCATATTTGTCTTCATTTGGGGTTTCAAAAATAATTTGAGCCATCTCACTGGTCGGCGCCTGAATATTCAACCAACCATTGCGGGAAATTTCATCTTCTAACTGGCCAGCACTCCAACCCGCATAACCCAAAGTCATTAAAAATCGTTCAGGGCCACTTCCAGCAGCCACTGCTTCTAGTACATCTTTGGATGTGGTCATAGCTAAACCACCGGGAACTTTTAGAGAAGAACTGTAATCTATTGATGCTTTTTGCTCATGCAATACAAAGCCTCGATCGGTATGTACAGGGCCACCAAAATAAACTGGTTTTTTGGCCAAAGGCTGAATCTCTAGCTGAAGATCAATTTTGTCAAAAACATTAGCCAAAGCCACATCAGTCGGTCGATTAACCACCAAACCCATAGCGCCGTTATCAGTATGGTCACATAAATAAACCACGGTACCGGCAAACGTGTCATCCACCATGCCTGGCATCGCAATTAAAAATTGATTCGCTAAGTGTTTAGCATCGTTATGCTGAGTCATACTTATATTCTATTCTAAGGAAGTTAACTCAATAAAAATATGAAGAATAATGAGTATTGAAGAAAAATACCTAATATTTTCTTATGGTTAAGATTTAAATCACCCTTATCAGAAGATATACTCAAGCAATGAAAGTTATTAAAATTGGTATAACACCGCAAGCCAATATGCGTGAACATATATTGGCTATTGCAAAAGGTGAAATTAAACCCAAGTCAACCGACCCGAAAATTTGGTTTACCTCCATGAGTTCACTATCACAAACACTCAACAACAAGAACAGTGGGCTTTTAAAAGTTTTAGAATTCACAACGAACATTAAGTAATCTTTTGCGAATTCAAGGTATTTAAGGATCTCATGTCACCAACTAATCAAACTAAAGGCTTAGTCTGGCTACGACGTGATTTAAGACTTCACGACCACCATGCTTTACGCATGGCACTCAAAACTTGCCAACAAGTCTGGGTAGCTTTTGTTTTTGATACGGACATCCTGTCTCATTTGTTAGAACGAGGTCTTACTAAAGATCGTCGCGTTGATTTTATTTGGCAGTCTCTTCAAGAAATCGATACCGAGCTTCGTAGCAAAGGTGGCGGCTTAATTGTCCGTCACGGTAAACCTACTGAAATCATTCCTCAATTGGCCATCGATTTAGGTGTTCATCATGTATTTACGAATAAAGACTATGAACCAGCTGCTATTGAACGCGATAGCCAAGTATCCCTTGCTTTAGAAGAACGTGATATCGGTTTTCATAGTTACAAAGATCATGTCATTTTTGAAAATAAAGAAGTACTCACAGGACAAGGCGGGGTCTTTTCTGTTTTCACGCCCTATAAGAATGCTTGGCTTAAAAAATTAGAGGCTTCCGACCTGGATGCTCATGCCGTCGATTTAGACCATGGCAAATTCTCACCTATTCCCAAAGCCTTAGACATCACATTCCCGTCACTAGCATCCATGGGGTTCGAGTCCACTGGAATTGAGTCTTATTTACCTGCAGGCATGTCCGGTGCCTCTGAGTTTTTTGAACACTTCTTAGAGCGTATTGACCACTATCACGCAACCCGAGACTTTCCTGCAGTTAAAGGCCCTAGTTACTTATCGGTTCATTCGCGTTTTGGTACGATTTCTATTCGAGCCTTGGTGCGTGAGGCACATACTCGTATGTTAGCCGGCAGTATGGGAGCAACTATTTGGTTATCAGAACTCATCTGGCGTGATTTTTATTTCATGATTTTGAGTAATCACCCACGCTTAGCACCTTTGGCATTAAGTTCAAAAAATAAGTCTTTACTTCATGGCACGATGGGTCATGAATCTTTTAAACCAGATTATGACAAAATCGTTTGGGAAAGTGGCCCTAAAGCACAAAAACTATTTAAAGCTTGGTGCGAAGGAAAAACTGGCTACCCTTTAGTTGATGCAGCGATGCATCAACTCAATCAAAGCGGTTATATGCATAACCGCTTACGTATGGTGGTTGCTAGTTTCTTAGTGAAAGACTTAGGGATTGATTGGCGTTGGGGTGAACAATACTTTGCTGATCATTTAAATGATTTTGATTTCGCAGCTAATAATGGTGGATGGCAATGGGCTTCATCTAGCGGTTGTGATGCCCAACCTTATTTCCGAATCTTTAACCCGATCACTCAATCAGAGAAATTTGATGCGGAAGGTAAATTCATTAAAAAGTATTTGCCTCAATTGGCGAAACTATCCAAGAAAACAATACATGCACCTTGGTTAGCGGGTGATATTGAATTGGATATCGCAGGTATTCGTTTGGGGCGAGACTATCCTCATCCGATCATTCAACACGACGAAGCCAGAAAAAATACTTTGATTCGTTATGCGGTAGTTAAAAAAGAAACTGAATAAAACTGTGACTCACAACAATTAATTACTTAGCGACCGAAGCCATTCAGCTAATTCAAGTTCTGATTTTTTATCATTGGCCACATCAATAATCCATTGACCCAAAGATAGATCTGAAAAATTAATTTCAATCTCATGAATGCTCAAAATGAAAAAGAGTGCAGTAGCAGCGGTCCTCTTATTAGCATCATTAAAACAATACCCCTTTGCAATGAAGACAGCATAACAAGCAGCTAAATCATATATATCTGTGACAAATCCATACTGGAGCCGATTACGAACTCTCTGTAATACAGCCTCTAATGATTTATCTTTAGCAAGCCCCTGCAATTCATGGGTACCAATAATTCCATCATGTAGAGCAATGACTTGCTCCACTGTTAAAACAACATACTGCGTCATGAATTATTTATCTTTCAAATAATCTAAAACATGAGCAATCTTTGGCATTTTCTTATCAAGAAAATCTGCAATTTGATGATTAGAGGCCTCTACCAAATCAATATCAGCAACAGCACTCTTAGGAACAAAATACCCAATTGCTTCATTGCGATTCAAGATAGCCACAGGCTGATTTCCAGCTTTTGCAATGACCTTATTAGGTTCACGCAATTCAGTTAATGATGCGGTCAAAGAAGTTAATAAAATTTCCATAATGCCCCCGTTTTGTATATTTTAATACATATTTAAATATACATCAAAAGATCTATTTAACATCATAAACCAACTGGTTTTTGTAATCCCGGTACTTGAATAAATTGAGACTTCTTACCCAAAGACATGGCGGTTAACTGACCACCCCACACACAACCCGTATCAAGACCTACTGCATTTTTTTTCTTTAATAAGCCTAAAGTAGACCAATGACCAAATACGACTTTAGCATCTTGAGTTTTGCGATTTGGCACACTGAACCACGGCATATACCCACGAGGCGCATCTCCAGCACCTTCTTTACTTTCAAACTCCATCACACCTTTAGCTGTGCAAAAACGTAAACGGGTGAATGAATTAATAATGACTCTTAGGCGCTCTGCGCCTTTGAGCTTGTCATTCCATTGATTAGGTGTATTGCCATACATTTCCACAAGGGATTTAGCGTAATTTTTATGGCGCAATACTTTTTCTAATTCATGCGCTAACTCTAAGGTTTTAGTAATGTCCCATTGCGGCAAAATGCCTGCATGGACAAATAAAGTATTAAAGTTTTTCTGGCCGCTATACAAAGCCATTGGACGATGTCTTAGCCAATCAATCAACTCTCTTCGATCAGGCGCTTTTAAGATGTCATCTAAAGTATCTAAAGATTTAGGCCCTCGGATACCAGCATCACGCGCTAACAAATGCAAATCGTGATTACCTAAAATGCACTCAGCTTTACCAGCTTCTTGCAAAGCTTTAAGTGTGCGCAACGCACCTAAGGAATTTGGTCCGCGATTAACCAAATCACCTACACAAATGATCTTGGCATCCTTGGGTAATTTTTTAATGAGTTGCTTAAGTTGTTGCCCACACCCTTGCACATCACCAATTGCAAATATCTTATCCATATACCCTTAAGTTTAATAGGTGATGATTTTGTTGATTTGATTTTTTGATTATAAAAAGTATAAGATATTTAATCCTACCCATCATCAATTTATATGAAATTTAATTCACTTCAATTTGCAGAGTCTCTAGAAGAAAAAGGCTTTAGTAAAGAGCAGGCTAGAGGTATTGCCTATGGAGCCTTTGACTGTTTTGATATTGAAAAGCTAGTAACCAAAGATGAGATTAAACATTTAGCGACTAAAGAAGATTTAGCAAGCTCGATTCATAGCCTTTTTATGCAATTACTAGGCGTCATGATTGGGTTGCAAACCATCACGATTGGTTTGATATTTTTCTTACACAGGTAATTAAATATGAAATTCAACTCTCTGAAATATTATGACAACCTACAAATAGTAGGTTTTTCTGAAAATCAATCACAAGTGATTGCGGAAAGCTTTCACGAGCACGTTTCTTATGAAGATGTTGCAAAAAAAGTTGACATTATTAATTTAGATAAAAAAATTGATCTCATAGAAATGAAGCTTGAAAAATCAATGGCTAATCTTGCAACAAAACTAACCACTTTTATCTGCATCACTTCATTTTCTTTAATGGCAATCCTTTTAAGCTTTATGGCTTTTTTACATCGCAGTAAATGATTTTTCTGCCGCCACAAACATAGCATCTAACACAGCATCATCGTGCGCCATAGAAATAAAGCCTGCTTCATAAGCTGAAGGTGCTAAATACACGCCGTTATCCAACATTAAGTGGAAGAAGCGTTTAAAAGCCTCAATGTCACTGGTCGTCACATCCGCATAAGAAGTAGGTACAGCTTTAGCAAAGTACAAACCAAACATACCACCCACGCTATCGACAGAGAAGGTCACGCCTGCTTGTTTAGCTCTCACCTCTAAACCCGTCACAAATTTCTTTGTTTGGTTGCTTAAGTTTTCGTAAAAATCAGGTCTCGTAATAATGTCTAAATTAGCTAACCCCGCAGCGACTGCCAATGGATTACCCGATAGCGTGCCCGCTTGATAAACATTACCCAACGGCGCCAATTTATTCATGATATCCGTGCGGCCGCCAAAAGCAGCCATCGGCATACCACCACCCATCACCTTACCTAAGCAAGTTAAATCAGGCTTGATGCCATGTAAGCTTTGCGCACCACCCAAAGCAACTCTAAAACCAGTCATGACTTCGTCATAAATCAACACAGCGCCATCTTGAGTTGTTAAATCTCTCATTGCTTTCACAAACTCGCCACTTGGCTGAATCAAGTTCATATTCCCAGCAATGGGCTCCACAATCACGGCCGCAATCTTGCCAGCGTACTGTTTAAAGGCTAACTGAAGTGCTTCGACATCGTTATAAGGTAGAACCAAGGTGTGCTTTACCAAGTCTTGGGGCACACCACCTGAAGAAGGGGCATTCTGAGTGTTATCAGCGAAGGTCAACATGCCTGAACCTGCTTTCACCAATAAGCTATCTGCATGACCGTGATAACAACCTTCAAATTTCACAATCAAGTCACGGCCTGTAAAACCACGTGCTAAACGCAGAGCGCTCATGGTCGCTTCCGTACCACTTGATACCAAACGGATCTGTTCAATGCTGGGCACTAACTCACAGATGCGCTCAGCCATCACTACCTCGCCTTCTGTTGGCGCACCAAAACTAAAACTATGGGCAGCAGCAGCTTGAACAGCTTTCACAACTTCAGGGTGTGCATGACCCACAATCATCGGACCCCAAGAACCAATACAGTCAATGTAACGCTGACCATCGGCATCCCAAAAGTAAGCACCTTGCGCACGCGTCACAAAACGAGGCACGCCTCCAACTTGACGAAATGCACGCACAGGAGAATTCACACCACCCGGTGTGGTTTTCTGGGCTCTTAGGAATAGTTCTTCGTTTTTACTCATTTCAATAACTTTATTTGAATCTTTAAAAATACTGTTTCAAAAACTTCAAAGCCACCCGAAGGTGGCTTGTTATGTTTTGATGACTTAAATCACAGTCATCTCAAAATCTTCTTTACGCGCACCACACTCTGGGCAAGTCCAGTTCATAGGCACATCTTTCCACAAAGTACCTGGAGCAATACCTTCCTCAGGCAAGCCAGCCTCTTCATCGTAGACCCAGCCACAAATCAAACACATATAAGTTTTAAATTCCATGATCTCTTTCCTATTTTCCCTATATTCTACTAGGGCTCAAGAAATAAGAAGAATTTTTAGATAGTAACTCTTTGAGATAGTTTGAGTTAAGTCAAGCGCGGTAACCAATACTCGCCGATAGATACTAAATTCGATGGCAAATATCGATCCACAAAAGTCATTAAAGTAATGGCGCCAATCATCATGCCACCCAGCATCTTTGTTTGTCGATGCAGCACATCTGAAATCTTTTCATCTAATCTAGCCTCCAAGCAAGCAATATCCAACTTAGTTACATAGTCAGATGAATCATGACAATTCCTCAAGCCATCAGAAATAGCTTTTGCTTGGGCCTCAGGCATACCTTTATCTTGTAGCGTCTTGATGAATGTGTATGTATCAAAATTTGTCATTGAATCCTCACGCAATTATTTACAAATTTTATAAATAATTATCAGTGAAATCAAATTGATAAAAATGATTACTTATATCCTTACGCTAAACAATGTCATCAAGCCTTTTGTTCTAGCTTTCTCATATCAAATCTAAACAAACGGCACTCCAAGGGGCCGTTATATAAAGGTGTACGTTTAGATTCTTTCATACGCAATTGCCCTGGTAAACCCATATCAGCGGTTAATACATCGACTTGCCAACCACCAAAGTTATCTTTGAGGTGTTTACCAAATTGATTTAAAAACTCCATGAATTCTGGAGAATTATTGTTCTTTTGTAATGCATCTCTAGCGCCGCGGCCCTTGATCTCTAAACGCTCACCGTAAGGCGGGTTAAACAACATCACCCCCGGTTCAGCAAATGGTGATTTAGCAACCAAAGCATCAATTTGGCGCACATTCGATAACACACCGGATTGAGCAGGCAAACCAGCGCGCTTCCAGTTATTTTTAACAATGGTGATCATGTTTTCATTAATGTCACATGCCGCCATTTTGAGTTTATTGGCATTAGCCAATCCAGCTTCAATATTTTTCTTAGCCACATCACATAAACCTTGCCATTGCTTTTTAAGGTCTGGCGTATTAAACGGTTTGAGTCGTTGAAAACCAAATCCCTGATCCGCTCCGACTAAATCAACACGTGTTGGACGATAGCGCATAAATTTGGTCGGCGGATTACTAGCATCAGATTTATCCGCTTTAGGAGAGGCCTCTACTGTCTTTTCAGAAGTGGCATTTAATAAACCTGCACGAATAGATCCTGATGGAATACCTAAACCACGATAAGCAGCTTCAATTAAAAAAGTACCACTACCGCACATAGGATCGAACAATGGTCGCTCAGGCGTCCAACCCGTTAAAGCCAAGATACCAGCTGCCAAATTTTCTTTTAGTGGTGCAGCACCCTTATCGTCACGCCAACCACGTTTAAATAGTGATTGACCACTGGTATCTAAGTAAACCGTTGCATGCGTCGCTGTCAAATGTGCTTGCACACGCACATCTGGTAGCTCGGTATCAATACTTGGGCGAGCTCCCTTAACTTCTCTTAATCGATCACAAACCGCATCTTTAATTCTGAGGGTTACGAAATTTAAACTAGTCAGAGGTGAGCGATGGGCTGTCAAATCCACACGCATGGTTTGATCAGGCGTGATCCAATCTTCCCAAGATAAAGAACGTACAGCTTTATAAACATCGTCTTCTTTGCGATAAGTGACATGCGTCATTTGTAGCAAGCAACGACTAGCAATCCGAGAATGCAAGTTAATCGCTAAAGCAACCGCCATGGGTCCAGCCACACCTAAACCACCGGTATTATTTAGAGGTGGAGGATCAATCACCCAAGCACCCAAAGCTTTCACTTCAGGTCGTTCAGCAATTTCCTTTAACTCATCAGCTAAAGGAATCTCTAGTCCACGTGGACAAACAATAAAGAATTTCATCGTAAAACCTCTTAAAGGTAACTGGTTAGAAAGGTTTTACAACCACAAGAATACTAATGATCAAAAAGATCACCACTGGTAATTCGTTAAACCAACGAAACCAAATATGTGAGCGTCTATTTTGACCAGCTTTAAATTTTTTCAATATCGAACCACAAGCATGGTGATAACCTAACAATACAAATACCAATGCCAGCTTGTTATGCATCCACAATGAATTGGAGCCTTGACCAATACCGTAGTACAACCAAAGTATCAAACCTAAGATGAGTGCCGGCACCATCAAAATCGTCATAAAACGGTATAAACGATGAGCCATACCTAAAAGGCGTTCTAAAGCTTGGGGATTGGTCTCTTGAGCGAGATTAACAAAGATGCGCGGCAAATAAAATAAGCCTGCAAACCATGAAGCCACAAACAAAATATGCAAGGCTTTCACATACAGGTAACTATTACCCAAATTTAAACTTAATGTTTCACTCATCTCAACCATCCCTTTAGGTTTAAATGGAACTGTATTTTTAGATCCATGCTCCTCATCATTCATGCTGAATGATGAGGCTATTACTTATTGCCAACGTTAACTGCTAATTAGGTTCTAACTTCGCCCTGACCAAATACGATGTATTTCATAGAAGTTAAACCTTCTAAGCCCACAGGGCCACGAGCGTGCAACTTATCATTTGAAATACCAATTTCAGCACCTAAACCATACTCAAAACCATCAGCAAAGCGAGAGCTAGCATTAATCATCACACTCGCACTATCCACTTCTCTTAAGAAACGCATACCGGCTGAATAATCTTCAGTAATGATGCAGTCTGTATGGTGGCTACCATAGTGATTGATATGTTCCATAGCTTCATCCATATCTTTCACTAACTTAATAGACAAAATAGGAGCCAAATACTCAGTAGACCAATCTTCTTCCGTGGCATCGATTAAGTTTTTAATACCTGCAGCTTCCAAAACTTGTTTCGTTTTTTTGCAAACACGTAACTCCACACCTTTGTCTTGATATATTTTGCACAAAGGTAATAAAGAATCCTTCACAGCACCCTCATGCACCAATAAAGTTTCCATGGTGTTACATGGGGCATAACGTTGCGTCTTAGCGTTATCACAAACTTTAATAGCTTTAGCAGGATCAGCCAACACGTCGATATAGGTATGACAAATACCATCTAAGTGTTTAATCATTGGCACGCGAGCTTCAGCCATCAAACGCTCAATTAAGCTCTTGCCACCACGAGGCACAATCACATCGATGTATTCGTTCATGGTGATCATAGCGCCTACGGCTGCGCGATCAGTTGTCTCAACAACCTGCACGGCTTCCGCAGGCAAACCAGCAGCAGCCAAACTTTCTTGAATCAATTTAGCTAAGGCAGTGTTCGAGTCAATTGCCTCAGAACCACCACGCAAAATTGTGGCATTACCTGACTTTAAACAAAGCGCAGCCGCATCAATCGTCACATTAGGACGCGATTCATAGATGATGCCAATGACACCCAATGGCACACGCATTTGCCCTACACGAATACCTGATGGCATCGTTCTAATATTGGTCATTTCGCCAATAGGATCAGCAAGCTTAGCAATTTGCTCCAAACCTTCTGCCATAGTGGCAATGGTTTTATCCGTTAGCGTTAAACGATCAATAAAAGCGGCATCCTGGCCATTCGCTTTAGCGCGTTCCACATCTTTGGCATTCGTAACTTTTAAACTTTCAGCGTTTTTTCTAACTAAATCAGCCAAATGAAGTAAAGCCTGATTTTTAGCAGCTGTGTTGGCACGAGCCATCGCACGAGAAGCATTTCTCGCTTTTTGCCCAATTGCTTTCATCAAAGCAACGGCATCCGAATTGGCGGTGTTTTTCGTCATATTTTGGCTCATAGGCATTACTTTAAAGGAAATCCGACCAAAATAGTGCCATAAGCCAAACTAACAATGACTAACCTAGTTAGCCAATTGACCTATGCGTGAATCGTAATCAGTCTGAAGATTGATCCAAAAATTGGCCTCTATTGAGAAAACATCTTTTAAACAAGTTGCTATTTCAGGCGTTATTCGAGAGTTACCCTTAATAATTTCCCTAACCAACTCCACGGAGATCTGTGCTTTTTCAGCTAGATCCATATCACTCACACCCATTGGCATCATAAATTCATGAATCAATATTTCTCCAGGATAGATTTCTTCTAACGACTTTGACATTTTTAGACTATACGAATAACCGGCCCAACATCCTAAGACCATCCCAAGGGTCGCCTGGTAGTTTTTCAAGAATGGGTCCAGATCCCTTCTGAATCTGTAAACCTTTAGATTGTTTATCCAAGCCACTAACCACCATTAAAGCTTTGGTTAAACGGTCGGCACTTAAACGCTGCAACGCTTGCGGGATGAGTTTTTCTTTATTACCCCAAATACGGTTGACCTTCATGAGCATCTGCAAGTTATCCCCACGGTCGACTGCCTGGCGTAAACGATTTAATAGACGCACTTCTTCAGTAACTGTCCATAAAATCAATACCAAGGCCTCACCCTCACCTTGCAAGCCATCAACCATACGATTAAATCTTGCTAAATCACCGGCTAATAAAGATTCAGTTAATTGGAATACATCGTAACGCGCCACATTTAAAACCGCATCTCGAATATTCTCTTCCGTGAGATCACCTTCTGGATATAGAAGGCCTAGCTTTTGTATCTCTTGATGAGCCGCAATCAAATTACCCTCTACCTGATTGGCCATGAACTGCAAAGCACGCTGACCAGGCTCACCAGCTTCAACCTGTTGTTTTTGTCTTTTTAGACGCTGCGCAATCCAACCTGGCAAATAACCACGCTCAATTGGATCAATACGTACTGCCGTACCCGCCTCATCTAAAGCTGTAAACCAAGCCGATTTTTGCGTCTGAAAATCTACCCTCGGTAAAAATAAGCAAGTCACTGTATCAACAGGTTCTTTTGCTTTTTTTTGAGCAGCTACCTGAGCACAAAATTGTTTAATCGCATCAGCACCATCACGCCCAGGTTTACCTGTTGGTATGCGCAACTCCACATAACGCTTATCGCCAAACAAAGACATGGTTTGACCAGCATTCATTAGTGCTGACCAATCAAAACCTTTTTCATGCACCATGACTTCACGCTCAGTATGACCATGAGCTACCACCATGGCGCGCAATTGATCTTGCAACTCCATCACCAACAAAGGTTCATCACCCGTTAAAACATAAAGGGGTTCTGGGCCATTTTTCTTAGCCTGCGCTAAATGCGCTTCAAAAGCATCTGCTTTTAGCATCTTACTTCGCTGGTGGTGTTGGGTTTGCTACTGGAGGGATGATTGAAGACCCCGAGGATGATTCGGTAGGAAGCTTCTTAATAGAAGCTAAGCGACGCATTAACTGAACAACGATATCCGTACGCATATTCGCCACATAATCGTTCACTTGCTGATCAAAGGCTTGAATATTCGATTGGTTAAATTCGAGATCGCGCATTTGATAGATATCAGACTCAGGCATGATTTCAATACCTGTAACCGGATCAAAAGTTCTAAAAACAATTCTAGAGATAATGCGATAAGAGGTAATCTGACCAGCCGTGTTGTAAGCAAGTACTTGTTTCGCGTTTTGCTCACTCATGATCTCCAGAACAAGATCAGACTCTTTAGCTGCTTCAACCACCTGAATATCATTAACATTAAGCACCATCACCATCATGTTTTTGAGTTCAGGGGTCAAGGTACCGCTGATTAAAATCTTTTTATACGGCAGCTCAATTTTCCCGCGAATACGCCAACCGCAAGCGCTCAAACTAGCACTTAAGCCCAAAGCTGCTGACAACATAGCCAAACCACCCAACCAATGACGTCTGGTCATTGATGTCGCTGGCAACTGGTTTTTTGAATGTTGAGTCATAAGAGCTTTAAATATGATTTTTATTACTGTAAGCGATTTAGCCTATTTTGATCCAATTAAGCCACAATATTTACCAAACGGCCTGGCACCACAATAATTTTCTTAGGTGAAGCACCATTTAAGGCTTTAACAGCGGCATCACTTGCCACGGCCAAAGATTCAATCGTTGCTTTATCGGCATCAGCAGGCACCACCACTTGGCCGCGTAATTTACCGTTCACTTGAACCATGAGGGTGATTTCATTTTGAACCAAAGCAGATTCATCCACTTCTGGCCATGGAGCATCTAACAACTCGCCAAACTGCGCCACGTAGCCAGCCGACTGCCACAAAGTAAACGTAATATGTGGCACCACCGGGTAAAGAACCCGCAACAAAATACCAAAAGTTTCACGGCGCACTTCAGGACTAACTGTTTTTGCCTGTTCTACTGCATTTAACATCTTCATCGCCGCAGAAACAACCGTGTTGTACTGTTTGCGTTGATAGTCAAAGTTGGCTTGCTTTAATACACCATGTAACTCTAAACGTAGCGCTTGATCTGCTTCAGACAATTGTGTTGGCAAAGTATGTGCCGCCTGCCCAATCTCTTGCACATGCGTTGCGCCAAATACCCAAAGACGACGCAAGAAACGTGAAGCACCTTCTACGCCAGAACTAGACCACTCTAATTGCTGCTCTGGAGGCGCAGCAAACATCGTAAATAAACGAGCGGTATCAGCACCATATTGATCAATCAATGATTGAGGATCAATACCGTTGTTTTTACTCTTAGCCATTTTCTCCACGCCACCAATTTCAACTTTGGCGCCCGTGGTTTTGTGTTTGGCTGATAGAGGACGA
>Ga0228701_1001902_pt1 | contig 13371 bp, 13 predicted proteins | sample McNCre117_Aug_MG_2_FD_178017 | JGI IMG/M metagenome (GOLD analysis project Ga0228701, IMG submission 178017) | Freshwater microbial communities from McNutts Creek, Athens, Georgia, United States - 11-17_Aug_MG | ecosystem: Environmental > Aquatic > Freshwater > Creek | place: USA: Georgia...
AGGTGGAACTGATTCCAGCTGAGGAATGCAAGGAATGGAACTGGCAGTAGATACGCCACGGTCAGCGTTGGCTGGTGCCACTTGGGGTGAAGGACGGCGCCTTCGATGGAACCCTTACGTGGATTGCGCAAATCGGATTCGTAGTCGTAGACATCGTTGATGCCGTACATCAGCAGGTTGTAGGGAATAAGGAAAAACAATGTGCCCACCCAGAAACCGGCATCGAGGGTGTGACCCACCACCAGGTAGACCGCGGCAAACGGGTACGCGGTGTTGATCCAACTTATCGGTCGGCTGGCCCAAAAGAGCTGGCGCAAGAGTTGACCCAAGGTGAACTCGGCTTTGGCCGAAGCTTTGGAGACGCCAAGTCCTTGCAAGCCCATCCAGATTGCTGGAACAAGCAGAGCTGCGATTGCCGCATAGGCAAGGTCCTCTAGCGGGGCGATCGGTATGCGAATGCCAAGAATGGCTTTGGGGTCATAGCCGACGATCCCCGCCCCAACAATCAGGTTGTCGAAGGTGGCCGAAAGCGCCAAGATTGCCAAGGTCGTGACCGATATGGCTCGCCACCCTAGACGCTTCAGTAGTCCGGCAAGCCAGAGTGCGGCCAGAGTTGGAACCACAAAGCAGGCAACCACCAGCAGATAGTTCAGGTGGCTCATGATTGCCCCCTACTTGCCCTGCGAGCCGCAGCGGTATAGAGCACCAGAACGTTGTAGCAGAGCAGGGTCAAGAAAAACGGCTCTTCGACCTGCATTCCTGGCAGCACCTGGAAGCCAAGCGAATAAGCGTCCGCAGTGGGGAAGAAAACGTGTGCCGCTATTCCGATTAGGTCCCAGACCAGAAACGCAGCGACTCCCAGGAACACCGTCGCCAATGCCCGAATCAGGTTAGCAAAGACCGCCAATTTGAAACGAAAATCAATGGCACCGAGGCCAATTAGTGCAACGAGGATGGCACCGAGGTATGCGCCGTGCATTAGGCCAAGCCTCGCCATTCGTTGTCTTCCAGGGGGGTCAGTTCGGACTCAATCGGCCCGGTAGAACCATCTGCGGTCAGGCGCTTGTAAACCAGTTCGGCGCCAATCAGGCACATCGGCAGCCCAATGCCCGGCACCGAGTTGTGACCCACAAAGTAGAGCCCGCGGACCTTAGAGCTGATGTTCTTGGGTCGGAAGAAGGCGCTCTGCTTCAGGGTGTGCGCCATGCCAAGAGCGGTTCCACTCCAGGCGTTGTATTCCGAAACGAAATCCGCTGGACCGAAACTGCGTCGGACCACGATGCGTTCGGCAAGGTCTGGAATCTGGCACCAGTCGGCAATCTGCTGAATTACGGCATCGGCCGCCGACTCAAAACTCGGGTTGCCAGAGCCGTCAACACCACCGGCACCGATGGCCGGGTCCGGTGCGATCGGCACCAGCACAAACAGGTTTTCGTAGCCTTCCGGAGCAACCGAAGAATCCGTGGCCGATGGCTTGCAGATGTAGAGCGAGGCCGGGTGCGGCACCTTTGAACTGCCATCTGCGCGCTTAAACACCTGCGCAAAGTTGCGCTTCCAGTCATCGGTGTAAACCAGGTTGTGGTGATCTAGCTGGGGAAGCTCGCCGCGCACGCCTAAGAACAACAGCATGGCGCTCGGGCCTGGTTGGCGCTTGTCCCACCAACGTTGCGGCAGATCTTGGTGACGCGGGTTTAGCAGTTTGGTCTGAACATGGTGAAGGTCCGCGTTGGCAATCACTACGTCGGCCGCAACCAATTCCTTGCCGAGACGAATGCCTACGGCCTGACCGGACGAATCGACCTCGATCTTGGTGACCGGCTTACCCGTGTGAATAACCACACCGGCTTGGCGGGCAAGTCTTTCCACTGCGGAGATCACGGTCCCGAAACCACCTTGAGGGTAGAACACTCCCACATTCATGTCGATGTGCGTCATCAGGTGGTACATGCTCGGTGTGGAATACGGCGATGCGCCCAGGAATACTGCCGGGAAGTCCAGGATCTTTCGCAGTCGAGTGTCTTTTACGTGAGCCCCGGCAAAGCTGTCGAGCGAAGTCACCAGGTGCTTCACAAAGTTGCCGAGTCGCGCCAAAACCTCCGGGTGCGTAAACGGCCGGCTGCTGTCGAAGTTGGTGTACAAAAAGTGGCGTACAGCAAGTCGGTAGGTGTCCTCGGCGCTGGCCAAATAGCGCTTCAGGCGCTCGCCGGATCCCGGCTCCACGGTGTCAAACAACCGCAGGTTGTCCGCCAGGTTATCTGCGACGCGCAGCACCACGGTGTCACCTTCGTTGCGAGTCTGGTACGCCGGGTTTAGTCGGACCAAGTCCAATTCGCGCTGCGCCGTGGTTCCCATCAGTTTAAAGAACTGATCGAAGGCCTCAGGCATCAGGTACCAGGAAGGCCCCATGTCGAATCGGAAACCCTTGTGCTCCCACACCGAGGCACGGCCGCCCAGTTGGTCGCGTGCCTCATAGAGTTCCACCGACATTCCGGACTTTGCTAGCAGTGCGGCTGTGGCCAAACCACCGATGCCGCCACCGACAACAACAGCGCGCTTAGTCATTTAGTTCTCCTCGAACGGCAGTGGCGGAAGTTACGTTGCGACCGGTGATAGCGCGAACCAGAATCAGAAGCTTTCGTGGATTGCTCACCCGGATTCTCTCCACAATCAGGCGGTTGGCCGGGGTGGCCGCAATCTTGCGATTCAACTCTTCGAACATCAGCAGTGCTGCAGCGACTGCCTTGGAGCAGTCGGCTGGCAGAAGCGCAAGCGAGGCGCGAGCCACAGCGAGTTCGGAATCGATCTGCGCCACCAAATGGTCGCGGATCGCGGTGTCGAAGTTGTCGGGGCGGACGTTCGGGAAGTAGCTGCGACCCAGCGCATTGAAGTCGGCCGCCAAATCCCTCAGGAAGTTCACCTGTTGGAATGCCGAGCCAAGGGCTCGCGCGCCGGCAACCAACTGTGCCTTCTGGTCGGTGGTATACGAACGCTGACCGCGGCCAAAACGCAAGAAAACCGCCAGGCACATTAGGCCAACCACCTCGGCGCTGCCATAAACATATCGGTGGAATGATTCCTCGTCGTGTTCGCTTGCGCTCAAATCGGCGCGCATCGAGGCAAAGAACGGTTCGACCAGGTCTTTTCCAAAGCCGCAAAGATTTGCGGTGCGCGCAAAAGCGTGAACCACTAGATCAGTCGCGAAGCCATCGGTAAAGGCGCGATACACCGACTGCTCGTAGGAGTCTAGGGCCTGGGCCGGAACTATTGCACCACCGGCCGCCGCGGCCTGAGCGGCAGCACCATCGACGATTTCATCGGCCACTCGCACCAGCGCATAGATGTTGGCTATGTGTTGGCGAACTTCGCGGCCGAGTAAATTGCTGGACCAACCGAAACTGGTGGAATAGGAGGCAATCACTCTGCGGCAGGCGGCATCGGCGGCGGAGTTATAGAGCGCCAGGCCGGTGGGCTGCTTTGTGGTGTCTGCGGATTGCACAGTTTCAGATTAGGGGGTTGGGTAACACTTGCCAGTCAGCCAAGTGCACCGCTAGAGCCAGTCGTTGCGTTTGAATGCCCAGTAGAGCGCAGCAGAACCACCGACCATCAAAATTAGTGATTCCCACAGACCAGTCGAACTTCCGAAGCCCGGATACGGCACGTTTTGACCGTAGAAACCGGTGACCGCGGTTGGCACCGCGATGATGGCCGCCCAGCTGGTGACCTTCTTCATGATTAGGTTCATGCGGTTGCCCTGGATTGTCAGGTTGGTCTCCAACAGCGTGGTGACCAGGTCGCGCAGCGAGTCGATCCAGTCGGCGGCGCGCATGATGTGGTCGTAGACATCCTGGTAATAAGCCATCATGCCGTTGCCGATGATTGGTGCGTCCAGCTTGACGATCGGGTTGACCACCTCGCGCATCGGCACAGCGACGCGTCGCAGCGTGACCAGTGCCTTGCGCAGGCGGTAGGAGCGCTTTTGGATTTCCTTGGAGTGCTCGGTGTCGTCGTCGAATAGCAGGTTTTCTAGCTCGTCCACCTCGGTGTCCAGCTGTTCAACGACTTCGAAGTAACCGTCGACCAAAATGTCGATGAGGCCCCAGAGCAGGAATGCAACGCCGTGTTCGGCAAGTGCGGATGAGTCATCCCAGCGGCGCTTAACTGTGTCGATGTCGAAGGCATCTTTGTCGCGAATCGTGATGAGCGCATACGGAGTCACGAAGGCCGAGATTTCGTAAGTCTCAAGCACATCAACCTTGGAATCCCACTTTGCCGCGTAGGCGTTCAAAAACAGGTGCGTGGGGTAGTGCTCCAGCTTGGCGCGCTGGCGGCCAACCAGGGCGTCCTCGATGGCCAGTTCGTGCAAACCAAGTTCCTCGCCAAGCAACTGGAGCTCGTGTGCGGTGGGATCGACTAGGTCTACCCAGATCGCGGTCTTGCGCTTGCGCTTAAAATTCTTGAGATTGCCCAGGGTGACATCGGCGTCCACCAGGATTCCATCTACGTACACTCGGCTCTGCTGCATGGCTAAATCCTAGGGTTCACAGGTAAAGAAAAGGCCAATAAAGCCCGCCAGAATCGGGCTTTTTAGGGGTTAGACTTGAACAATGCCTAGCAATATGAAGCCTCGTAGTCACGTTGTCACCGATGGTATTGAGCGCGCTGCCGCTCGCGGAATGCTCCGCGCAGTTGGTATGGGTGACGAAGACTGGGAGAAGCCACAGATTGGTGTGGCCAGCTCCTGGAACGAGGTAACCCCTTGTAACCTCAGCCTCGACCGTCTGGCCGATGCCGCCAAGCAGGGTGTTCACGCCGCACACGGTTACCCACTCGAGTTCGGAACCATCTCGGTTTCCGACGGTATCTCGATGGGTCACGAGGGCATGCACTTCTCGCTGGTTTCCCGCGAGGTTATCGCCGACTCGGTCGAGACCGTTATGCAGGCTGAGCGCCTCGACGGCTCGGTGCTGCTTGCCGGCTGCGACAAATCGCTACCTGGCATGCTGATGGCTGCCGCCCGCCTAGACCTCGCCTCGGTGTTCCTTTACGCCGGTTCGATCGCACCGGGTTGGGTAAAGCTCACCGATGGCACCGAGAAGCAGGTGACCATCATTGATGCCTTCGAAGCCGTTGGCGCCTGCAAGGCCGGCAAGATGAGCATGGAAGACCTGGACCGCATCGAGCGCGCCATCTGCCCGGGCGAAGGTGCCTGTGGCGGTATGTACACCGCAAACACCATGGCCGCAGCTGCCGAGGCACTCGGTATGAGCCTTCCTGGTTCGGCATCGCCTGGTTCGGCAGACCGCCGCCGCGACGTCTGGGCGCACCGCTCGGGCGAGGCCGTTGTCAACCTGATAGCCAAGGGCATAACCGCACGCCAGATCCTTACCAAAAAGGCCTTCGAGAACGCTATCGCCGTGACCATGGCATTCGGCGGCTCCACTAACGCCGTTCTTCACCTGCTGGCAATCGCCCGCGAGGCCGAGGTCGACCTTCAGCTGGACGACTTCAACCGAGTTGCAGACAAGGTTCCGCACCTGGGTGACCTCAAGCCATTCGGTCAGTTTGTTATGGCAGACGTCGACCGCATCGGTGGTGTACCGGTTCTGATGAAGGCGCTGCTGGACGCAGGCGTGCTCCACGGCGATGCCCTGACCGTGACCGGTAAGACCCTTGCCGAGAACCTCGAGGGCATCAACCCACCTGACCCAGACGGCAAGATCATCCGTGCGATGAACAACCCAATCCACAAGACCGGAGGTATCGCGGTACTTCGCGGCACCATGGCCCCACAGGGTGCAGTTGTTAAGACCGCAGGCTTCGACCTCGAGACCTTCACCGGTCCGGCTCGCGTATTTGAGCGTGAGGCTGCAGCCATGCAGGCCCTCACCGACGGCAAGATCAGCGCCGGAGACGTCGTAGTTATCCGCTACGAGGGCCCTAAGGGTGGCCCGGGTATGCGCGAGATGCTTGCAATCACCGGCGCAATTAAGGGTGCCGGATTGGGCAAGGATGTTCTACTATTGACTGACGGACGATTCTCAGGCGGCACAACCGGCCTGTGCATCGGCCACATTGCACCAGAGGCCACCGAAGGTGGACCAATTGCTCTGGTCCGCGATGGAGACTTGATTCGAGTCGACATCGCAGCTCGTTCGCTCGAACTACTCGTTGAGCCCGAAGAGCTGGAAGCCCGAAAAGCAGACTGGGCGCCTCTTCCACCGCGCTATACCCGTGGCGTGCTCGCGAAGTACTCGCGTCTCGTGCACTCGGCTTCCGAGGGCGCGTACTGCGGCTAGTTCATTCCCTAAAAACTTTTAGGTCCTAAATCTTTAGGCTTTAGCTAACGAGGAATATCCCCATGTCTAATGAGGTTCTCTCCGGAGCTCAAACGATCGTACGATCGCTTGAGATGCTCGGTATTGAGCACGTCTTTGGATTGCCGGGTGGCGCAATTTTGCCCACCTACGATCCACTGATGGACTCCCACAAAATCCGCCACATTCTGGTGCGTCATGAACAGGGTGCGGGCCACGCAGCCGAGGGTTATGCCTCGGCGAGCGGCAAGCTCGGTGTTTGCATCGCAACCAGCGGTCCAGGTGCCACCAACCTGGTAACCGCAATCGCCGATGCCTTCCTGGACTCCGTGCCGCTGTTGGCAATCACCGGTCAGGTGGGCTCAAAGCTAATCGGCACCGATGCCTTCCAGGAAGCCGACATCGTCGGTATCACCATGCCAATCACCAAGCATTCGTTCCTGGTGACCCGCACCGAGGACATCGCCGAGACTCTGGCCGCTGCCGTCCTGATTGCAACTACCGGCCGCCCTGGTCCGGTTCTGGTTGACATCACCAAGGACGCCCAGCAGAACACTGCTCCTTTTGTTTGGCCGCCAAAGATCGAGCTGCCTGGCTACAAGCCGGTTACCAAGCCACACGGCAAGCAGATTTCGGCAGCCGCCGCGCTGATTTCCGAAAGCAAGAAGCCGGTTCTCTATGTTGGTGGTGGCGTGGTTCGCGCTGGCGCGGCCAAGGAGCTTGCCAAGCTGGCCGAGGTAACCGGTGCCCCGGTTGTAACCACCCTTATGGCTCGTGGTGCGTTCCCAGACAGCCACCCGCAGAACCTAGGGATGCCAGGCATGCACGGAACCGTTCCAGCGGTTACCGCACTTCAGAAGGCAGACCTTCTCATTACCCTGGGTGCACGTTTTGACGACCGTGTAACCGGTGATGCTAAGAGCTTCGCTCCAAACGCCAAGGTCATCCACGTGGACATCGACCCTGCGGAAATCGGCAAGATTCGCTTCGCGGACGTGCCAATCGTCGGTGATGCTAAAGAGGTAATCACCGAGCTAACCGCGGAACTGGGTGCGGCCAAGAAGGCAGACATCAAGGACTGGTGGCAGTTCTTGAACGGTCTCACCGAGCGTTACCCGCTCGGCTACCTGCCTGCAACCGATGGCAAGCTGAGCCCGCAGCACGTGATTCAGCGCATCGGTGAACTCAGCGGACCGGAGGCAATCTTTGCCGCCGGCGTTGGCCAGCACCAGATGTGGAGCGCGCAGTTCATCAAGTACGAGCGCCCTAACGCCTGGCTCAACTCGGGTGGTGCCGGAACCATGGGTTACTCGGTGCCTGCCGCAATGGGTGCCAAGGTGGCACAGCCAGAGCGTCTGGTTTGGGCGATTGACGGTGACGGCTGCTTCCAGATGACCAACCAGGAATTGGCCACCTGCGCCATCAACAACATTCCAATCAAGGTTGCCATCATCAACAACTCTTCGCTCGGCATGGTTCGTCAGTGGCAGACCCTGTTCTACAACCAGCGCTACAGCAACACCGATCTGCACACCGGTACCGATGCGCTGATGATTCCTGACTTCGTGAAGCTGGCGGAGGCCTACGGCTGCCTCGGTATTCGCGTTGAGAAGGAAGAAGAGATCGACGCTGCAATCAAGCTGGCGATGGAGACTAACGACCGCCCGGTTGTTATCGACTTCATCGTTAGCCGCGACAGCATGGTTTGGCCGATGGTGGCCGCTGGTGTCTCAAACGATGACATCAAGTACGCCCGCGATGCCGCTCCGGTTTGGGATGGTGAGGAGTAAAGATGTCTCGTCACGTACTTTCGCTACTGGTTGAGGACCGTCCAGGTCTGCTGACCCGCGTGGCCGGTCTGTTTGCCCGCCGCGGCTTCAACATCGAGTCGCTCGCCGTTGGTTCCACCGAGATTGAGGGTCTGTCCCGCATCACCGTCGTGGTGAGCGTGGAGGGTGCCCCGCTGGAGCAGGTCACCAAGCAGCTGAACAAGTTGATCAACGTGATCAAGGTGGTAGAGCTGGAGCCCGACCAGGCTGTACAGCGCGATCACATGCTGATCAAGGTCCGCACCGATGCTGCCACTCGTGGTCAAGTCCTAGAAGCGGTAACCTTGTTTAGGGCGCGCGTCATCGACGTTGTCAGCGACGCGCTAATCATCGAGGTCACCGGCGACTCCGCCAAGTGTGCTGCCTTCATCAAGGTTCTCGAGCCATTCGGCATTAAAGAGATGGTTCAGTCCGGTGTTCTGGCTATGGGTCGCGGCTCAAAGTCCATCACCGAGAAGGTCCTCAAGTAACAACCAACAAGCTTTAAAGTTTCAAAACTTCCAACTAATCAAGGAGAAAAACAGTGGCAGAAATCTACTACGACAAGGATGCAGATCTCTCGATCATCCAGGGTCGCAAGGTAGCAGTTATCGGTTACGGTTCGCAGGGTCACGCACACTCGCTGAACCTCAAGGATTCGGGCGTTGACGTTGTCGTTGGTCTGCAGCCAGGCTCGAAGAGCAAGGCAGCCGCCGAGGAGCAGGGCCTCAAGGTTCTGACCCCAGCCGAGGCAGCCGAGTGGGCAGATGTCATCATGATCCTGACTCCAGACCCAGCTCAGCGTCACCTGTACGCAGCTGACATCGAGAAGAACCTGAGCGCCGGCAAGGCCCTGGTCTTCGGTCACGGCTTCAGCGTTCGCTACGGCTACATCAAGCCGCCAGCCGACGTAGACGTATTCCTGGTTGCTCCAAAGGGCCCAGGCCACCTGGTTCGCCGCGAGTTCCTCGCTGGCAAGGGTGTTCCAAACCTCATCGCCGTTGAGCAGGACGCTTCGGGCAAGGCATTCGACCTAGCCCTCAGCTACTCGAAGGCAATCGGTGGTACCCGCGCTGGCACCATCAAGACCACCTTCACCGAGGAGACCGAGACCGACCTGTTCGGCGAGCAGGCTGTTCTCTGTGGTGGCGCTTCGCAGCTGATCCAGTACGGTTTCGAGACCCTGACCGAGGCTGGCTACCAGCCTGAGGTTGCTTACTTCGAGGTTCTGCACGAGCTCAAGCTCATCGTTGACCTGATGTACGAGGGTGGCATTGCAAAGCAGCGCTGGTCGGTTTCGACCACCGCCGAGTACGGCGACTACATCTCGGGCCCACGCGTTATTGGCCCAGAGGTCAAGGAGCACATGCGCGATGTCCTCACCGACATCCAGGATGGCACCTTCGCTCGTCGTTTCATCACCGACCAGGACGCCGGCGCACCAGAGTTCAACGCTCTGCGCGCTAAGGGCGAGGCTCACCCAATCGAGAAGGTTGGCAAGAACCTGCGTCAGCTGTTCTCGTGGCTGCGCAACGCAGACACCGAGAAGGACTACGTCGAGGGTTCGACCGGTCGCTAATCCAGCAACAACTTCGAAAGGGGTCCGCTTCGGCGGGCCCCTTTCCTCTTGATGATTTCAGGTAACCCCTGTTGCCAACTAATACCCCTAGGGGTATACTAAATCTAAGCTTTCAACCGCTTCTCAAGGAGTCAAATATGTGCGCACCAGTTAACTGTGCAACCTGCGGCAAGGTCACTTGGGCCGGCTGCGGCAACCACATCGAAGAGGCGCTCGCTGGAGTCCCTCAGGACCAGCTCTGCACCTGCAACAACTAGTTTCAAATAAGAAATGGCGGACCTTTTCGGGTCCGCCATTTTTTCGTTCCTTGGATTTAGTATCTGGTGCCGGTGGCTATATCAGGTGGTAGACCTGTTTGCGCAGCCCGCTAGCATAGGCCTCGGTGTCAACCAACTGGTAAGCAGACAGGGCTCCCTCGAGTTCCCCCTCGAATAGCGGGAGGCCGTCACCCAATACATCCGGCGTAATGAAGAGTTGGATCTGCTTGAGCAAGCCGGCGTCCATGGCCTGGCGCACCACATCCGCGCCACCCAGGATAAGCAGTTGACCATCGATGTGGCGGCCAAGTTCGTCGATGACGAGGTCAATCGGTCCGTGAACCAGGTGCACGTTTGGGTCGTTGAGGCCGTCGTACTTCATGGGGGAGTTGGTGAGCACGAAGGTCGGTAGAGGCTGCGGTTCGCCGCCCATCGCCTGCAGGTTGAAGTCAAAGGTCTTGCTGCCCATAAGCAGCGCGCTGGTTGCACCCATCAACTCGGCAAAGCCGTAGTCTTCCTCGGGGCTCAGGTACTTCTCGGCCCAAGTCATGTCTCCGTCCTGACCGGCAAGGTAGCCGTCGGCGCTGATGGCGGCAAAGAAGACAAGTTCGAGCATGGATACAGGCTAGTCCACTCGCAGTTCCAGCAGCGGGTTTGTCCGCACCGTGCGAATGAACTCGGTTCGTTCGCCCTCCCAGTCGAAGATGCTGGAGAACTGCACCCGAATGGGCTTACCCATTACTTTCTCCGCTTGCGAAAGCAATCTGCTGGCATCGATTCGGTTCATGTTCCCAACCAAGAGCAGATCTATCTCCGCGGGAATCGGCCCCGGGATTTGAGACAGGCGCGCGGCCCATTCGCCGTGCACGTAGGCGTGCTGTAGTCCAAACAGGTTCTTGAGGGCGGCGGGCAATAGTGTGGACGGTCCGTAACTATGGGCCACAATCTGGAAGACCGACTGAAATAGCGGGTGATCCTGGTTAGCCCTAATCAGGCGTACCCGACCCATGCTCTTATCAACCACGTATTCTGCCTCAACTAAGCGATCAACCTCGCGCATGGCGGTTGGGACAGAGGTGAACGCGAACTCCGCTAGTTCGGTGATGCTGAAATCGATACCGGCATTCAGGAACAGGCGGGCAAGAATCAGGCCCTGCACGTCGCTGCGGATTAGCGGCGACAGCAGCGCGGGTTTTGGTTTCATAAAATGAAAGATAACTTACAATGAACGAAACAATCAAGGGTCTGTTTGGTGGGAAAGCTGACCTACCCTTGAAACATGACTAAGCCAGTAGTACTTATCGCCGAAGAACTTTCGCCTGCAACCGTTGCCGCCCTTGGACCGGACTTCGAGGTCCGTAACATCGACGGAACCGACCGCCCGCTGCTGCTCAAGGAGCTTGCAACCGCCGACGCCATCCTGGTTCGTTCGGCCACTCAGGTTAACGCCGAGGCAATCGCCGCCGCGCCAAAGCTAAAGGTTGTTGCTCGCGCTGGTGTTGGCCTGGACAACGTGGACATCAAGGCCGCAACTGCCGCCGGTGTCATGGTGGTCAATGCCCCAACCTCAAACGTGATCTCGGCCGCCGAGCTGGCCATCGGTCTGCTGTTTAGCACCGCACGATTCATCCCTGACGCCAACTCCAGCCTCAAGGCCGGCGAGTGGAAGCGCAGCAAGTTCACCGGCGTCGAGTTCTTCGAGAAGACCGTCGGAATCGTCGGCCTCGGCCGCATCGGGACCCTCGTCGCTCAGCGCCTCGCTGGCTTCGGTGTGAACCTGATCGGTTTCGACCCGTACGTCACCCCGGCCCGCGCCGAGCAGATTGGTGTCAAGTTGGCAACCCTGGACGAGGTCATGGAGCAGTCCGACTTCATCACCATCCACATCCCTAAGACCCCTGAGACCACCGGCATGATCGGCAACGCTCAGTTTGCCAAGGCAAAGAGCAACCTGCGTATCGTGAACGCCAGCCGCGGTGGAATCATCGATGAGGCAGCGCTCTACGAGGCTCTCAAGAGCGGTCAGATTGCCGGCGCCGGCCTGGACGTATTCGTCACCGAGCCACCAAAGGACAACCCGCTGCTTACCCTGCCAAACATCGTGGTCACCCCACACCTGGGTGCCAGCACCGATGAGGCGCAGGAAAAGGCGGGCATCTCGGTTGCCAAGAGCGTTCGTCTGGCCCTAGCCGGCGACCTCGTGCCAGACGCCGTAAACGTAGCCGGCGGCAACATCGATTCCTCGGTGAAGCCGGGCATCGCACTCATGGAGAACATGGGTCAGGTTCTGTTCGGCCTATCCGGTGGCAACGTCTCGGCACTTGAGGTTGAGGTTCGCGGCGACATCGCGGCCCACGACGTATCGGTGCTGAAGTTGGCCGGTCTGAAGGGCTTCTACCAGAACGCCGTCACCGAGCAGGTTTCCTATGTGAACGCCCCGCTTATGGCCGAGGCCCGTGGTGTGGATGTGAAGCTGACCGTTGACTCCCAGAGCGACGAGTACCGCAACGTCACCACCATCAAGGCGGTCCTCACCGACGGCACCAGCGTCAGCGTATCGGGTACCGTAATCGGCCCGAAGCACCACCAGAAGATCGTGAACATCAACGGTTACGACGTTGAACTGGCGATGGCCGAGCACTTCGTTCTAATGGTCTACACCGACCGCCCAGGCATTGTTGCCGTTTACGGCAAGGCATTCGCAGACGCCGGCATCAACATCGCCGCAATGCAGATTGCTCGCGAGCAGAAGGGCGGCAAGGCTCTCTCGGTGATCACCGTAGACAGCAAGGTTGACGCAGCCATTCTGGAGGGTGTCCGCACCGAGATCCAGGCCGAGGAAATGCGCGCGATCGACGTAGTCCTCAACTAGTTCTAAAGTAAGAAGCCCCGACCGGCACGGTCGGGGCTTCTTACTTTAACTGAAAGTCTTTGTGAAATTACTCGACGGCGTGGCCGGCGTCGATCCAACCCATGGTGCCACCGGCAACCGATACCGCATCGATTCCATTGTTGAACAGGATGTCTGCACCCTTCTGGCTGCGGGCGCCGGAACGGCATATGACCCAAACGCGGCCGCCGTCTTCTACCTCACCGATGCGAGCCTCTAGTTCGCCTAGTGGAATGTGGGTGGCACCTGGCACGTGACCGGCTGCCCACTCGTCATCCTCGCGGACGTCAAGGACGTAGGCGCCCTTGTCCAGCTGCTGGGCCAGGTCTGCGATGGTTACTTCGATTGCCATGGGAAATCCTCTGCTCGGTTCAAAATCTCGGTGGTTCAAATTTACGGCAGTTTGGTTGCCAAACCCAGCCAGAGGTTGAACTAACCGGCAGCGCGAGCAGTGATTGGCTAGAGTCGGGACTATGAATTCCTCCAGCGTTCCAGCCATGGACAACACCTCTTGGGTCAAGAA
>Ga0228701_1001903_pt1 | contig 13369 bp, 10 predicted proteins | sample McNCre117_Aug_MG_2_FD_178017 | JGI IMG/M metagenome (GOLD analysis project Ga0228701, IMG submission 178017) | Freshwater microbial communities from McNutts Creek, Athens, Georgia, United States - 11-17_Aug_MG | ecosystem: Environmental > Aquatic > Freshwater > Creek | place: USA: Georgia...
TTCACCGGTTTTTGGTCGGGCACGATTGCTCGAGAAGAAAAGGGAGAATTCGGCCACGGTTACGACCCGGTCTTCATCCCTGAGGGTTTTGAACTTACCGCCGCCGAGCTCGAGCCTGAGATCAAGAATGCTCTGAGCCACCGTGCCGAAGCAGTCGCTCAACTAATTGAGTATTTGAAGGCCTAGCGCTTTTTCCAGTTGCGCAAAACCTCGAGTGCGATTGGGATGAACGAAATCACCACGAAGCCAATGAGCACCAGCTCCAGATTGTGCTTTACCCATTCGTTGGTTCCAAAAGTTGCCCCTAGCAGTGGAATACCAACTGCCCATCCGACGATTCCGACCAAATTGTAAACAGTGTATTTTCGCCACTCTAATTTGGCGATGCCCGCCGAGACCGGGATAAAGGTTCTCATGATTGGAACAAAGTGAGCCAGGATCACCGCACGTGAACCGTAACGTTCAAAGAAAGCGTGAGCTGCGTCAACGTTCTTTGGGTTAAAAAGTTTCGATTTCGGTTTACTGAATACGGCTGGCCCTAATTTGCGACCAATCCAGTAACCGGTTTGGTCGCCGGCAAAGGCAGAAAAAGCCAGCAAGACAATCGCCAACCACAGAGGAATGTCTAACTCCCCTGAAGCAATTAAAAGTCCAAGCGCAAATAGCAGAGAGTCACCAGGTAGGAAGAAACCGACCAGCAGTCCGGTCTCGGCAAAAATAATTAGGCAAGCGACGCCGAAACCAAGTTGTTTGAGCGTATCTGGATTCAATATATCGATCATGTGCCCCTAGCAGGACTCGAACCTGCGCTTTCGCCTTCGGAGGGCAACGCTCTATCCCCTGAGCTATAGGGGCTAGGGTTTACTCAAGATTACAGGAGGTTACTGTGCTGGAACTTGTGGACAAATGGATTTGGGATTCGTGGTTTGTGTTCGATGGTGAACGTCACCACGTTTTCTATTTGAGCGCGTCGCGTGCTTTGGGTGATCCCGAGCGACGACACCGTCACCCAATTGTCGGCCACGCGGTTTCAGATGACTTAACCAATTGGACGGTTCTGAGAGACGCCCTAATTATTAGTGAATCACCGGCCTTTGATTCTTGGACTACCTGGACTGGTTCGGTCGTTCACGGTGACGACGGTCGCTGGTGGATGTACTACACCGGTACCAGTCGAGAAGACGGCGGAAACATTCAAAGTGTTGGGGCTGCGGTATCAAACGACCTGCTGGTTTGGGAAAAGGTTTCCAGTGAAGCCTTGGTTCGAGCCGACCCAACCTGGTACGAGGTGTTAGACCCTTCGGTTTGGCATGACCAGGCTTGGCGAGACCCGTGGGTGTTCAAGCGAGAAGACACCTGGCACATGCTGGTTACGGCTAGAAGTAATGTTGGCGAACCTCGTACCAGGGGAGTGATCGGGCACGCAACCTCGACCGACATGCTCAACTGGACTGTTCAGCCTCCGCTTTCTGAACCGGGTCACGACTTTGGTCAGCAAGAGGTTTACCAGTATGCCGAAGTTGACGGGGTTCCTATTCTGTTGTTCTGCTGCGGTTGGCGTGAACTCTCGAAGGAACGCCAGCAGCAAATGGGTCAATTAGATGCAACCTATTCATTAGCCATCAACGCCGATTTCTCGGATGTCGATTTTGCTAAAGCAAAACCGTTCCTCCATAATCCGGTCTATGCAGGTCGACTCATTCAGGGTAAAGATGGTGGCTGGAATCTGATCGGTTTCGAAAATATCGTCGACGGAGCCTTTGTTGGCAGGCTTTCCGATCCAATTCCGGTTACTGCAAACACAACAGATGGACTCGTGCTTCGCCCTAACTAAGTGCGCCAATGTACTCATTACAAAGTTGCTAACTTGTTATCTAAATTTGTGCCTCAGTGCCTGTCTCCACATTTAGGGTTGAAAGCAAGCCCAAAGCAACTGCTTGGGTGCCCTATGAAAGGACAACAATGAAAGCAACTCGTTTTCTAGCCGTCGCTGCTGCTGCAACGCTGGCTGCTGTTTCCCTATCTAGCTGTGCAGCTTCTGCACCTGCTGGTGACGGAACCGTTGAAATTGCTGGTGGTTACGGTGAAGCTCAGGCTGCAGCGTTCCAGAGCGAACTAGACGAATTTGGTAAGGCCAACGGCATCAAGATCAAGTTCACCTCGTACGCAAGCTTCGACAAGGACATCAAGGTCAAGATCGCTTCAGGCGACACCCCAGACATCGCTCTATGGCCACAGCCAGGCGGTCTAAAGGACCAGGCCGACAACTTGCTTCCACTAAGCGACGTTATTGACCTAGCTCCAATTCAGAAGACCCTAATTCCTGGTTGGGACACCCTAGCTCAGGTTGACGGCAAGGTTTACGGTCTGCCTGTATCGGCAAACATGAAGACCCTTGTTTTCTACAACCCTGCTGCTTTCTCAGCTGCTGGCTACACCGTACCTACCACCGATGCAGAGCTAACCGCTCTTGAGGCCAAGATTAAGGCTGACGGAACTGGTTACCCATGGTGTGCAGGTATCGAGTCTGGCGACGCAACTGGTTGGGCTATCACCGACTGGATGGAACAGTACGTTCTTGACTACAACGGTGTTGACGCTTACAACAAGTGGATCGCTGGAGACCTAGACTTCGCTTCACCAGAAGTTAAGAAGGCAGCCGACAAGGTGACCGAGCGTCTGCTTGCAGATGGCCAGGTTAACGGTGGCGGCGTATCGATGGCTACCGACTTCTTCGGTAACACCGCACCTCTATTCGAGACCGGTGGCAAGGCCAAGGGTCAGTGCTTCATGCTTCGTCAGGGTTCGTTCATCACGGACTTCTTCCCAGACGCAATCAAGGCCGAAGTTACCGCTGGTAACTACGCTCACGCCGACGTATTCCCGCTTCCAGCTCCTGAAGGTGCTCAAGCTGGTGTAATCGGTGGTGGCGACCTTGCTGCTGCATTCACCAACGACAGCGATGTCAAGAAGGTTCTAGAGTTCATTTTGAGCGACAAGGTTGGAAGCAAGATGGCTTCTGCTGGTGGCTTCATCTCAGCTCACAAGACCTTCGACACCAAGCTATACCCTAACGCGCTAATCCAGAAGATTGGTTCGGCTATGGCTGACGCTGCTGTATTCGGTTTCGACGGCTCTGACCGCATGCCTTCGGCTGTGAACGAAGAGTTCTGGAAGGCCGGTACCGACTGGGTTGCAGGACGTGCAACTTGGGACGAGGCTGCAGCTCGTATCGACGCCAAGTACTAGTTAGTACTTAGCAAACTAGTGACTGCTGGCGGGACAATTTCTGTTCCGCCAGCAGTCTCACTACTCTTAGATTTAAATAGTTACATTTACAAGAAATAGGTGCAGGTATGTGGGGAGATATTCTTTACGGCCTCTTGGCAATCGTCCTTGGCGTTGCGATCAGTTACGGTCTCTACTGGCTTCTAAGCAAGCTAGTTTCACTTCTTCCGGCTAAAACCCAGGACAAGGTTCGACACTGGGGTTTCTTGCTCCCAGCCGCCACCCTGGTACTTGTTATCTTGATGTACCCACTGGTACAGACCATCATTCTTTCCTTCTTCAATGCCAGCGGTAAACGCTTTATCGGTTTTGACAACTACAAAGAACTCTTTACCTCCGCAGACTTCCTAGGCATTCTGCTCAACAACTTCTTGTGGGTGGCAATCGTGCCATTCTTCACAGTGGCAATTGGTTTGGTTTTCGCATCTCTAACCAACCGTGTTGGACCATCACGCGAAAAGATCTTCAAGTCTCTAATCTTCATGCCGATGTCGATTTCGTTCATCTCGGCAGCAACCATCTGGGGTCTGATTTACGAGTACGTGCCACCGGGCCGCCCAGAAATCGGAATCATGAACGCTTTGGTTACCGCATCTGGTAACACGCCACAGCCATGGCTTCTAATCGATGACTTCCGCTTCAACTCCTTCCTACTTATGATCATCGTGATCTGGCTTCAGGCCGGATTCTCAATGGTTCTGCTCTCATCGGCAATCAAGGCAGTGCCAGAAGAAACCATTGAGGCCGCCAAGATCGACGGCGCAACTTCAGGTCAGGTATTTTTCCGCATCATCTTGCCGCAGATCAAGGGAACCATCATGTCGGTTTTCGTAACCGTATTGATTCTGGTTATGAAGATTTTCGATGTGGTCCTGGCAATGACTCGTGGAAAGTACAACACCAGCGTGCTCGCCATGGAGTTCTACAGCCGTTTCTTCGTTGACAACGACTCAGGCGCAGCTTCAGCGGTTGTCACCATCCTTCTTGTACTGATTGCTCCACTAATGTGGCTTCAGATTCGCACCGTCAAGCAGCAGGAGACCCTACGATGAAAACCACTCCGAACGGACTCGACTCAGTAATCGGCCTTATTCTGCCGGTTCTCGCTCTAATCCTTGGGCTCGCTGTTGCGGCCTTCATTGTGATCTCTATCGGTGTACTGCTAATCAAGCTGGTAGACCTAGTGATCCGCTTAGTTACCGGCGGCAAGACTCGTATTGCAGCGGCTCAGCACAAGTTCAACCTTGCCGCTTGGGTTCGTAACAAGAAGCTCGGCACCACGTTGATGCTGGTTTTCCTAGTGGGTATCTGGTCGATTCCAACCTTGGGTCTGATCATCACCTCATTCCGCGCGAAGGATGAAGCAACCGCTTCTGGTTGGTGGGAAGCCATCCTGAACCCATTCGGCCAGAACTGGTCGTTCGGTGCTTACGAGCACGTTTTGGGTCTTGGTGACGTGACCAGTAACGCAACCGGCATGGGTGAAGCGTTGGTCAACACCCTGGTGGTTACCATTCCAGCAACCATCCTTCCAATTCTGATTGCTGCCAACGCTGCCTATGCATTCACCTTCCTTGAATTCAAGGGTAAGGAGCTTTACTTCAGCATCTTGGTTGGTCTAATGGTTATTCCACTACAGGCCGCATTGGTTCCAATCTTGAACGCCATGAAGTGGTTGAACAAGAACATGCACATCGACCTAATTGGTGATTTCCCAGCTGCGTGGATTGTGCACTCAGCCTTCGCACTTCCGCTGGCAATCTACATCTTCCGTAACTACATGCTTACGCTTCCAGTTGCCCTAATCGAAGCAGCTCGCGTGGATGGTGCATCGTTCTACCAGATCTTCTGGCGCATGGTTATGCCGATGTCGGTTCCAGCTTTGGCATCGTTTGCAATCTTCCAGTTCCTCTGGGTTTGGAACGACTACCTCATTGCCTTCATCTTCGTGGGTGAGCAGAAGCCGGTTATGACCTACAAGATCAACCTCTTGCTTGGTCAGTACGGTGATGGTTGGTTGAACGTAACCGCTGCGTCATTCATGAGCTTGATGGTTCCGCTGATCGTATTCTTCAGCCTGCAGCGATTCTTCGTTCGTGGTCTAACCGCTGGTGCAGTCAAGTAACCTCTGACTCCTAACGTTGGCGGGTAGAATTACATAAACCGCCAACAACCAGCCGATTAGGGCATCGATTGACACCTGCAGACCTTTCCGCCGTGATAGCACGCGTTCTGAATGAGCTCGTTGCTGCTGGTTCTCTTGCCTCTTTTGAATTTGGCGAACTCGTTGTCGAGCGACCTAGAAACCGTGACCACGGCGATTGGGCTACCAACGTTGCCATGCAGTTTGCTGGCAAAGCCGGCCTGAAACCTCGTGAATTCGCCGACATCTTGGCTCCGGCACTTGCGGCTCAGTCTGGTGTTGCCAAAGTAGACGTTGCCGGCCCTGGCTTCATCAACATCACGTTGGTCGCCGGTGCTGCTGGAGAAATCGCTAAGCAGATTGTTGAAGCCGGTGAAGCCTTTGGCTTGGGCTCAACGCTACAAGGGCAAAAGCTGAACCTTGAATTCGTTTCGGCTAACCCAACCGGCCCGATTCACCTCGGCGGAACTCGTTGGGCTGCTGTAGGCGACAGCCTAGCCCGCGTACTTCAGTCGCAAGGTGCTGAGGTTACCCGCGAGTACTACTTCAACGACCACGGTGCCCAGATCGACCGCTTTGCTCGTTCGCTACTGGCAGCGGCCAAAGGTTTGGATACCCCAGAAGATGGTTATGCTGGCGCCTACATCGACGAGATCGCCAAGCAGGTAGTTTCGGGAACAGCCGTCGATGTTTTGAATTTGCCAGAGTCGGAAGCACAAGAAGCATTCCGTGCCGAGGGTGTGGAACTAATGTTCCAGGAGATCCGCTCATCGCTTCACGAATTTGGTGTGGACTTCGACGTTTACTTCCACGAAAACTCACTCTATGAATCGGGTGCAGTTGAGAAGGCTATCGAACGTTTGAAAGCCGCCGGACACATGTTTGAACAAGATGGCGCTCTTTGGCTAAGAACTACCACGTTCGGCGACGACCGCGACCGAGTTGTGCTCAAGAGCGACGGCGAAGCTGCCTACATCGCTGGAGACTTGGCTTACTACCTAGACAAGCGTTCACGCGGTTTCGATCGCTGCATTTACATGCTGGGCGCTGACCACCATGGCTATGTTCCGCGCATGATGGCAATGTGCGCAGCCTTTGGCGATGAGCCTGGAGTAAACCTTGAAATTTTGATTGGTCAAATGGTTAACCTCGTTCGCGATGGTGAACCGGTGAGAATGTCGAAGCGTGCCGGAACTGTGGTCACGCTAGAAGACCTTGTGGAATTGGTTGGCGTCGATGCTGCGCGCTATGCACTGATTCGTTCTTCAATCAATTCGTCGCTGGATGTCGACCTTTCGATCTTGGAAAAGAAGACCAATGACAACCCAGTTTTCTACGTTCAGTACGCTCACGCACGTACTCGTCAGGTAGCCGTCAATGCGGCTTCACTGGGTGTTGAGCGCAACGCTTTTGCACCTGAACTTCTTACCCACGTAGCAGAAGGTGAGCTGCTGGCAAAGTTGGCTGAATTGCCACGCATCTTGGCTCATGCGGCAGAAGAGCGTTCACCTCACCGAGTGGCACGTTACCTCGAGGAAGTCGCTGGCTCGTACCACCGCTGGTACGACAACTGCCGAGTAACCCCGCTTGCCGGCGCCGAGGTTGAAGACCTTCACCGAACTCGTCTTTGGCTCAACGAAGCCACTTCAATTGTTTTGCGCAATGGGCTGGGCATTCTCGGCGTAAGTGCACCGGAGCGTATGTAATGAAAAATGAAGCTATCAAACCAGAATGGTTGTCGGTTCCGACCGATGCAAATGAGCTAACCGAACGCATCTGGCCGGCCAGTGCCAATCGTGATTCCGATGGCGAAGTGGTCTTTGGCGGTGTTCCGGTAAGTGATCTCACTGCCCAGTTTGGAACCCCGCTTTACGTTATCGACCAGGACGAATTTGAGCGCAATGCCAAAACCGTTCAATCCGCACTCGACGGTGCTGCCCGCAAGATTGGCTCAGAAGCCACCGTTTACTATGCGGGTAAAGCGTTTCTATCTACCGAAGTAGTTCGCTGGATTGATCAGCTGGGTCTCAACGTCGACGTCGCTAGCGGGGGAGAGTTAGCCATTGCGCTCGCCGCCGGAATCGACCCTCAGCGGATCGGCCTTCACGGTAATAACAAGTCGGCGGCTGAGATTGGTCGAGCAGTTTCCGCTGGGGTAGGCGCAATCGTCATCGACAGCGAAATCGAAATCGAGCGCATCGCGGCAACCGCTGGCGCTCAGGGACGTGTTCAACCAGTTCGCATCCGTGTTAATACTGGAGTACATGCCGACACTCACGAATTCTTGGCTACCGCTCGCGAAGACCAGAAATTCGGTATCGCGATGGAAGATGTTCCAGCTTTGGTAGCGAAGATCCGTGCGCTAAACCACCTGGAGTTCTTAGGTCTGCACTCGCACATCGGGTCTCAGATTTTTGAAACCGCAGGTTTTGCCGAGGCAGCCAAGCGCCTGATCAAGTTGCATGCCGAACTGCTAAAGACTGGGCCAATTCCTCAGCTAAATCTTGGTGGCGGTTTCGGTATTGACTACAACGAAGGTGATCACAGCCCCGGCGTCGAAGTTATGGCGGAGGCAATTGTCGAGGCAATCGCTGAAGCTTGCCAGGCAGAAGGCGTTTCCGTTCCAAAGTTGGCTTTCGAACCTGGTAGAGCAATTGTTGGTCGCTCTGGCGTAACCCTGTACACCGTGGGAACTATCAAAGACGTTCGCTTGAGTGATGGGCAGATTCGCAAATACGTTTCGGTCGATGGCGGTATGAGCGATAACCTTCGTGCCGCACTTTACCAAGCCGAGTACACCACTCGTTTGGTCTCAAGAATTTCGGGTGCAGCGCCAGCGTTGGTTCGCGTTGTGGGTAAGCACTGCGAGAGCGGTGACATCGTGGTTCGTCACGACTATTTGCCGGTCGACGTAACTAATGGCGACATCCTCGCGGTTGCTGCTACGGGAGCATATTGTTTCTCGCTCGGCAGTAACTACAACTATTTACAGCGCCCTCCAGTTGTGGCTGTGGCCAAAGGTAAGGCACGATTGATTGTGCGTGGTGAAACTGAGGCAGATCTTCTGTCTCGCGACGCATGTCTTGAGAAGGACTAAAAGTGATTGAATACCGTCCGCTACGTATAGCGCTTCTGGGAGCTGGCACCGTTGGTGGCCAGGTTGCTCGACTATTAATCGAGAACAAGAACGAGTTGGCAGCTCGTGTTGGTGCCGAACTCGAACTAATCGGTATCGCTGTTCGCGACCTCAACGGTAAGCGCGACCCAGCAATTCCTGCCGAACTACTCACTACCGATGCCGAAGCGCTAATCATGACCGCGGACATCGTCATCGAAGTTATGGGTGGCATTGAGCCTGCCCGCACTCTAATTCGTCAGTCTCTTTTGGCTGGAGCGGATGTCATCACTGCGAACAAGGCTTTGCTCGCGAATCACTCAACCGAACTATTCGATGTTGCCGAGCAGGTAGGCGCGCAGCTTTACTACGAGGCTGCTGTTGCCGCTGCTATCCCAATCATCCGCCCGCTTCGCGAATCTCTAGCCGGCGACAAGGTCACCCGCATCATGGGTATCGTAAACGGCTCAACCAACTACATCCTCGACCAGATGGATTCAGAAGGCTTGTCGCTTGAGGCCGCTATGGTTGAAGCCACCGATTTGGGCTACCTAGAAGCCGACCCAAGCCTCGACGTTGAAGGCTACGACGCAGCGCAGAAGGTTGCCATTTTGGCTTCGCTAGCGTTCCACACCGAGGTCGATCTAAATCACGTACACCGTGAGGGCATCACTGGCATCACTCCAGAGCAGATCACCAGCGCACGTGAAAACGGTTACGTTATCAAGTTGCTAGCGGTTTGCGAAAAGATTGAAGCCGATGAACAGGGTGAGGCCGGAGTTTCGGCTCGCGTATACCCTGCGCTAATTCCGAGAGAGCACCCGCTAGCCTCGGTTCGCAAGGCATTCAATGCTGTGTTTGTTGAGGCAGAAGCCGCCGGCGAGCTAATGTTTTACGGCGCTGGTGCAGGTGGCGCTCAAACCGCGTCGGCAGTTCTTGGCGACCTGGTTTCAGCTGCAAAACGTCACGTGATCGGTGGTCCAGGTTTGGCCGACTCGGCTCACGCCAACCTGCCAACTCTGCCAATATCACGCATCACCACGAGTTACCAGATTGCGCTAGAAGTGAAGGACCAGCCAGGTGTACTTGCCGAGGTTGCCAACATCTTCGCTAAGCACAACGTTTCAGTTGAAACGGTGGAGCAGTCGATCGCTAACAAGCGCTCAAACCCAACCGCTCAACTTCTCATCGGTACTCACGATGCAAAAGACTCTGCTCTGACCGCTGTTGTTCAGGCACTTTCGACCTCAGATGTGGTCGATTCCATCACCTCAGTTATCCGAGTGGAAGGCAACTAATGGCACACCAGTGGCGCGGAGTTATTCGCGAATATTTCGAACGACTAGACGTGGACTCAAACACCACGATCATCACTCTCGGTGAGGGTGGCACTCCACTTGTGGCTGCTCCTGCTCTAGCCAAGTTAGTAGGCGCCGATGAGGTTTACCTAAAGGTCGAGGGCATGAACCCAACCGGTTCATTCAAGGACCGCGGTATGACCATGGCCGTTTCAAAGGCGGTTTCTCACGGTGCCAAGGCTGTTATCTGTGCATCAACCGGTAACACCTCGGCTTCGGCTGCAGCTTATGCTGCGGCTGCTGGCATTCAGTCTGTGGTGCTAGTACCTAAAGGCAAAATCGCTCTAGGCAAGCTGGCTCAGGCCGTGGCTCACAAGGCTCAGATCTTGCAGGTCAAGGGAAACTTCGACGACTGCCTAGACCTAGCTCGTGACCTTGCCGAGAACTACGCAGTTCACTTGGTGAACTCGGTGAACCCAGACCGCATCGAAGGTCAGAAGACCGGCGCCTTTGAGGTTGTTGAGTTCCTAGACCGCGCACCGGATATTCACGTTCTTCCAGTTGGTAACGCTGGAAACTACTCGGCTTACTTCAAGGGCTATAGCGAAGACAAGACCGCCGGTCGCATCAACCACATTCCTCAGATGTGGGGCTACCAGGCCGATGGTTCGGCTCCGTTCGTTTATGGAACACCGGTCAAGAACCCCGACACCATTGCTACCGCAATTCGTATCGGTAACCCAGCGTCTTACGACCTAGCCCTCAAGGCTCGTGAAGTTTCAGATGGTCGCTTCGGCGCTGTCAAAGACCCAGACATCCTTTGGATGCACCGCTTCCTGTCACAAGAAGTTGGAGTATTTGTTGAGCCGTCTTCGGCTACCGGTGCAGCTGGGTTGCTTCAGGCTTCTCGTACCGGTGAAAACCTTGCTGGCAAGACCGTCGTGGTTACCGTTACCGGTAACGGCCTAAAGGATGCATCTTGGGCTTTGAAAGATGAACGAGGACGCGAAATCAAGCCTCAGATGGTTTCAAACCGCGCCAAAGAGGTTGCCGAACGTTTGGGACTTGCCTAAACATGAGCAACTTAGTCGGACGTAAAGTTTCGGTCAAGGTTCCTGCCACTTCGGCAAACCTTGGTCCTGGCTTTGACACGCTCGGCATGGCGCTTTCTTACTACGACGAACTTGAGGTTGAAGCAGTAGCTGGCACTGGAGCAGTCGTCGAGGTTATTGGCGAAGGCGCCGGAGAAGTTCCGACCGACGCATCGAACCTGGTGGTTCGTTCAATCGCTTACGTTTTCGAGCGATCGGGCATCTCGCTGCCTGGGCTAAAACTAAAGGCGCACAACATCATTCCTCACGGTCGCGGCATGGGTTCATCTGGTGCTGCTGTGGTTTCGGGAATCGTTGCGGCCAAGGGGCTTTTGGATGGAGTCGTAGATTTCACTCCAGAGCAGCTCTTGCAGTTGGCGACCGATCTTGAAGGTCACCCAGACAACGTGGCTCCCGCCTTGTTCGGCGGTCTGACCATTGCGTGGGAAGACGACCATGGTCCGCACCACAAGAAGTTGATTGTTCACCGTGGTGTTTCCCCGCTCGAACTGATTCCTAACTTCAAGATGTCTACCGCAACGGCTCGAGCACTTCAGCCGGAATCGGTTCCGCACGCTGATGCCGTTTTCAACGTTTCACGTTCGGCACTTCTCGTGGCAGCGCTAACTCAGAGCCCAGAACTTTTGATGGCGGCTACCGAAGATCGACTTCACCAGGACTACCGTTCGGAAGCCATGCCAGAGGCTGGAAAGGTTATCGAGTTGATGCGCAAGCACAACCACGCAGCCGTGGTCTCCGGCGCCGGTCCGTCTGTTCTAGTTTTAGCTTCAGACCCAGCCGAGCGCATGGAAGCAGCCAAGTTGGCTGCCGAAAACTTTCCACAGTGGCGCGCGTTAGTGTTGGCAGTTGACTTCAAAGGTGCTACTGTTATCTCGCACCAGTAAATAGGTGAGAAGCTCTAAGGCAACATTCAATTAGCAGCTCCACTGGTGAATCAACCGCTAATCAAGCGTTTATGTGCACGTCAAATTCGTGCCCAAGGTAACTAACCCGAGATCGAACCAGTTACCAAAATCTCAAGGAGAAATACAAATACCATGGATGAAATCCAGCAAGACAAACCAGCGACCAAAGGCCGCCGCGTAGTAGTAGACCCAGCTGTATCGAGCGATGCTCCAGCAGACCAGGCTTCAGCCCCAAAGCGCCGCACCCGCAGCGCAAAGCCAAAGACCGAAGGTGAATCGGCACCAGCCGAGGCTCCAAAGTCGGAAGCATCAGAGAACAAGTCTGAGGGTGGCGAAGGTCGTCAGAACAACCGCGACAACAACCGCGAGCGTTCAGAGCGTAACGACCAGGGTGATGACCGCAACGGTCGCAACAACCGTAATCGTAACCGCAACCGCGACCGTAACCGCAACCGTGGCCGTGGCCGCGGTGGCGACTTCCAGGACGAGGCAGAGCCAGAGATCAGCGAAGACGATGTCTTAGTTTCGGTCGCCGGTATTCTCGATGTTCTTGAGAACTACGCGTTCATTCGCACCTCGGGCTACCTACCTGGTCCAAACGACGTTTACGTCTCACTTGGTCAGGTCAAGAAGTATGGCCTACGTAAGGGTGACGCAGTAGTTGGCGCAATCCGTCAGCCTCGCGAAGGCGAAGGCCAGGGTCGTCAGAAGTTCAACGCGGTCGTACGCATTGACTCGGTAAATGGTCAGACCGTAGCCGAAGCTCAGGAACGTATCGAGTTCGGCAAGCTAACACCGCTTTACCCACAGACCCGTCTGCGCCTAGAGACCGATGCTGCCAAGCTAAACACCCGCATCATCGACCTAGTTGCACCGATTGGTAAGGGCCAGCGCGGTCTTATCGTTTCGCCTCCAAAGGCCGGTAAGACTCTAGTTCTTCAGGCAATTGCGAACTCGATAGCTACCAACAACCCAGAAGTTCACCTAATGGTTGTTCTAGTAGACGAGCGTCCGGAAGAAGTTACCGACATGCAGCGAACCGTGAAGGGTGAAGTTATCGCTTCAACCTTCGACCGTCCTGCCGAAGACCACACCACCGTTGCCGAACTGGCTATCGAGCGCGCCAAGCGTTTGGTTGAGCTAGGTCATGACGTGGTTGTTCTACTTGACTCGATCACCCGTTTGGGTCGCGCTTACAACCTAAGTGCACCGGCTTCTGGCCGCATCCTTTCCGGTGGTGTCGACAGCTCTGCTCTTTACCCACCTAAGCGCTTCTTCGGTGCTGCTCGTAACATCGAGGATGGCGGCTCGCTGACCATCCTTGCCACCGCGCTGGTTGAGACCGGTTCGAAGATGGACGAGGTTATTTTCGAAGAGTTCAAGGGAACTGGAAACATGGAGCTTCGCCTGTCGCGTCAGCTAGCCGACAAGCGTATCTTCCCAGCTGTCGACGTCAACGCTTCGGGTACCCGTCGTGAAGAAATGCTGATGAACCCAGACGAGACCAT
>Ga0228701_1001905_pt1 | contig 13360 bp, 15 predicted proteins | sample McNCre117_Aug_MG_2_FD_178017 | JGI IMG/M metagenome (GOLD analysis project Ga0228701, IMG submission 178017) | Freshwater microbial communities from McNutts Creek, Athens, Georgia, United States - 11-17_Aug_MG | ecosystem: Environmental > Aquatic > Freshwater > Creek | place: USA: Georgia...
TAAGTACCACTCAGATCCTGTGCAAAAATGGTTAAGAGATCAATTGCAGGCAGCGATACCCGCAGCACAAAGAACTAAGTAGCTAGCCAAATTTACCCAGCTGATTAAAACTCTTCTGTATCGATCTCTTTTTGAGTTGGCTCGTTATAACGAGCACCAGTGACTGTTGACTGATTAATTAACTTCTCAAGTCTGGCCATCACATCACTATTCAAAACAATGCTGCCAGCAGCATTGTTTTCTTTTAAGAATTCACTTCGAATAGTTCCGGGAATAACCACCAAGTCTTTATCTTTGTTAAGCAACCAAGCTAAGGCCAATTGAGCCATCGTACAACCCTGCTCTTTAGCAATCGCTTCGTACTCTTTTAAAAGCTGTAAATTCTTAGGGTAATTTTCCGGGTAAAAACGCGGCATACTTCTACGAATATCATTCGCAGGCAAAGCCCCCACATCCAACAACTTACCACCTAAGAAACCTCTAGCTAACGGGCTAAAAGCAACAAAAGTTACACCAAGCTCTTTACAAGTTTTAAGTAATGAGATTTCTGGATTGCGCGTCCATAGTGAATATTCAGTTTGAAGCGCTACGATAGGGTGAACAGCACATGCCTTCTTCAACGTTTCTGAAGAAACCTCAGATAAACCGAGATGACGTACTTTTCCTTCCTCTACCAAACGAGACATTTCGCCAACGCTGTCTTCAATAGGTACTGATTTATCAAGGCGATGCAAATAATAAAGGTCAATCACATCCGTTTGTAAGCGTCTTAAGCTGTCTTCGCAATTTTTACGTACAGCAGCAGGCGATCCATTAATAACACGCTTGCCATCGACACCAGCCATGCCACCTTTACTGGCTAAAACAATATTTTGACGATGCGGCTTTAATGTTTTACCAACCAACTCCTCATTAGCGCCAAAGCCATAAAGAGCAGCCGTATCAAAAAAGTTAACGCCATCCTCAAATGCCTCAAGCAATAACTTGGCACCCTCTTCAGGCGGTGGCGGTACACCATAGGCATGGCTGATATTCATACAGCCATAACCTACTGAAGATACAGAATATGGTCCTAGTTTTCTTTGAGGCAAATGTTTCGGCATCGCTTAATTAACCCAATTGTTGTTCAAGTTGATGCAAGACATCATAACAAGCAAATACGGATTGAACGCTTGAATTAGGTTCACGACCTTCTTTAATAGCGGCAAAGAATTCTCTATCTTGTAATTCAATACCGTTCATAGAAACATCCACTTTGCTCACGTCAATTTGATTATCTTTACCGTCAAATAAGTCGTCATAGCGAGCAAGGTAAGTAGCTGTATCACCGATATAACGGAAGAATGTGCCTAGAGGGCCATCATTATTGAATGACAAGCTTAATGTGCAAATTGCGCCATTGGCTGCTTTCAACTGAATTGACATATCCATCGCGATACCTAAAGCTGGATGAATCGGGCCTTGCACAGCATTGGCCTTAACGATCGGGCTACCGCATTGGTAAGCAAACAAATCAACCGTATGAGCAGCGTGATGCCACAACAAGTGATCCGTCCAGCTTCTTGGCTGACCTAAAGCATTCATATTGGTTCTACGGAAGAAATAGGTCTGAACGTCCATCTGTTGAATATTAAATTCACCAGCTTTAATCTTTTTATTGACATATTGGTGGCTTGGGTTAAAGCGACGCGTATGACCAACCATCGCCACCAAACCAGTTTCTTTTTGAAGCTTTAATACTTCTTGCGCACCTTTTAGGCTATCAGCCAAAGGAATCTCAACCTGAACATGCTTGCCAGCTTTCAAACACTGGATGGTTTGTTCTGCATGCATTTGTGTTGGGGTACATAAAATCACAGCGTCCAACTCTGGCAAAGCCAAGCTATCTGCTAAATCTGTTGTGACATGTTTCACGCCATACTTATCGGCCACTTCTCTTGTCTTCTCAAGATCTCTGCTGATCAATGAAATAACTTCTACGCCATCAATATTCTTAATGCCATCTAAGTGTTTAATACCAAATGCACCTGCTCCAGCAAGAGCTACTTTAATAGTTTTCGACATAATTATTTATTCTCCAAAATAAGGTGGCCTACAGCCGTATTAGATGCTGGCACATGATAGAAGCGATGCGCTAAATTTGGTTTAGCACCACCATTGATATCAGACATAGCGCCACGAGCAATCAACCACATCACCAACTCGATGCCTTCGCTACCAGCTTCACGTACATATTCAATATGAGGAACATTCGACAAACCCTCTGGATCATCAATTAAGCGATCCAAGAATTTGTTATCCCACTCACGATTAATCAAACCAGCACGAGGACCTTGTAACTGATGGCTCATGCCACCTGTTCCCCAAATCTGTACCTTCAATGGTTTGTCATAAGACTCAATCGCACGACGAATCGCTTGACCTAACATAAAGCAACGGCGTCCAGACGGCACTGGGTATTGCACCACATTCACCGCAAACGGAATGACTGGGCAAGGCCACTCATCGACCTGACCACACATCAAGGACAATGGAACCGTTAAACCATGATCCACATCCATCTTATTAACAATCGTTAAGTCAAAATCATCTTGAATCACTGATTGAGCGATATGAGATGCCAATTCAGGATGGCCTTTCACAACAGGCACAGGTCTCGCACCATAACCTTCATCAGCAGGCTTGTACTCAGCAGCCGTACCAATCGCAAAAGTTGGGATCAAATCCAAACTAAAAGCTGTTGCATGGTCGTTATAAACCAAGAAAATCACATCTGGCTTATTGTCTTTTAACCATTGTTGAGAGTACTCATAGCCTTTAAAGAGTGGCTGCCAATATGCCTCACCTTTTTTATCCATATCAATGGCCACGCCAATCGCTGGCACATGAGAGGTATAGACACTTGCGGTAATCTTAGCGCCGTTATTAGATGCTTTTGTCATTATTTTTTCTCTCCAACATAACGATTACCTTCAATAGAACGGCCACCGTTTAACATCATCTCGCGATACTGCTCTTCAGTCATACCAGTCATGCTACCGGCCATTTGCTGGAAGCTCTTACCATCAGTAGCGCCAATTTTCGCTAAGAAATAAATGTTTCCGCCTAAGGAAATACATTTATTTAAATCGCGAGCAAGCACCGCTTGCTTTTGATCTTCAGTCATCGCCCATTCATCTAAATAAGCTCGCTCATTAGCTTTAAATCTTGTGCGATTTTCAGCTTTCATCAATGACATGCAAAATTGATTGAGGTGATATCCCACTCTTGATTGGTCAGCATCAAAAATCGTGGTACCAGGCACATCTAAATAAGGTTTCTCTAAAGCCATAACATCTCCAACTTTTTATTTAACTTCTTCAGGCCAATATAAACGCATGGGGTTATCAACTAATAACTTTTTCTGAGCTTCAGCAGTTGTTGCAATATGAGGAATCCAATCGACTAACAAGCCATCATCTGGCATATGGTTCTTCAAATTAGGGTGCGGCCAATCAGTACCCCAAATAACACGATCCGGGAATTGCTCAACTAAATGCTTAGCGAATGGCACCACATCTTGATAAGCATTTTGCTCGCCATTTAAAGCAGGTTTGCCATTGACAGACAATCTTTCTGGGCAAGTTACTTTTGACCAAATATTGGAATGCTCGCGCATCAACTTCACAAATAGCTGAAACTCAGGGCCATCTACTGGCTTAGTTACATCAGGACGACCCATATGGTCGACCACAACCGTCGTCGGCAACGCTGTAAAAAAATCCCATAGTTCTGGCAAATCAACTGCTTCAAAATAAATCACAATATGCCAGCCCAACGGTGCAATACGCGCGGCAATTTCCATGAGCTCATCTTTAGGCGTGAAATCCACTAAACGTTTCACAAAATTAAAACGCACACCACGCACACCTGAATCGTGTAACTCTTGCAACTCAGCATCAGAAATAGAACGCTTAATCGTAGCGATACCACGCGCCTTACCATTGCTATTCACTAGCGCATCGACCATGGCACGATTATCAGATCCATGACAAGTTGCTTGCACCACCACGTTTCTAGAAAAACCAAGATGATCTCTTAATGCATATAACTGATGCTTGCTAGCATCACATGGCGTGTACTTACGCTCTGGCGCATAAGGAAACTCTTCGCCTGGACCAAACACATGGCAATGCGCATCTACGGCGCCAGCAGGTAATTTAAATGTTGGCTTAGTTGGGCCACTGTACCAATCCAACCAACCAGGAGTTTTTTCAAATTTCATATCACTAATACCTTAGTCAATATATTTAAGTCCGGCTTTTTCAAGGCCTTCACGCATCTTGTACATATCAAGACCTAAAACGCCTTGCGCTAATTTCTCTCTTTTTTCAGCTTCGTTATTTTCACGAGCTTCAGCAGCATCGGCCACTTGTTGAGCTACAGCAGCAGGAACCACGACAACACCATCATCATCGGCAATCACGACATCACCAGGATTCACTTGCGCGCCAGCACACACCACTGGAATATTCACAGAACCAATTGTTGCTTTGATGGTGCCTTTTGCACTAATCGCTTTACTAAATACCGGAAATTGCATTTGCGTTAAATCTTTAACGTCACGCACACCACCATCAATAATCAAACCCTTAGCACCTCGAGCGCGGAATGATGTTGCTAGTAAATCACCAAAATAACCATCCGTACAATCAGCCGTTACCGCTGCCACAACCACATCTCCAGGTTGAACTTGTTCAGCCGCCACATGCATCATCCAGTTATCGCCAGGATGCAACAACACAGTTACAGCTGTGCCGCAAGTGTGTGCGCCTGCATAAACTGGACGCATATAAGGCTTCATTAATCCCACACGCCCCATGGCTTCATGAATCGTTGCCACACCAAAGCGTGACAACTTCTCAACAGCAGCGCGGTCTGCTCGAACAATATTGCGCTTCACAATTCCTAAGTTATTCATGTGCAATCCTGTATTAATAATTAAAGATTTTTGGCTTTAAGTGATGCGTCCAAACGAGGGAAAATCTTTCTAGCATTGCCCTCATAAATTTTCTTACGATCAGCATCCGTCAAAATAGTAGAGGACTCGATATAACGCTTCGTATCGTCATAATAGAAACCTGTTTCAGGATCGATACCACGAACTGCACCAATCATTTCTGAAGCAAACAAAATGTTATCTACTGGAATAACCTTTGTTAACAAATCAATACCTGGCTGGTGATAAACACAAGTATCAAAATAGATATTGTTTAACAAATGTTCGCTCAATAATGGCTTCTTCAATTCTTGAGCCAAACCACGGAAACGTCCCCAGTGGTAAGGAACCGCACCACCCCCATGAGGGATTAAGAACTTCAAGGTTGGGAAGTCTTTAAATAAATCTGAAGTTAAACATTGCATGAATGCTGTTGTGTCCGCATTCAAATAATGCGCCCCTGTTGTGTGGAAACAGCTATTGCAGCTTGTGCTCACGTGAATCATGGCAGGAATTTCATATTCCACCATCTTCTCGTAAATAGGGTACCAATGCTTATCCGATAATGGCGGCTCTTTCCAATGACCACCTGATGGATCAGGATTTAAGTTGATGCCAACAAATCCATATTCTTTAATACATTTTTCAAGTTCCGGAATTGATGTTTTTGGGTCAACTCCTGGAGACTGCGGCAACATCGCTGCACCAATAAAATTATCTGGAAATAAATTAGCGACGCGGTAGCAAAGCTCATTACAGATAGCGGCCCACGTTGAAGAAACATTGAAGTCACCAATATGGTGAGCCATAAAGCTGGCACGTGGAGAAAAAATTGTTAAATCACTGCCACGCTCTTTCATCTTAGCCAATTGATTTTTCTCAATTGACTCACGCAATTCATCATCGCTGATATTCAACTCGCTAACCTTTGGACCTAACTCAGGTGTATTTAAGTTAGCGATCTGGCGATTGCGCCAATCTTCTAATGCCTTAGGCGCAGTTGTATAGTGACCGTGACAATCAATAATCATTTAAAACTCCTCCAGTAATTCCATTTCAAGCCATTTTGACACCTAGTAATAGGCATTTTGGGCTTTTTTACATAGGAAGATTGTGTGCTTATTAGTGAGTTTAAGAAAGGTAAGATACCGACTAGCAGATATATCAATTTGATATATATAATTGACGGGTATTTAAATAATAAAAGTCAAAATTATGGATTTAAAACAGCTGGAATACTTCGTACGGGTCGCTGAACTGGGAAGCTTTACCAAGGCATCCACTGTTTTAAACATCGCCCAACCAGCCCTAAGCCGCCAAATTAGGCTTTTAGAGCTGGAATTTAGGCAAAATTTGCTTATTCGCAACGGTCGAGGTGTCACCACGACCGAAGCCGGGAAAGTCTTACTAGAACACGGCCGAGGCATCTTGCACCAAGTGGTTCGAGCCAAAGAAGACCTCAATATGGTCAGAAGCACCCCATCCGGTCGGGTGGCTCTAGGATTACCCCCTAGCATGACCAAGGTATTAACCGTCCCTCTCACCAAAGCCTTCCGATCTGAACTCCCTGATGCCCATCTATCAATTTCTGAGGGCCTATCTATTTCCATGCAAGAGTGGCTACTAACCGGTCGTCTAGATATTGCACTTTTATATAACCCCAACTATTCAGCAGAATTAGAGACCACCCCTCTGCTAGAGGAAGATCTTTACTTTATCGAGAAGAAAAAAGACAACACACCATCTAAAGCTATTTCATTAGACGAAATAGCGGACTATCCCCTTGTGATGCCTGTTAGACCTAACGCTTTAAGAATGTTAGTTGAAACTCAATTAAGCCAGGTGGGCAAAAAAGCCAACATTGTTCTTGAGATTGATGGCGTGAATGCTATTTTGGACCTAATTGAAGAAGGCGCTGGTTACGGTGTACTACCGAAATATGCCATTAAGGCATCAGGTAAAGCACTCTCATTCAAAATGAGACCAATTACTAATCTGACTGGTAAGTTAGTCATTGCCACAGCAGCCAACCGCGCAAGCACCTTAACCCAACATAAAACTATTCAGATGGTGCAAACGATTGTTAAAAAAATAATGGGTGATGGAGCTTAATTAATTTTACTCAACCACCCATTAGCTACAGCGTATCGATAAATATCTTTAGCTATTTAATAAGTCCAAGGTATATTTTCTAACCAAACGCGCTTTCTTCTCAGCGGTATCACAACCCCAACGCGGCGCCAAAGGAATCTCCACGCTGATAGGTAAATCAGGCCTTACTTTGGACAATAACTCTTTAAGCGGGAAATCACCCTCACCTGGTGGCAAACGATCTTCTCGCGCTTGTCGCAGAATCTCATCCATGCTATCAGGCGTAGGCATTGGCGCATCCGCAAACTGGATATAACCCATTTTTGCTGCATGGCTTGCCTGTATCTGGCTTACTTCACCTCCGGCTCTAAAGAAATGAATAGGATCAATTAGCACAGCACCCATGGTGCTAGATGCTTCATCAACAAACTTCACACCATCGAGATAGCTCTTAACATCCGTCCATGGCATTGGCTCCATATGAGGTTTAATGCCCAATGCATGAGAAACCTCACAAAGCTCCAACCAATTGTCTGTCATCCTTGACCAATCAGAGTCGTTGCCTGCCACCAACATATTCGTTGCACCCAACTCAGCACCCAACTCAATAAATGGCAAATATTCTTTGATGTTGGTGTCAGGTTTTAAACGAAATATCTCAATATCAAACACCTTCATCCCTGTTGAGCTCACCAAACTTTTAACTTTGGCGCGACGAGCCGCATCAGTAATCAAAGAATAATGTAACTCCGTTGGGGTGGCTGGGATTAACCGCAAACCTACCCCATCATAGCCACATGTTTCAGCACATAAAATCTGCTCATCGGGACTTAACTCGAGAACAGTTAACGCTGCTAAAGATAGTGGATGCATATGAATTAACGTAATGGTGAGAATGGTGCTGGCAACCAAATACCAGACTGCATATGCGTCAAATTAGCTGGGCCACCTACCGGAGGCCATACACCATCCGCAACCGCCTTAGCACGGGCAGCATTACGCTCATCCAATGTTTTGTACGGCCAGATATTCATAAATTTTGGCGCACGATTATCTAAAGAGTACATAGCACCTACCAAGTGAGATACCTTAGCTCTGTTAGGAACCGCTTTCTCCCAAGCATCAATCGTTGCTTGCACGGCGCCCAACTTAATGCCGTAATAACGAATCTCATAATACTTACCAAATTCGCCAGTTGTAATGTCTTCTGGCAAACATGGGAACATTTGGTAGTGATCAATCGCAAAATCAGTAATGAAGTCTTGGCAACCCAAATGAGCATCTTCCAAATTGATAGCTTTAGATGCCGCCATTGCAGCATTGCCATCCGCATGTTTTGTCAGAACCATCACTTGGTTCAAAGTGCCAATATCGCAAAACCAGCAGCCTTGCATCTCACCATATTTACCTGTTGCAAAGCTTTTCTGAATGCCTTCATACACAGAATTCAACGCACCCATTTTGATGGTTAAAGTAATTGTTTGGTAAATCGCCATCTAACTATTTCCTTTAAAAAATTAAGACTCGGCCACCCAAAAGGTGATCCGAGCCTAAGCACTACATCATGAATACTACTTACTTGGTGTGTAAGTTACCACCCAAGAATAAACGTTCAATATTAGGATCCGCCAATAATTCTGAAGCAGGTTTATGTAAAACCATTTGACCCATTTCCAATGCGATTGCATCATCAGAAACACCTAAAGCAGTTTTAACGTTTTGCTCAACCATCATTACTGTGGTTCCTTGATCAGCCAATTTGCGCAATAAGCGGAAAACGTCTTGAACCAATTTTGGTGACAAACCAATCGATGGTTCGTCAATCAAAATAACTTTTGGACGTAACAATAAAGCGCGGCCGATTTCCAATTGCTTTTGCTCACCGCCAGACAAAGTAGATGCCTGTGAGTGCAAACGCTCTTTAACACGTGGGAAAAACTCCAAAACTTCTGGAATACGCTCGCGCGTTGTTTTCATGCCCAATGTAATACCGCCTAACTCAAGGTTTTGGTACACAGTTAATGAACCAAATAAGTTACGGCCTTGTGGCACAAACGCTACACCATTTTGCAACAATGTATTTGCATCGCAACCGGTAATATCTTGGCCATCTAAATAAATAGAACCTTCACGTGGCTTCAACATACCGAAGAGGGTTTTAAGAACAGTTGACTTACCTGCGCCGTTCGGTCCAATTAACAAAGTAATGGAACCTTTACGAATCTTCAAGCTAAGGTTATTCAGAATCATCAAATCCTTATAACCTGCAACTACATTTTTAAATTCAATTGCCGGAGTCTGATTGTCTGACATGATTAGCTTCCCAAATATGCTTCAAGTACTTCTTTGTTTGCACGAATTTCAGCTGGCAAACCTTCTGCCAAAACCTTACCTTCAACCATCACAACGATGCGATGACAAAGATCCATCACAAAGTCCATGTTGTGTTCAATCACCACAAAGCTACCGCCTTGTTTTCTGTTCATTTCCTTAAGCAAGCTGCTTAAACCAGAAACCAAACTAGGGTTCACACCAGCGCATGGCTCATCAAGCAATACCAAGCTTGGCTTAGACATAAATGCCATGGCGATATCAACGAGCTTTTGCTGACCGTAACTTAATGAACCCGCAGGTAAATTAGCCACGTGGCCCAAACGGAATGTTTCGATCAAATCATCAGCGCGTTGACCCATATCGCAATCAGGTGATTTAAACAAACGCTTCATCATTGAATCAACGTGCTCTTGACCAGCAACGATTAAGTTATCGCGCACCGTCATCTTGCCGAACACTTGCAAGGTTTGGAATGTACGACCCACACCTTTTTTGTTCAACAACATTGGATTCAAGTTAGTAATATCTTCGCCTTTGAATAACACCTTGCCAGAATCAGGTTCAATCTGACCAAGCATGCTGTTAAATAAAGTTGTCTTACCAGAGCCGTTGGGTCCGATAACACCAAGAATCTCACCTTCTCTCACTTCAAGAGAAACACCACCTACGGCTTGAATCGCGCCATATGATTTTTTAAGATCAACAACTTCTAATACTTTATTTGTCATCTTGATTACCTCGCCTGGGCAGCTGCTTTTTCTTTCGCAGCTTTTCTTTGATTAATAATTTCCGGCAAAGATAACAATCCGTTAGGCAATTTCACCATCAACAAAATCACAATCAAGCCAAAGAACAACATGTACCAACCTTCGGCAAATCTCAACCACTCAGGGAAGAGAACACCAATGATGCCACCCAAGATTGGACCCCAGAAGTAACCACTACCACCCAACACCACCATCAAGTACAACAAAATAGATGTTTGGCTATTAAATTGAGTCGGTTCAATGTATTGCACCAATGGTGCCAATAAACAGCCAGCGATACCGGCAATTGCTGAACCTGTCGCGAATGCTAACAAGGTATAACGCTGAATATTCACCCCCACGCTTTCCGCGCGAATTTGGTTATCACGTAGCGCTGTAAATGCCTTACCCCAAGGTGATCTCACCAAGAAATAAGTCAGCAACCCAACCGTCACCACAATAAACAGAATGAAGTAGTAAAACTCTAAGTTACCTGCCAATGAGTAGCCAAACAATGATGGTCTAGCAATATTGTTGATACCGAAAGTACCACCTGTGTATTGCTCTTCATTACGGAAAATTAGCGCAACCACTTCATTGAAGCCAATCGTCGCAAATGCCAAATAGTGCATCTGTACGCGTAGCGCTGGATAACCAATGATCCAACCGATGGCAAAACAAGCGATAACCGCAACAGGAGCTGCTACCCAGAAATCAATGCCAGTCTTCATCATCATAGCAACGATATAAGCAGCAATACCCATAAACGCTGCATGACCCAATGATTTAAGACCTGCATAACCAAGAATCAAATTCAAGCCAATCGTTGCTAGAACAAAGATTAACCAGTAGCTCATTAAGTAAACGCCATAGTTCTTCAAGAACATTGGCAAAACCAACATCACAAAAGATGCAATCGCAAAAAGTGACATTATCAAGGGAAGTTTTGTTTTCATTCTCATCGCCTTAAACCTTTCTTTGCTCTGCTTTACCCAATAAACCATTTGGTTTAATGAGGATGATCACCAAGAAGAGTACTAAAGCAACAGCTTCCTTGTACTCTGCAGAAATGTAAGCACCAGCAAGGTTTTCGCAAATACCCACAATCAAGCCACCTAACATCGCGCCACGGCTACTATTAAAGCCACCGATAATCGCTGCCAAGAAAGCTTTCATACCCAAGCTAACACCCATATCAAACTTAGCTAAGTAAGCTGGGGTTACCAATAACGCTGCTGTCGTTGCCAATACGGCATTAATAGCAAACGTATAGAAAATCATCTTATTAACATTGATGCCCAAAACAGTTGCACTATCTGTATTTTGAGCAACCGCTTGCATCGCACGGCCAGTTACTGTTTTGCTTAAGAATAAGTTCAAAACAAAAATAATGACCCATGCCAAGAAAATCGTACCAATTTCCATATAAGAAACTGTTACGCCACCGAACTGGAAAAGATCCCCACCAAAAATTTGCGGGAATGGTTGAGCTTGCGCACCAAAACCAATACGGATACCGTTCTTTGCTACAAGAGATAAACCAATCGTAGCCACAATCACAGGCATGATGCCGTGACGAATCAGCGGATCAACCACTGCACGTTTGAAAAAGTATCCCAAAATAACTGTCGCTGCTATCAACGACAACAAGTAGCTTGCCCACAACGGCAAACCTAAACCTAAACCGGCTAGCATCAAGAAGGCTGAAACCATAACAAATTCACCGGTGGCAAAGTTAATTGTCCCCGACGCTTGCCATAGCAATGTAAAGCCAAGTGCAGCTAACGCGTAAATAGTACCGGTTGCAATGCCCGACACTAATAGTTGTATGAAATCTGTCATGATTAACTTCTTTTTTAAATCAAAAAATCATTTAAGAAAAAAGGGGCCACCCTAAATACGAGATGGCCCTTTTCTTGGATATTACTTCTTAGAAGTAAACGCTGGTTGGAACGTTTGAATAACTTCTTGTTTACCGTTCTTAACTTGAACGAAATAGCTCTCACGATCCAAGTCGCCTTTGTCATCAAAAGCGATGTCTAACAACACACCTGGATGATCTTTAGCCAAAATCTTGATACCGTGCATCGCCTTAGCAACTTCTTTACGATCAAATTTACCTACTTTTTCAATCGCAGCCTTCAACACATAAACGCCTGTGTAACCTTTAATAGCGTTATGGTCAGGTACGAAGCCATATTCTTTTTGGAATTTAGCTTTGTAAGCACGAATGTTTGCGTTTGGAGCATCAGCTGTCAAACCAACGTGAGCAATCGCACCGTTAGCAGCATCACCAGCCAAGTCAATAACTTTTTGACCTGTCAAAGTTGTTTCACCGATCAAAGGCTTGTTGAAACCTTGCTTCTTGAACTCTTTCAATGCACGAGCAGATTCTTCTTCTGTTACGTAGATGAATACTGCATCAGCATTACTTTGCTTAGCTTTCAATACAGCTGAAGAGAAGTCTACTTGAGCTTGCTCTGTAGAAATATCAGCAACTACTTTTGTAGATGTACCTTCGATAGCCTTCATGAATACATCACGGCCACCTTTACCGAAGTCGTTATTTTGATAAATAACAGCAACGGTTTTAGCTTTAATTGTGTTGTTAATGTACTTAACAACTTTTGGAATCGCATCAGCTTGTGTAAAGCTTGTACGGAAAACGTATGGGTTACCTTGTTTAGTAATCGCAGCAGCCTCACCACCTGTGAAGTTAGGAACTTCAGCGCGTTGTGATTCAGACATACTTACCATGATTGAACCAGAGAATACTGGGCCAAAAATTGCGAAAACGTCTTGGTCGATCACTTTTTGTGTCAGACCCTTAGCAATACCTGGGTTAGATTGTGTATCCAAAGTAGTCATGTCGATCTTACGACCCAAGATACCTTTACCAGCATTGATTTCTTTAACAGCCAAGTCAACACCATTTCTGAATGTTGTACCAGCGGTTGTACCAGCACCAGACAACTCAACAATGCTTGCTAACTTAACAGTTTGCTGAGCTGATACGCCAGTAGCTGCAACAGCCAAAGCTACTGCGCCAATTAACTTGCGAATATTCATTAGAAAGTCTCCATCTTGCTACGAGTCTTATAAGCCCCAAGACCCACGAGGTATTACTAATTTCTGTAGATGTATTGTCTGCTTGAGATGTGAAGTAAATAAGTAGGGATAGACACTAACAGCTATAACAAAATGTTATAGA